>Ga0181612_156397_pt1 | contig 13111 bp, 7 predicted proteins | sample HoacroProtozoa21_FD_119630 | JGI IMG/M metagenome (GOLD analysis project Ga0181612, IMG submission 119630) | Hoatzin crop microbial communities from Cojedes, Venezuel. Combined Assembly of Gp0051906, Gp0051904, Gp0051908
AGGTCTGTTGAACTAGGTGCGAAGGTTTGCCTTTGCAACTGTGAAATCACTGTATACCTCAGGCTTATGTGGGCCTGTACTCTGTAGTCTGAGCTGCTGTGTGGAGCATTACTGTCCTGGCGGCACAAAGTATCCTTGAGAAACCAAGAAGTGCTTGCCTCCTTTCCTTTCTCGCTCTTCCCTGCTTGTTCACGTGGTGATTGCTTGCCACTCTGATAGCTTGCTTTGTCAGCAGCAGCCCAGCATGAGCCAGGAAGGAACCTGAATCAGCACTGAGTAACCTCAGTGGCGTTTAGTTTTTAGTATCTCCTGCTCTGTGGTTTTCTGTTGGGGAGGAAGAAGGGGCTGTGACAGTGTCACGTCATCAATGGTTTAGAAATACTGGCTGTGTTTCATGTGGAAGGCTATCTATTAATAGTATATCAGATACTAGTTGGCTGTATAAAAAATGCATGTGCTATGTCTGTTATTTCTACTAACCCTTTGTTAACCAATTTGCGACACATTAAGATGATGAAATATAACTGTTTTGCTATTTTTTGTTTTAATTATGATGTTGTAAGATAAATTACTTTAAAATAGTTATATATCCAGTTTCAATACTGGATTCACCCACTTGGAACAGGATTTAGTTTATTATTTTCATAGACCATTGTATCTTGCATCTGTGGGCAAGGAAGTAAACCTAGAACTGAAATAGAATATTGAAGACATGCTACAGTTTAGAACCAGGAAGCAGATGTGAATGCGTAACAGAAGTTTTCTGCAAGAGTGTTTCCTATTAATTATTATTTGTAGTAATTTAGTGAATCTCTTGGTAGCTTTGGGAACACTGAATGTTAAAAAAAAAAAAAAAAAGAAGCATTTGTTAAGTTTATGGCATGGGTGCATATTTTCTGTGTACCAACAATTTTTTACTATAATGTAGTAAAAACTTTTTTAAATTGGAAAACTGATTGCTTTCTGATTTATATTATCTTGATCTGGACATCTGTTTTTGTATTCATCGAAGGAAATTTCTATCCTTTCAGTGATACATGATCTGCTGGAATAATATAACATCTTCTACCTTGGTGCTGCTAAACTTTTATTCTAGCGTTTGCCTACACGAGTATTGACATAAACTAACAAAAATGTGAATCAAGTTTGCAGGATTTCCTGCGTGATAGTATTGTGGCAGGTATTTTCCAGACTGGGAGCTTGGAGTCTGAGAAATGAACTGTGTGTTTCCCTGTATGTCGTCTTTCAACTTTATGAATATTTAGGACTTAAGTTTAAACATACTGAAAGAAGGAGGCCCTTCATTATTGGGTTGTAGGTGAGCAGCAGCTGTAAAGTCAGGAAGTTTTGCTCCTTTTGTATGAGCTGGCATAAGTGAGCTTGTTCGTACTGGAGTTTTGTCATGTATTTGAGTTGGAATAGAGGATTTAGTAGTCTGTTAACATAATGGTCTCTTTGGGATACTCTTACAGTAACCAGAATGCTTGGTGCAGCAAATTACAACATTTATGATAAACACCATTTCAGCAGCTGCTGCTAGAAAATACATCCGTGTTCCTACATTGCTGAAGTTACTTAAATTCCAGAAATTGACTTGAGATTTTCGAATGTTGATATGTTCAATAATGTTGCTTTTGGGAAAAATGTACTGTATACACACAGGAAAATGATACTGGCATACAAGACATCAGCATTTCAAAAGCTAATATTCAGTGTGCTGGTTTATGTAATGTTTTTAAAACATGCAGCTTTACAGAAATGTGGGCAATTAAAATAAATAGCACTAGACTTAGGAGATGTGTTAAAAGACAATGTAGGAGTTCAGATCCAGCACGTAGTTTTTCAGATTATTTTGAAGAGGAAAAAAAAATTTTTTTGAAGTTCAAAATGTTTGATCAAGTCTTAAATTTGAGGAGGGGAAAAGACTTGTTTGGTTATGGTACTGTTAAATTTACTGGAATTGTAATGTGTAAATTTTAATTTTTCTTAGGTGTAATAGTCTTAGCATTTTTCACTGCCAGCTTTGTAAATTGACAGTTGCTTCAAGTAATTTTAGAATTGTTTAAACGATTTCTAGTTCTTGAAGTCAGAGACACCCATTCAGCTTTGGGTAGTGAATAAACATAAAAACATACAGCAAGAAGGATGAGACATGGTTTTGTTTGACCACAACTTTTAAGTCATTTCATCTAACAGTTGCCTGCATGTAAGAACAATTTTAGGGTGTTTACCTTTTCTTTCCTGTTCCTATCTATTAGAGGAAAGATGCTGTTAGCATGAAGAAAGGTTCCTCTGTCTTTTCAGTGTTAAGTGATGAGAAGTTTGGTGCTGTGTAGGATGATGCTGTTCCTTAGCCTGGAGGAGGGAGGACTCCTTCAAGGAGTTGTGGCTCCATTCTTTTCATCTGACCAGAAAAGGATGTCCCCTCTGCTCTGCCCCTCAGCCCCTGCGTTTTGAGGTTGGGACTGTTGAATTGTAGCAGCATCTGTATCCTTCAATGGTTTCTGTATTTTAGAAAGAAATAGGCTTTTTGCTATAATGCATTAAAAGTGTTACACTAGGAGGAAAAATGTTATTTTAAAATATTCTTCTGTTTTTATGCACAAATGGGAAGCTATTAAATAATTCAGAAATTATATGTAAGGAAAAAAGTTGGAATAAACTAAAAATGGGCGATTTAGTCTTGTATATTCATTTCCTGCTGTAGCAAACATCTGGCATAGATTCAGAGGGGCTTAGATCTTCCGAAAGTCCAGTTGATCCTTTCTTCCAGGAAAATGTCGTCTTCAGTATCCTAAGTAGCTATATGTTCATTTTTCTTTGCTTTTCTGCATTTTCAGTAGAACAGCTACCAAGTCTACAAGAGTTCTTTAGACAGGGCATTTTTGGAATTATAAAGTCTTCTGAGCTCTGTAAAATAACAAAAAAACCCCAGACTTTGGTATGTTTTTCGTGCTTTCATGAAGTGTGTCCTTTCCTGTTGACATAAAAATGACATAAACACTGGAAGAAATCCCCTAGTATTTATAGTCAAACTCCTCCTTTTTTGAATTATACATTGATTTGAATAAGCCAAGAATTTCATGTAAGGTTAGCAAAGAACCTTTAGAAACTTTGTGCTCAAAAAAAGAACCAAACCAAACTGACTTCCAGAGAGAAATACCTAGCTGCAGAACTCCATACTTGGAGTAGTGCTGTGTGGGAAACTCCTGACTAGTGGTTTTTGAGACCTTGTGCTGTTCCATTTTATACATATGATGGAAATGGTTGTGCTTTGGGACAAGCAAGAGACACTTGGGGACAGACTTGTATTTTTGAGCAGGTTTCACATTTTTAGAGATTCAAAGGCAGACTTTGCCCTAATGTTCACTCTAAGGCTTTTGTCTGTGTATAGATTCCAGTGGTAGATCTTCCAGTGGCAGATCTTCCAGTGGCAGAAAAGAGATTTTTAGAGAAGTAAAAAGTGAGAGTGCTTGCCTGCAAAGGTGCATCTGTTAGTTGACTGTAGAGTAGGAAGCAGAGTACTAGCTGGGTTTACCTTTAGAGGAGTGCCTGCTCTCTGGAAATGTGGTGGCTGTTGCAAGTTCCGTTCTCCCATTTAACTCCCAAGGATTACGTCTGAATTCTTTTCCATGAGCAAATCTGCTTGCTACTTGATGCTAAGAGAAGTAAACCTGGCTTTCTAACTTGACCTCAGTGTATTTTCAGTGCACTTAAAATAAGAGGAAAGTTTGTTTGCTGGTTCCACTGAGAGTGAAGCCAAGTATTTAGTTTCTTATAAAGTACTCTTAATTATAGTAATTGATGCTTTGAGAATGCTGGAGATGCAGCACACTGTCCTAGCAGTCTGAAATAACCAAGAGTCAATTTCATGGTAGCAAAATAAAAAAGATGATGAAATGTTAACAGAAAATTATAGTGATGCTGGATGAAAAGTCACTGAATGAAAATTGTAGTTTGTAGCAGTGAGCACGAAACATTTCCATTAGATTTAACTTGAATGCTGAGATACTGTTATTTTCCAATTTGGTAAATTTAACTGATCTTCTGCATCTAAGCTAATGTAATTTCTACTTTTTTGAAGCAGGGTCCTCGGGAAGCTGTTATTTGGCTTGCTGTACACCATAAGCAAAAAGAAGCTGTAGAAATCTTTTCCAGAGAGATTGCACCAGCTGGAACTGGCATGGGTAAATATTCACATTACCCTCTAAGAATTTTAAAGTTACTTTTTTTTTTTTTTCCTCCTGAGCATTACTAACATGCAAAGACTTAGTTGTGTTCAGTTTCATTGCGCTGTGCATAGTGAAATCATAATTTTTTTTAAAGGTATGTATGTTTGGTGTAGAAATGGCATGTGCAGACATAAACAAAATGGTAAAGTGAAAATTCTGGAAGTCCACCTTTTTGTCCTTTGAGACTCGCTATCCTTCTTTTGCTGCTACTGTCCCTTCCTACCTTTTTTATTTTTCCTTGTTTGTCTTTTGTTTTCCTACCCATGGTTACTCTGATGTGCAACAGTGTCTTACTGTTCTACCATGTTATTAAAACTCAGTAATGCTATTAAACTTCACTGGCAGCAAACATTAAGAATGTTATTCAGCTAGCAAAAAATTATCACAGTGTCTGGCTGTGACGTTGCAGTATATGAGGAGCTGTATAGTTTAAGGAAATTGAAGGTTCTCTTCAGGGCTTAGTTATCTGATGTTACTGCAAAGGATTTTTGTAGATACTACTGCTAACCTGTTTAATGTGTAGCTGCTTGTGTAGGTAATTACAGCTTTCAGATGCAATTCAAAACTTTTTAATACGATACTGCAGTGAGAATGCTAATGACCTGCATCTAATTCTTTATTCACAGTGCATATTAATTAATCAGCTTAAATTCTGACCCTGTACTACTAAATCTAGCTTCAAATTAATGTGTCTTTAATATTTAATTTTGTATGAATTTGTGATGTACTGCAACTATTGCAAGATTTATTTTTAATTGACTTATGAAGTAAAGTCAAAATACTGGAATTTAATTATGTCCATCTTCGTTTTGAGTGTATATCTGAAGTATTTGCGTATGGGTCACCTAGTGTGAAATGATCTGTGCTGCTATTGTTTACCAAATGTTTGTTCCAAAAAGACTTTACATTTCTTGTCTGTAAATGTTGTTGGATTCTCTTCACTTTCTAGGAGGACTTACTGTTGGATTGCTTTGAACAAACTCTTCTTACTTCGGTCTGAAAAGGGAGAAACTACTTCAATTATGAATACTTAACTATGTAAACATAACTGAAAGTAAAGATCTGTACTCATTTTTTATTTTATATATGCATAGACAACCCCCTAGCAAATATCTTTGTGAACAAAGGAAAGCTGGGCAGATTTTAAAACAATTACTTATTTGTAAGATCTGAAGCTAATAGATGTGTACTTGTCTCTCTAAATGCTTAATCTGTGCCGCCTCTTTTATAAAGCATCTGCTGTGTATATAAAGCTTGTTTGAAGTCTGAAAGTGCTAGGTTCATTAAGGTTTCAGTTTTTTCCGTTCACCACTGTTCTTCACAGAATGAAAAAAGCCAACAATCTGCGCTAGGTGGGTTGGGTGGAGTATGTACAGTATTGAAACTGAGTTACCATGATGTGTGCACCTCTGTGTCATGAGGTGGGTGGCAAGCTTTCAGCTCATGTTGTCAGGGCTCTTCGCGCTGAAGCAGGTGCGTTCCTGTGTGGAGTCAGGTTAGGCAGTCTGCGTGGACGATGGTGGGGGTGCTGGCTCTGTTTCCTAAAGGAACAGCTTAAACTTTTTAGAATATCCTGTAGCATTTACTCTCTAAAAAAATAATAAAATAAATAACTGTTTCAATTCATGGAACTGCTGCTAATGAGCAGCAACGGGAAACAGCGTACTTCTGGAATCCTCTGGGGGATCCGGTGATAAATAGCACTTCTGCTTGCCAGGTACAAGACTGCAACAAGGTTTTTGGCCTCTGTGATGTAAATTACTAGTGTCAGAGGGTATCAGAGCTCTTTACTGACGTGCTTCTGAGTGCTTGAACAACCACATAAATAGTCATTTTTTTTAATTTGTTGAAGATATATTGAGACTGCTTCATATTGTCACTTCTTTCAGTTGCTGTTGTGTGGTAGATTTCCGTATTACCTGCACAGCTAAACTCTCTGTGTGTAGAGAAGGGTTAGATTTTTGGGATCTAAATGCTTAATAGGCTGCTTGTTGATGTGTAATGCTTTTAAGGCAGTGGTTATGAAGAGTCTTTTTTCTTTTCCTATTTTCTTCAGTGAGACTTAACAAAAAAAAAAAAAAAGCAGTACTGCCAAACAATCATTGGCGGTGTACTAATAACGGAATCACCTTAATGATGCTTAGTTTTTGACAGTGGTGTAGGGTGCCAGAACTTGCTGTGAAGAGCAGAAGGAGGAATGCCCACTGCTTAATTGTCTTAAAACAGAGCTCCATCGGCAAGACAAATTAAAACTCTTGTCGGGTAGATGTAGAAGTGATCTTGGGAACAGAAGCCAGAACCAAGATGACTGTTGTTGTCCTAGGTGAATTCCTAATAACAGCACCTCTGATGTTCATTTCCCACCTCCTTCTCCCTCAGCCTTTTCCTTCCCCCTCTGTTTCACTGGGCCATTTTTGCAAATGATTACTGTTCTCCAAAGTGTAACAGCTTCAGCGAGAAGCAGAGCATGCCCCATGGGAGTTTGGTCACTCTTATGGAAGGGCTGGAGTGTCCACATGCAGAGGAGAACCCAGAACTTGAACCTCCCATACCCTGAGCAAGTGCTCTGAGCAGTGAGCACCTGAGGCCCCATTTTGTACAGTGCTGCACCACTTTTTCTCACTGGGCGTTGAGCAAAAATAGCTGTGGCTGTTGTCTCTTACATGAATGGAGCATGCCTGTCGGATGTGGTTTTGCACAGCCCACATGGGTCTGGGTATGATGTATCCTGTGTGGCTTTGTTCTGACAAAATGGTGGCAGTTGTGGGGATGCACACCAAGTGAGGATTGAAGCATGTATGGCTTTTCCTGATGAAAACAGCAACAACATCCTGCGTTTGAAGGATTGCCAGCTTGGTCACACCCGTCCCAGCTCTCCTGTGTTAGTTCTCTTCCAGGAGGAGAGGTAGTGACTATAAGAATGACTGACTGACTGCAAATAACCCTTCTTCCTTATTTTATATGTTGTTTTAAAGAAAAACCGAGGAAAAGCAGGAACAAATTATAAATCCTTCATAACCAGCAGCAAGGAGAAAGGAGGAGTTGTTGACTTGTAGAGTGATGTCACCTGAACTGAAACACTTCATTATTTTTTGGACATTCTGAGAGTGACCTTTGTTTCTTAAAGAACACTTACGTGGTCTGTACCAGACAAAAAGGGAAAAAGAAAAAAGGAAATGTTTTTCTCTTCTGCTTGGACTGTATCTAGTGATTGTGAAGTATTGTTTTGAACTATATTCTTCTTTCACCTCGATAGCGGTTTTGTGTTTGTTACTCTTAAGTGATGTACGGACAGCTGTACAGATAATTTTCACATACAGCACCTGTCATGCAGGAATCTTTAGCAAGCTCTGTAAACACCATCGACTAAGCTTTCTAACATCAAGTAACATTGGAAAGTATTCTGTCTGCTTTACAGATGGTTTCCTGAGATAGTGGAAGGAGGCATAACCACAAAAGAAGCTGAATCGGAGTCCTTAGTTCTACTTTCCCATTAGGAAATGCTAGAGAGGGACTCCACCAATATTTAAGTGGACCAGGCTGATTAAAATTTAGAAATGGGGAGTAGAGGAGAAGAGGGAAAGAGAAAGGAGATTTGATGGTTCAGAGTAAGCAGGGGGAGTCCTAAGAGCTCCTGCTCTGGTCCATAGGATTCTCCAGTGCCCCTGTATCTGAGAGGGAGGCAGTACTGAGCTTAGGCTTTTGGATTTACTGGTGTTTATCAGCTACATCTTTAGAGATGAAATCCAGGAGCACTGTCACTCTAATGGTTTCAGCCTTCTAGTCACTACTTGTGGAGCTCTGAGCTAGATTTGGCCAGCAGTTTTATTTTGGTAGTAGTATCATAATATAAAAATTATAAACTGTAGGTAAAAGAGGTATGTATTTCTTTAATAGCCAGTACTAAAAGCCTAGTTTTGGTGGCTTTCACTTAGGCTGAGTTTAAATCATGTAAGTCAAAATTTTTGAGCTATTTGCATGATAAACTCTTTGAGGGAGTTTTCAGTTACAGTTTTTCAGACTTTGCAGGGAGCAACAGTAAGATAAAAATAAATTATTTTTCTTCCTGTGATTAAAAAGCGTATTACAGCAGTTTTGTTGAGGAGTGATCTCACTAATGCTTCACAGCAGCGACTTAAGATGTTATGTCCAGCGTCACAGGTGTGCTTTTTAGCTCTTCTAGTGTTTTTAAAGTCTTAATGTCAGTATTTCTCAACTTTTGACTCATTTGCAGCTTTGATTATTTCAAAACATTTTTGAATATGATACATTTTTTGTGTATTTGTATATGTAAAGGATAATAAAGCTCAGGCCTCATGAAAGGAGAGCACTGTGGAATTTCTGGTCAATTCGAGAGTGCTCATTCCCCACCACCACCCCATTTGTGGTAGATCTTTACTTCTGAAAATGAGTAGAACAACCATCTCAAGGCATTGTGCTGATTTCAAACTCCTTTTTTCTTATGAAATCTTGTCCTCTGTGTCAGAAAGAAAAGGTACAGGAATGCTACCTGTATGTTGGAATGGGCTGAAACCTACATGTGTTTGTGCTCTGCAATGTAGACAAGGAGTAAGGTCTGCAAGAGAGAAGTATGGGAAGGTGGCATCTTTTAAAAAGCTGCCATAATCAAGTGCGAAAGACTGAGGTTTTCATAGCTATTCCCTAACTTTTTTTTTCCTGATGCTCTTTTAATTCTCATTGTTTTTGTTGAAGACCAGCGGGGCACACGAGTGTACTTGCACAGAGGTTATCTGAAGTAGTATTAATATTGCAGATAAGATTCTTAAACTCAGAGGAGATTTTTGAAGTCACTCTATATAGAGATGCCATCCACTAAAGAGTGATTTGTTATTTTCTGTTTGGAATGGGAGGCTTTTACTGTAAACTTCTGTTGAGCACTGTATTTAGTTTGCCAGTTTGAACATTTAATCAGTTTTCATTTGGATTTTGCTCTTCTTCTAATGGGCTTAAACCAATACAAGCTATGAAGAAAAAGCACCAAACACATCTAATCCAATCTTTTTATCTTTTTCTACAATCAACAACCTGAATTTGTTAAACTTTCAATTGGTAAAAGTATGGTTTCTGTTTATTACTCAGTACTTTGGTAATAGCCTGGGTTTTTACCAGCCACTAGCAAGGTTGGTTTTATACATGTACGGTCTCCTGAAAAAATAAAAAACTTTAAATGTGTCTGTAATGCTCAGTCTTAATAGTGGGGTCTTCAGAGCTGTTTTCCAGTTCTGTGAAGTGAGCTTTTCTGTAGTTGGCATTGAAGAATTCGACACACAGACTCAAATTTTTAAATCTGTAGTAGTCTGTGGGAGTTCAGTGCTGTTCTGCAGCGATGCTGCATTGCCTGGTCTGTAGAAATTCACCCTCATTTCATTAAAGCTAGCAATCACAGCCCAGGTTTGTACTACTCAGTGAAAATGTCTTAATTATGTACAGTCCGGCCAGCCATATGGTTAGCATTTAAATAATTTGTGTTGATGCAGTGTATTTATTTTGTTGTCTTTCATTTAGATGTTTTATTCTGAATAAAATGCAATGTAGAAGAGGCTCAAGAGGAGCCTTGCTGTGGGAAACTGGCATTTATAGTTTAGTAGGGGTTCAGTAGCTAAGAAATGTTTTACTAATAGCTGGAATCATGTGCTGACCCTTATTTCACATTAAAATGACCGGAGTTTGACACTAAGATGACAGCTGGTTAATACAACTTGAGATTTTAAAGTGCTTGAGTATATGTAAATATTATGACTGATCTCCAAAGCGTGTTGGAAGATACTTCCAGAAATGTCCTTGTCCTAATAGTTTACCGCAGTCCCCAGTTTATCTTCTGCAATATTATTTTCAAAAAATATCTCCTGTGTTCAGAGAACCTAGATAGAATAATTAAGAATGTATAATTGACTCCGTAAACAAAGATTGCATGCGGTTTTTAGTTCTACTCAACTATATTGTAAGAGCTGTTGAAACCTTGGGTTTCAGATTTGTCTAGTTCAGGCGCTTAAAAATAATGCTTTAGAAGTAGACTTCTTTGATGTCTGTTTTTTATAGATAAGTATATCATGTATATCATTCCTTAGAATATGCAGTAAATAAATTAATAACCTTTTGATTGAGCTAATTCAGTCACTGGGAAAAAAGGGACAAACCATTTAGGGTCAAAAACTGTAGGCTGGTGAGCAAGAGGCATTGTGTTTTGGAACTTGTGAAGTATCTAAGAAAGAAGTGTCACCTATTGAATTTAAATACTTAAAGCTTTTTAGATCGTTTCTACTAGTCAGAGCATTTTCGTGCTTTTTTACTCCAAAACATTTTACAAATTGCTTCATGCAGTCTGGCCTCTTTCTTTCATATATTGCATCATGTTTTATTCTGTTGAAAAATGCACAGGTTTGTACAGAAATATTTTTTTGACAGAAATAGCTTGAAGAATAAGAAGTAATAAGCCACATTTGGGTGTGGCCATTAAAGTAGGAGTTGAATAGAACAGAGGAACTATTAAGGGGGCAAAACATAAGGCTCTTCCACCATCAGAAAATCCAGTGGGGAACTACGAGAGCTGGAAGGGATGAAGCTCGTTTTGCTGGGAATTTGCATCTCATAGGTTGATTGCAGGTTCCAGCCAGAGCTTTTCCTGCCGTGGGGCATTTTACGGGGTGTCATATGTGTGGCATAGATTATAATGTATTAGAACATGGTGGTTCTACAGGTTGAAATAAGTGCTTATGTGGGCCGATTTTAAGCATTCTTTTTGCCAGGGCTGGTTGTCAGTGGATCCACTCTCTGAAATGCTTGTGTGAACACCAGAGCTGGTGCAGAGGAGGAGAGAAGAATGAGTGACAAAGGGTGAGGTGGGGGGAGCTGTGACAGCCCCAACTGAGAGAAGCAGTGCTTTTCCCGATACTCCTTTGTTTGCCTGCTACCACTGTTCATGAAATTTATTACAAACTTGCTGTCTTTTCCAGCATATGAGCTTTAAAAGTACTGGTATTTGCAAGTCCATCCTTTGAGTTTTGTAGGTTGAGAAAATAAAAAAGATTGAGAGGCAATAAAAGAGAGAAAACATACATGAAGGATCAGAAACAATGAGACTGCTGTATCAAGGAGTGTATCTTGAGTGGACCTTGTGTTATCTATGTGCAAATCTGTCCCTACACTGCTGACTAACCACAGGGTGGTGGTGGTCCTGGGGTCTTAGCGTGCTTTGATACTCTTGAGATTCCTCTCCATCCTTCACATTTGGGTGAAACTTGCCATTGGACCCAAAATTTGGGGTCTTGCAGGTGTGCTGGAAGAATGTGGGACACAAAGAAAAAAAACCTGACAAATATAAATATATGTACATGTATACACAGAGGATGATGGTTTGTTTTTCTAAGGTAATTGGGCTCAAAAGGGGTAAGATTGAAAGTAGGCTAGAAGGAAGAATCATACAATGAAAAGACAGGTTAAGACTGAGGAATTGTACAGATTAGCCAAAGAGAAAGGCTTGCTAAATAATAATTGATTCTTTATTTTGTAGATTCAAACCCTTTAGCACAGAATCCAAAGAAAGGGTCCTATACTAGTGCCTAGTCACCTAGAAAGAAGTAAATTTAGTGAACTTGGTGCCTGGCATTTCTCTAGTCATGCCATATATTTGGGAGTTAATGAAGTCAGTGGAATTCAAGTGGCGTATTCTCCAGTACTGACTCACTGCTTTTAAATGCCCAGCCACCTGGAGAATTTGTAGTTACCAGGCTAGGTCCTCAGGCACTGCGAGGGAAGATGTTCGCAGAAATGCTGCTCTTTTGGATCATGTACACGTAAAGCAAAGTAAATATGATATTCAGTGTGGTGATTACACCAGGCAAATACTCTAAGTACAGATGAATATGAACAGAATATAAATAGATTGAAAGGAAGGTCTCCAGCTTAAAGGCATTCAGCTGATTTTGCAGTGCATCAGTTTTGTGCCATTCAGAGGCACAGAAGCTGGCAGATAGTGGTGGCAAGTTGTCAGTCTGAAGTGAAGCAACTAGTTCAAGAGGGTGACTGGTGGCAGGTAAGGTGACACTGTGCTTAGTGATACTTTATCTACCTTGAGGAACTAGTGAATAGAGCTCTGATAGCAAGAAGTGGTCATGTAAAGTTTCTGGGAAAGGAGATGAACAGCTTTGATTTAGCTGGTAATCTTCCTGACTTGATACTACAGCCTGATTGATACTCTCTACAAGTATGACGAATTCTTCATGTCATTGTAGATACAGATAAGCTTTCTTCCAGAAAGGAGGGAGGGAGAGCATCTGCACAGATACTTAAGCAAGAAATGTGATCTAAGCATAAAGTACAGCATGAGTAGATCTTGGGACAAGAGTTGATCTAAGGAGATCACAGTTAACTTTGCACAAGTAGGTCTGGCCTCAGTGAGAAGCCTGCTGTTACCTGGTTGTGCTACACCTTCCATTGCCTTCTTTCAGTTTTACTGGAGAAATGTAATGGGGACCTGAGCCCTGGGCTTAGGTGAGGTGGTGTGCTCTAGTGCTGTTTACACAAGTAACAAATTACTGATTATTAGCCATAATCAGTTTAAGATTTTCTTGATCTTCTCTGCCTGAAGTCTAAATAGGAATTGCATATAGGTAGAATGAAATTGTACTTACAAGCACTCCCATCTTACTTATGTTAAAATAAACAATGGATTGGATAATCATAGAAATTAATAGTGTTGCAGCTGGGATATTGATGTAGCTTTGCTCTGCAGCCACATGCATGTGCAGCGGTAGCTGTAGTCTCTTCAGTGGCAGATCTGCTGTTACAGTACTTGTGCTGGAGAACTTTGCAAGGCTAGCAACAGCAAGCAGCAGGAGAAGGCTATCATAGCCTCCAGG
>Ga0181612_171443_pt1 | contig 13108 bp, 9 predicted proteins | sample HoacroProtozoa21_FD_119630 | JGI IMG/M metagenome (GOLD analysis project Ga0181612, IMG submission 119630) | Hoatzin crop microbial communities from Cojedes, Venezuel. Combined Assembly of Gp0051906, Gp0051904, Gp0051908
CCAAATCATTTGCCACCCTGGGGGGGTCAGAAAATTTCCAGCCCTAAATGAAAATACTATGCTATGTCTTAGGAGAATGTGTTGCCCCACCCCCTGCCTCTGTTACAGGCTGGGAACACTCTATTGGAAAAGAAAAAAATGTTCAGAGAACCCATATTAGCATCACGGTAGAAATATCCCCATTTTAACCAACCTTTGCAACAACCCTCATACTTTACTACCCTTGTAAGAAAAATTGAGATGTTCATTCATCAGAGTTCTAAAATCTAGAAACCCAAATGTATGTTGTGGAGGAAAAATAGGGGAGAGAGGCAATCAACAAAGTGCTTAAAAAATTTTTCAAAAGTGAACAAGAAAGCTGTTCTCAGCATCTACCGCAGAGTTGCCTTATTATCTTTGGGGCTGAGCACTTCAACAGGGAAGAGGCTTATCTGCCCTGCTCAGCATTAGCAGTTACTGGTATTCCTGCGCTGACTGACGCATCAGCTCTCAGTTACAGGATGGAGTTATCATCCAGTCCAACATTGCTCAAAGCAGGAGGTAACTAGAGACAGGGCCAGGCTGTAATGCTCCTGTGCCTGATGAGTTTTCCTACAGTTTGAATCTTCTTTTCCGTTGCAAAGCAAAGATGAGCCCAGTATTTCGGAGAACAGTACACAGGAACGTATCAGAGGAAGGCAGTGACAACTCACCTGCTGAGGAGCCCATCTCCCAGCAAAGATCTAGCAGGGAAAATAGACTCAATGTACATAATGCAACCTATATTTTTCAGCTTGTCTGTGTACGGAAGAAAGGACCCAAGAACATAAATCCACTCATAATGCAATCTGAATCTTGGAGTCCTTGTTTCATAATTTATCAGATCACATTTTGACTTGTAAGAAATGTCCACGTGGGTGAGACTGGGAGAGCTGCGGCTGTAATGACATGCGGCACTTGTGATTCCACTCCCTCAGCAATCGCTCAGGAGCCGCTCAGCAAAGTGAATAAGAAAAGGCCTAGTGTAATTGACAGTAAAAGGCCTCTGAATTGAGTTACTCCTGCTTTTCCTTTTAAAGTTTCTGATTAGAGTGTAATTGCTACTCAGTAACATTCTTCAGCAAAACTGCCCATTTTTCCTCATCCATGTATTTTTGGTTTTATGATGCCAGTGTTAGTCAGGAGCACCTCAGTAATTCCATGCTTTTGGACTCAGTGCTGCATAGGCCCCTCCTGTTTGTAACGAAGCTGTTATTTCACAATTCCTAGTGCTCATCTGGTTTGACTTTAGCAGAAAATATGGGTGTTGACTTAGAATTCATTGATAGCAACAAATAGGATGAGATTATAATCTGTCAGCTGTGTTCAGCACAGGATTTGTTTCAACTGTCTGACAGATTTTACACAAAGTTCCGCAGCCAAATGCATGACAGGCAGTGCCTCCGGCAGGCAGCACAGAATCACACAGAATCACAGAATGGTAGGGGTTGGAAGGGACCTCTGTGGGTCATCTAGTCCAACCCTCCTGAAGAAGCAGGGTCACCTACAGCAGGCTGCACAGGACCTTGTCCAGGCGGGTCCGGAATATCTCCAGAGAAGGAGACTCCACAACCTCCCTGGGCAGCCTGTTCCAGTGCTCCGTCACCCTCAGAGGGAAGAAGTTCTTCCTCATGTTCAGACAGACCTTCCTATGCTTCAGTTTGTGCCCATTGCCCCTTGTCCTGTTGCTGGGCACCACAGAAAAGTCTGGCCCTGTCCTCCTGTAAGTACCCTCTCAGCCTTCTCTTCTTCAGGCTAAACAAGCCCAGCTCCCTCAGCCTTTCCTCATAGGAGAGATGTTCCAGACCCCTCATCATCTTTATAGCCCTTGGCTGGACTCTATACAGTAGCTCCTCATCTTTCTTGAACTCCCTGATAGACGAGAAAATATTTGTCGTGAGGCTTCACTTCTTCCTGGCAATTTGGCCAGCCAGTCTGGCTGTGGTCCTTTTCCCTGTACCAGCGCACTCTGAGGACTGATGGTATGATAATAGAGAGCCGGCACACCTGAGAATTTGGACATTTTCCCTCAGATCCATCTTAGATTCTAAATGCAGCATCCTCATGGATTAACAGGAGGGAAGAAGGCAGCCTACAGTTGTGGCACAATCTCTGCACTGCTGCAGCTGCCCTGCAGAGAGTACACGGAAGCATCCGCAGCTGGAGGAGCTCATTCATAACCCTTGTGAGGGGCACCTGTCTTCAGGGATTTGCCTCCATATTTGACAGGACCAGCCCCAACAAGGAGAGATGCCCTATAAGACATGTTAATTAGGAGAAATTTTAGCTCTGATGCTGGTCGGAAGATGTAGTGAATAATTCAAACTTGAAGAGAAACAATCCTTAAAAATCAGTGAATTGTGTTATGATGACCCTTTGTTTCACCTGGGAGTGCTCAGGCACAGGAGCTGGTGGCCACAGCTGAAACGTTTGCTACCAAAGGGCTTCCAAGAACGGATTGTGGCCTATTCTCTCTATGTTTGTGCCGTTTCAAAAAAGTTGCATTTCTGTGATTTGTAGGAATAGGCAGCAGCGGAAACGTACCTCACAGAAATAGTCCTTTTTCCACAGTAGTGTCTGAGGCAGAATTTCTTGACATCCCTTGATTTTTTTGGAGAGAGGGCCACTGCAGTGTTTCCTCCCCTGTCCTCTAGAGCTGCGCTGTTATCTGTCCTCTTCCTGTGGCATGTGGGGGTATCCACTAAGAGCAGCCAATGTTCTAGGTCTTCAGCTGGCTCTGATGCAGTTGCTTGTTTGTTGAATGTCTCTCACAGAGAGCTGCTTGAGGGTCAAATTAAAACTGGCAGTCAAATTCTGTCTTTGTGGGTACCACCAGCTAAATGTTTCTGCCCATTGCCATCCTCTTGGAGGTTTCCCGTGAGCTCTCACAGCACTTGGTCACTTTGGAGAGTGGTAGATAGCCTCTCCTGCTAAATCTCTCTTTTTCTGTGCTTCTGATTGCCACCTTGCCAGGTAGCCAGGTATGGTAACTGCTTCTCATGGTGCCTGAAGCTTGTGCATTGCAGCTGCTCTTGCAGTGGCCTCTCTTTGCATGCTCCAGGCAAACATTAATGCAGGTTATTCTGCTGCTGTCAGATGAAGTGATGCAACTTGCCAGTGGCACAGTAAATCCCAGGTGCCCTGTGGGTGTAGGTTTTGAGCCAGGTGAATGGCACAGGGCCTGTTCCCTGCCCGGAAGCTGTGAGATTGAGCAATGCAGCTATTAAGCATGAAGGCATCACCTCTGGCATGTGAAATCTTTTGGCTGCAAAGGTAGAAGTAGGATAAGTGTGACTATGCGCTTGCTCTGTGCTTACATGATCCCTCAGGCAGATAACTTTGGCCCCTGTCGGAGGCAGGGCAATAGATGTTCATTCGATTGGTCCAACATGGCTGTTGTTGTGTTCTACACCTGCTGCACACAGGAAGGCTGACGAGAGAGACAAAGTTTCCTTCTCTCTTGTCTCTTAAGCACCCTAGTGCTTTGGTAAAGAAAAGTGTAAAATAAGCACACATGGCTTTATTTTAGCAAAGTAATAGTTTGGAATTTCATATAGTTGATTTAGGGTGCAATTCACCAGTTCACCAGATGATCTAGCATGAGTGCAGAGGAACCAGAGGAAACGTTCTTCCTTTTGCTCCTTGGCAAAGCAGCGTATACCCAGGTCTTGTACGTGGCATATGCTACAGACCATGCAGCATGCCCAAGAGGAGCACGACAGCAAAACAGCAGAGAAACTGAGGAGCGTTTATGCTTTCAGGCATTTGGACCATACTGTCCTGAGGCCACAGTGAGACTTGGATAGTTTGAATCCCTGCTTTTCCCTTTGGTGCATTCAGACAGTTCCTGAGCTCAGGTCAGAGTCTGTGTTTTCCTGCAGGGAACAGAAGTATCTGTCCAGTTGCATGGTTGAGGCCAAAATATGCCAAATTTGAATTGTGAGGAGTTGATATTCCTGGGAGAAAGTTGAGACCATCTTAATCTGCCTTCCTGTACCTTCTGTCTACAGCAGCAATCCAGTGCAGTGCTGGTGTTGCCTGTGGCAGGTCTGGGCTTACAGCTGTACTCTCATGGTGTGAAAGGGAGAGAAATTCCTGCTGTGTGTTTGCAATCTTTGTGCAATTTGCTGTGACCCATCTGTGTACTTTGAAAAGTATTCGTGCCATGATAGATACTCAATTAGAATGACTTGCCTAGCATTTAAGTGCTTAGGTACTACAGTGATGGTAACTGTCACAAATTTTTACGTGCGTCCAGCAGCCAGGACAACATTTCGCTGAGTACAAGCTATGCTTCGATTGCAAAGTGTAAACCAGATTCCATTGCAGCTGACTGCTGATAAACTTTCTTCTTTCTTAAGAACCTGAAAATGCATTCAGGACAGTAAACAACATCATGGAAATACTTTAGTTGACATGCTTTCTTTCAGTTCGATAACATAGTCACCAGTTTGTTTTGCTTCGTTGTGAGGAGAAAAAAAAAGAACCTCAGCTACAGTGGAGACTTCAGAATTCAGTGTTTATTACTGTTACCTAGTCAAAGAGCTGTCTTAATGTTTAAACCTAAAGCAATGTCCTTGCTAAGTGGGGGAATTTTGGAAAGGGGAGGAGGAAGTGAGCTGCGTAGAGTGGATCTTTGATATCTAAAGATGTTGGTATGCCGATGACATCCTTCATAAAATAAAAAAAAAGGTCACTGAGCCTTACTTTTTTTTGCACAGTGGCCCCTTTATACTACCCTGCCAGTAAATGACTGTAGATGGGAATTGGACTCGCTTAGATTGATGGGGGTTAGCATTTCTTTGGGGAGAGAAGTGCAGCAGGCAGAGGTCCTGCGGTTGGCTGTGTCAGCTTCCATGTGCATCGAGGAAAGTATCTTTGTAGTAACATGGGAAACTAAATCCTCCCAGAGAATAGGTGGAACTTAATCTTGGCCTTTAGCTCCTCAATTAACCTTGGCACTGTAACCCACTGGGCTCTGGATGAGGGAGGCGTCTTAGAGTGGTTCTTAAATAGCTTCTTAAATAGGGGATGAAATATCAATGTTTTGCTGGAATACTGCTTCCAGCCAGCATGGCAGGACTTAAGAAAAGGTAACAGAAAAGAGCCCCAGCAAATAAGGTCTCTCCTGAACCTGCTTTGGACAGGATATGGATCAGGACCAATTCTCCTAGGTGAGTCATACCTACAAAAAGGTTATGGCAGAGGGAGTTTAAGGAACTGAAATTTCAGAGGATGGCCTGAGCTGCACTTCAGGTATACCTGACTGTATTCACTGGTGTGTGTGCCAAGCACAAGAGATACAGCAAAAAAGCATTCTGCAGACGCCAGAAAGAAAACTGCATGTGTCTAGTGGTAGGTGTGAACACAGGGTGTAGCCTGAGTTGATGATTCCTTTTTACACAGAATGAGGGGTTCATGTACATTCATGTTCATGTTTATGTATGCTTACACATTCCTGGTTTGGTGTATAGCCTGTCAGCTAAAGGCAGATAAATTTCTTCCTAAATATGGCTCAAAACAGTTTTCTGCTTTGTTTAACAGAACTTTATGGTGTTTGAATTTTTTTATTTGTCCAGTATAGTCATAGATTAGTCACTTAAAAACCAAATATGTCAACTTTTTAAGTACTTCATGGGTTCACTGCTCATGATTCCCATTTTCAAATGTGATTGCAGCTTTGACACATTAATTTCACTAAAAGGTGTTGCTAATCATGCAAAATTGGTCTAAAATTTTAAAGATGGAAAAATTAAAGTGTGATTCGTGCAGCCAGAATGAACAGATTTGGTTTTCCTTTTCTGCGAAGTAATGTTTTAGTAGCTCTTTGTGTAGGTTTTCATCTGTCTTCAGCAGTAGTACAGGTGGTTGGAGATTGCTTGTGCTAGCATCACCTTCACCACTGCTTTGTGAAGAAAATGGCGTTTTCTTTTCTTCTTTCCGAGACTGACCATAAGGAATTCGAGGATCACTTTGTAAAGAAGTGTAGCGAGTGGAAGTTTGGATTGAAGAAATAGCTCTGAATCATGAGTCATGCAGCACTCTTAGCACAGAAGGTGAATGATATGTTAAGCAAGGGTAATAGGAAGTATAGTCATGGGTTTGGACTATACTGAGTAAGGTCTTGGATGCAGACCAGGGAGATTGTAGCCAGAGGGCTGATAGTCCAAGAATAAGACCAGGTGAACCACTTGCAATTCATTCAGTGAGCTCAACAAGAAATACAGGTAGTAGTTTGAGAGACAGATGAGATTACTTTTTCTTTTAAAAGAGACAAGATCAAAGCCTGTCTTTGTTGTGGAAGAGGTTGAGCTGAGTGAGAAGTGATAGAGAAGAGTGAGGGAGTGGTGAAAAAAGACATGAGGGAAACTAGGAGGGGAGATATTCAGGTCCAAGTGAAAAGACTAGAAGAGGTGAGCAGGTAGACAATTAATTAAACTGTGGTGGAAAAAAAGGAAAAGGTTTTAGTATAGCTAAGAAAAACATTGTTCTATAACTAAGGAAAAGCAAGCTGAAGAAGGAAAAAGTCACACCATTTTCCAGTTTTGTACTGGAAAGAATGATTATATTCTGAGTAGAAAGCGAAGAGTGGGAAGGGATTAAGATATGAGCCCTAAGTTATGGAGAAGTTGCTTGAATTGAAGATGCAATAGTTCATTATGATATGGAAGATGGGACTAACTCCTGTGACCTGGAAGGGTGACAGAAACAGGGATAGTGTGATTGCTTATTCATTTGGGAGAGCTCCCAACCTGGCTTTGAAAGGGGGGTCCCTGATGTCATGAAGAGAAGCAAAAATATCAGTGGGAAAGTGAATGAAGAAAGGAATAAATTAGTAGTCCTGTCTAATGAAGGCAAGAGAAGAGGCAGTGAGGGGGGAGGTTTGAGAGCTGCAGAGAGTACCAGTTCTGATAAACTCTGATGAAGTGAGAGAAAGGCCAGATGTTGTGTCCCAAAACAGCAGTGTGAGAGTTTGTTCTACATCATTCTATTGTGGGCATCAAAGTATGCAATGGGAATGCATCCTTTACAGGTATCTTGCAGAGGTTGCCGGTCTCGGTAGAGTCACTGTAACTGGGGCCAGGAGCTGCCCTGAGCTCTGTAGCAGAAGAGTGAAATCTTGGGAAGCTGGCTTTTCTCTCCTCTCTAACTGCTGCCAGCCTGAACTCAAGCTCTTGCAGTCAGCAGAAATGTATGATCATGAGGCTAGTTTGTTAGTGTGGAATTTGGTACCGGAAGGTATGTATGTTTCAAAATAACGTTGTGGGACTAGAGGAAGAAATCTGTGCTTCTGTTGTGAGAAATGTCCTGCTCCTTAGCTAATAACTGTCCTGCAGTCACCTGTCTTTTGTGGTGCCCCTCACTAAGTCTGCATAGTCATGAATTCCAGTGCACCTTTTTAAGAAAATTAAACAAAAAGGAAAAAAAGAAAACATTTAAACTTCGACTTGGACTGAACCAAGGGCACACCAGTGATACTGAAAATCAGACAGCCAGGGCCAAGACATGTGCTTCTTGTGCCACAGCCACTACAGGATCAAAAAGGTAGGAAGATGAGAAAGCTCACTTTGCAAAACTCTGTAAAGTGGCACTCAGACTGGCCTCTAGCCAGGAGGGTGCTGTTGGCAAAGGTTTACTTAATCTGACCTGTACTATTCATGTGTGGTCACAAGACTGGATGTGAACACATCAAAGAATACAGTAACAAATGCAAGCAGCAGGTAGGCTTTCTCCAGGTATTTCAAGGAGTACAGTGAATTTCAGCATGTGCAATATGTGCAGTTAAAGTCATGAATGCAAAAAAAAAGAGACCACTCCCACCCACCACATGCAAATAATTCTGTACACAGAAGCAGCTGATGAGAACTGTGGATCAGCTCTGTTAAATCAGAAGGATAGCTTGGTGTGTCATGTTGATGGGTGCTGCAGGCTTCAGCTGGCAGTGAGAATGAACCTCTTTGCCCTAGCCTGGCTGCCACCTACTATTACTTTTTCAGCACTGGCAAGGCCACTGATGGAAATAGGAGCTACCAGTCAGTGCAGAATAAGCATTGTGATAGATTCCACAGGTACTACATCTGTAGTGTGCATGGAAGAGGAGAATTTTACCCTTGGTCTGTAAATTACAGACCTATGTGTAGGATTGTATGCAGTTCATTTTTAAAAAATCCTTAAAAGTCCTTTCTGATGTTAGACGGCTCTAGTAGTTATAGCCAAGATTGTAAACTTCTTTTACAGAGGAATGTTCCACTGCATTTTATTCCTCCTTGATTTTGTATAAAGTCTGTGGAAGAGCCATGGGACTGAACACAGCTGCGTAACCAAAAATGGGAAGGTTTGTAACTCTTTGAAATGTAAAGGGAACAAGATATTTAATAATTGTCTTTTGATTTGGAATACTCTTTTTCTGTTTTTATCAGAAGGAATTAATTCATAGGACTTACAGACGCTTGGATATGACATTGAAGTATGGTCCTGTTCATGCACTGAAACACCTCATTGTTCATTCCCTCTGTCTTGTGGAACAGACAATGGTAGTGTGAAAATGTAAACTGATCAGTAACATTATGCATGATTCTTCTCTTCCTGTGTGTGTAATTTCTGATGGTAAAGGTGTCCATCACCAGATTCTTGCTCAACTCACTGTATGGTCATACTGCAGTTTTGGACTAACCTTGAAGACGGATTGGTTTCTGGCTTTGTTATAGTGTAGGTTTGCACATTGTCCTTCATGGGTAGTCTGTCACTCTAATCCACAGCTCGTGTCTTTCTCTGTTACTTAATTGAGTGTCCTTATCATTGTCTGGCTCGCCTGTTCCTTACCTGTGATTTTTAACTCTTTTTTGGCTGCTTTTTCACTAGCATACAAAAATGTAAATTTCCATGGTGAGCAGAACTGTTGTATTTCAGAGTTTAGGGCAAAAGGGATAATCTCCTTTTGAGTGATTTTGCAATACGGAATTTTAATCACCTATACACTTTGTGTAAGATAATGGTTAGCATTTTATGACATTAATTCAGTAATCATTAAGTATAGAAGTAGCACTGTTACTTTAGTTTTTTTTAATATCCTGTTGCTATAGAAGTTAATTGAATTTAATTCCAGTAGTAGAAATTTTTGCCTTTGTCAATGTTACCGTATTGTCCTTGAAAAAGAAGGTATTCCTAAGGAAGATTTCTATAAAAATAGAAATATTGGTGGAAATATTGGTAATTAAATAGGCATTTAAAGGGAAACTAATCACATGAATGTTTTGAAAATAGCCAACTTCCTACACGTGTGAACTCACTCTCTTTTACAGCACTGAACATTTCTTTGTGCAGATACAGCCTATAGACTTCTGCCAATGTACTGCTGTGTGGCAGTGGGGGCAGAAGTTGTTGCATTTATTCCTTCCTGTAGTGGATGAGAAACAGAAAAATCTTTTCATATTTGCACCTTGTTGGTATACCTATCTTTGTTGAGCAGCATCTCTCTGAGAGGAAATGTCTACAGTCAATGATCGTTTGGCTGTTTGATGGCTTTCTTCAAGTTCTCTCCGCTTGATCGCATTTAAAAAAAAATCTTGGCTTAATAATTTTCCAATCTTTTAACGTGGTTGATTTGTTTAATAAAGGCATTTGAAATCAGAAAAGTAGTTCTATGACCTAAATTATGACTTCTCTGTAGAAATACATCGATAGTTACAAGATGGTTTGCAGTAGAACTGCTAGATGAGCCAAGACCGAAGGAGGAGGCTTTCTTTGTGTTGCAGTAAGTAGCACACTAGATGGACCTACCCAAAGAAAAGCTATTGGAGACATTTTGTAGGAAAGGAGACTTTAGAAGAAAAACTAAAGAATGTATTGAGGAGGGAAAACTCACTAAGTAGGAGAATGTAGTGAAATGTAAGATAAATAAGGAAAAAATTATCATACACTTTCCTATGTCTTGTCTAGTGGTTGGCTTTCTACTTGCCGTTTATGCTTCTGTATTGCTTTAGTGTTAAACAATACAAAACAGCAGTTATTTGGATTTTTCACACAAATTGTAACTTTTAAAAGAATTATATTTCAATGAATTCTGTGAAGAGTTTTTTTTTTAAAAAAAAAACTCAGCTTCTCATTTTTGAGGGCCAAATGAATATTCCTGATAGAAAATAGGCTCAAAGGCCTTTCTGTTCTAGGAAAGATCCAAAGACTAGAAAATCGTATTCTGCATCAGTGGGTGCTAATGAAAGGCCTAGGTAGTGGCACAGGCAATCAATAGCATCTTTTAGTTGCTCGCAGTATAGGAACATAGTATGTATAAACACACATATGTATATTTAAAAATGTACAGAACGTATGTGTAGTTATGTATTACATAGTCTAAAGTACACAAAATGTGACACCTTTGAGTTGTTGCCTAGAGGTACTTCATGCTGTCTTGAATTTGCAGTTTCTTTTCATCAATAGTTTGTAAATATGCTGGTTTGGAGGGAGCCTGAAGAAAGATCCACTTGGATATGTAAAAACTGGAGTTAAGAGCATGCTGTGGGAGCTCATTAATGATTCAGGATGGTTGGTTTCAGTTTCCCCTCCTTCCTTTCACAAGGCAAAATCCAATCAATACTTTTATTTCAAGGTCATAACTGCTGCTTGGTCTGTGTCCTTCTCACAACACTTGCCCAACTGTATGACTGTTTTGGAGGATTTCATTATTGGTTTAATCGAGATTGTCATCAGTAATTCTTAGCATAGTCAGGCTCAGACAGAAAGCCATATTATTACAGGAGAGTGCTCTGCCCTGATCAAAGTACGGAGGTTCTGTGCTTGTGAATGGCTTCGTGTCAGTCATGAAAGGGGCTTTTCCCCTCCCTTCCTATCCCCAGTAATTCTGTGGTTGCATTATGCACAGGAAAGCTGTGAAACAGTGGTATAGCATATGTCAGATACTGGATTTTGCAAGGTTTGAAAAATAGAGTTGAGTTTGAGAAAATCAAGTTTCTCTCTGCGAGGGAAAGAATTTTTCCGTAGCGTGAGTGACGATGCTTCATACTCAAACCATCCTATGATTCTGTGATTCTATGATACTTCTTAATGTGGTTTGGCAATTTGTTTTCTAGAACTGCAAGTGAAAGCTGTATTTTAAAAAATATTAACAGTTTTTTTGTATACTTTTTTGGTACATTTTTTTTGCTTTATTTAGAAATCAATCCAGTGTAACCTAAGTAAACTTATTGCATACTCAATAACTAACCTTAGTTCCTGAAGCTGTATTATAAATCCTAAGGGGAGTACCAGATTCAGTATTTTAATTGCAGGAAAGGAAACAATGTTGCTCTAATAGGGTTGGCAACCTTTGTCCCTGTAAAATAGCTTTCCTGTTTTGAGAAGTGTCATAAGCAGTCACTCACAAGTACAGAGGAATATCTTAATATCTTACTATCTTTTGTTTGGAATCTTGTTAGAGTTTTCTCTCAGCCAAACATTTTCTTTCTGAATAGGCTGCTAAACTACAGGTTTCATGCTTTGTCAAGAGGCAAGCAAGGCTGCCTATACTTACAGCCTTCAGTTTTCACACAGACATCATATTGCTGAACAGGGTCTGCTTTTTGAAATTTAAATTCTATAGGTTGAGTTACATTTAAGATCTGTTAACTTCAGTAGAATCAGCTGGATGTATTTGTAGGAGCTGAAAAAGTTGGTCCAGTATAATTTTTATGTTGGCTGAAAAATAGCAAATAAAATTTAGGGCATCATCTCTTCCTCCTGCTTTTCAGGATAATCTGGACAGGGTAAAGGTCTGAAGTCATGACAGAATTCAGAGTTAGAATAATAATTTCAGGAGTGAGCTCCTGGAGGTCAACTTTATTGTAGAATATTATGAACACAGTTAATCATGCTTGTTGAACACGATGGATCCAAATTTGCTGTGGGTCGTAATCCCTAATTGGTCAAAGACTGTCCACAGTTCGCTTTGCTCATTCTGCTGACATCATTTTTAATATGGCTCAAATCACTTTTATATATGTTCTGTAGATTTTTTGCTGTTCATAAATTGCTAGTCATAGCAAATGTATTTCTATTGCTTTTTTGTGTGGGACTAGTACCGTAATTTTAATATCATTTCCAAGGAAAAATCTGTTCAGTGAATCATGAAATATGTTGCAGGGAATTTGTGTATACATATATACAAATGTGCTGCTACATGGAGCCCTGGGGTTTGCTTTTATTTTTTTTTATTTTTAGACATTTCTCCCTACATTGAATTCATAATGCATGTCCAGGTCTGCTCGCTGTAGTTCCATTGCCTTTGCATGTGAAGTTCACTTTTTCATGTTGCAAAGAATACTTAGCACTGATATGTGCCAGCTCGGGAAAGAGAGGCTTGAATTTGCAGATCTTTTATTTATATTCATTATGATGCCTCATGCTGAACTACCTTGGACTAGAACAGGAGGAGACGTGGAAACCTGTTGTTTTGCTATGGTGGTACCTCCCGCTTACAGGAAGCAGCGAGGGAACACCAAGGTCTCTGGCACAACAGACAGCAACTTGCATAAGCTTTAGGCAATGCAAATTGGTTACAGGTTAATTTCAGTAATGGGAGTAAAAAGTAAGGCCAGGTGCTGTATGTGGTCTTTTGATGTTAGGTCTTCTGAGGATTCTTTAATGCAGTGAATTACTGACTTGGCTGTTAATGAGTTGGGTTTTTGACTGTATATGTTCCCCAACCAAAGCAAAAGCTCCAGACAAAAACCGTTAACCCTGACCAAAAAAGTGCTCCATGCAGTATGACTAAGTGTTGACCATTGACAGCAGTGGGGCCTGTTCGTACATTAAATTTGTTGTCGCAGGCCAGGGAGATACACCAAGAAGAATTTGGCCAGTGGCTGAAGAATGTCACAGAATCACGGAATGGTAGGGATTGGAAGAGACCTCAGTGGGTCATCTAGTCCAACCCTCCTGCCGAAGCAGGGTCACCTACAGCAGGCTGCACCTGCAGCAGGCTGCTTGTCCAGGCAGGTCTTGAATATCTCCAGAGAAGGAGACTCCACAACCTCCCTGCGCAGCCTATTCCAGTGCTCCGTCACTCTCAGAGGGAAGAAGTTCTTCCTCATGTTCA
>Ga0181612_103309_pt1 | contig 13107 bp, 7 predicted proteins | sample HoacroProtozoa21_FD_119630 | JGI IMG/M metagenome (GOLD analysis project Ga0181612, IMG submission 119630) | Hoatzin crop microbial communities from Cojedes, Venezuel. Combined Assembly of Gp0051906, Gp0051904, Gp0051908
AAGATAACATTATGCTGCCCAGGGAGGTTGTGGAGTCTCCTTCTCTGGAGATATTCAAGATCCGTCTGGACAAGGTCCTGTGCAGCCTGCTGTAGGTGACCCTGCTTCGGCAGGAGGGTTGGACTAGATGACCCGCAAAGGTCCCTTCCAACCCCTACCATTCTGTGATTCTGTGTGATGCTATGCTGAGCAGCTCAGGATGTCATTTTAGAGCTCATTTTGGAGCAGCCTGGTAGAATAAAGGAGGGGACTAGAGCAGGCAGTTATCAGTTATACAGGAAAAAGCTAGTAGTTGCTAACAAGGACACCTATGAATTAAAGCTGACTACAAAACCTGAAAGAGCAAAGCAGGTAGGAAATACGAGACTGAAGGTACATGTTATGTGGGTCTTAAAGAAGAAAGAAGCTTGTGAGCAGGAGAGAAAGCAGCAGGGTAGAGCTTGGGCAGATGTTGCTTGCTGGGGAAGCATATCTGCAGATTTGTGAGCAAGAAAAATGCCTGCTGCTGTCTGCTCATATGATGTTCACAGAAACAAGCTGTTCTGTGTATCCCTCATAAACAAACCAGTCTAGAGCTTAAAAATATGCTGGACTGTGTCATCAGCTACTCTTCACAAGGGATATAATAAAGAGCCCAAATACTGGATAAGTGCTCAAGCCAGAAAGCCATACTCATCTGCATACTCACAAATTTATAACACAGAGCACTGTTGTCAAGTGGTGCCACATTTTACCTATATGAGCGTTTCAACCTAAGTCAAGTTGTGTGTTTTCAGGAGGGAAGCTTTAGACAGTGAATGCTTAAATTACATTTATTGTGAAAATTGGATTAGGCTGGTGCTGGGGTGATGCTAGATTGCCATCTTCTATATCCACCTTCCCGAGTGAAGTAGATATTCACGCATTACGGTGATAGACTCAATATGTGAACTGGCACAGACAAAACAGCAAGGATGGAAACTTATAAACTAGAGGAGGGATTACATTCCCATGCAGAGAAGTCCTGAGTCATCTTGCTCTCTATATAGTCTCATATCCTCTGCTGTAAATGCTACAGACATTTCCCTCATTTTATATAGGTCAACTCAAGGTGTTCCCTTTACTTTTATTTATTCTGTGCAGTTCACAATGACAAAACTTCTGCAATCCTGAGATTTTCTACTACTTCTAATATAATTCCTTAATTTAAAGATAGGGATCTCTCTAGAAACAGCAGACTATTTCAAAATTTTTAGCCTCCTGACTGTATAAATCCTGTATATAAACCTGTTCAGTTTCTTCTTGGTGTGAGAAAAAGTGCTCTATTTTTAAGTATGCATAAGATATTGTAATGACAGCTGAAATCCTGTGTTTATCTGTTTGAATGGCATGTGTTGGCAGATAGTAAATCTGAAATTAAACCATATTCTATCATCCTGCCAGTCATTGAATATTTTACCTAACATCCCCTGCTAAAATAACTCAAAATTATGTATGGAAAGTAACCCTCATCCTCACTGTTCTTTTTCCAGCTACAATAAGAAAACGTTGACTCCAAGTGACCCCAAACCAGCCTTGGCTGCTGGCTCACAAAAGCTCAGCAGGCCTTTTGGGATGCACACTTATGAAAGCCACTCCTTATTCAAAGAGGAAATCTCTCCTCTCATGTGACTTGGAAATGCCAGCTTGATATGACGTTTCATGTCACCCCTTTACAGAGGGCAGGGAGTAGCCCTCAGATACTCCCCCCAGGTGTGCCCAAGGAGCCCCTGCCACCTTTTGTAGGTGCCCTGCTCCTCCACAGCTGACCTAGCACCACTCAGCTGCAGCAGAAGTTTAAAGGAGCTGCAAGTTGAAGGTATTAAAGCACATCCTTGATTGACAGCTCTTTTTTGGAGGCCGGTATTAAAATCAACCTTCCCCTGTCAGAGCCTGATTAAATTCTGCTCGCTTCACAGCTATGAATAGGTGGATCAAAGAACCCCAAAATTAAGAGCGCCGTAGCACAGGAAGAAGGGAATTTAACTGCATGAGCTGCTCACTTAGTAGGCAGCTTCACAGCTCAAGGCTGAGAGTACATTGATTTTTATTTTAGTATTTTGTTTTTATTGGGCCCTGCTCTCTTTGCCAGGCTCCATTTAATTTTGAGGGGCATACCTTCCCAGTGGTTTTGTTAGCTGCACCTGATAAGGTTCAGTAAACTTCTGGGGCTCTGCATGGCTCACAGGGCTCAGGTTGTTTTGCAGTGGAATGGACCCAGAGTCAGTCATAAATGCCAGGATTTTACAAGGATATAGCCAAATCTCATGAACTGAAAACCCCTCCACTGGGTGTAAAAGCACTGTTGGTCTTAATAGCTGCAGCATTGATCTTAATACAAAGAAGCTAGGAAAAATATTTCCTCCTGTTTTTTGTTCAGTGTGGGGTTTTTTGTTTCTTTGTTTTCTCCCCAGTGAATTTGAGAGCACTTTGCATCTAGTGAATTTTAAGTTTATTGGTGGGTAAATGCACCTTGGATTAGTTCACTCATAGACCACTAATGGTCTAGAAGAGCTCCATAGAAGGCTGGGGCAGGCAGGTGCTCAAGGACTGCACTGTCACTGCAGTACAGAAACGATGAGAAGCTACGGAGGATACCACAAACTGCACAGTAGAGCTGGGAGCTGCCCCCCTCCATGGCAGCCAAGTTCCACCGAGACACAGCCATGGCCAACCAGAGACAGCTCTGCCCACAGAAGGCAAGCGGAGAAAGAAGATGGACAGGCACCACTTGGAGAAATGACCACAAGCCTCACCACATCCAAAGCCACAATAAAACAAGAGTCTGCTAATGCTTTCTGGCAACTTTACACCCCTTCTTACGGATTCGTTGAGAAGGAAAAAAGCCCTGCCTTCCCAGCAAACTAAAAGTATGCACCAAGTTCCCTAAAGGACCCTTCCCTTTACTGCAACATGGGGGAGGACACACACTGCATGTGTATGCACACATCTGTGTGTGCAGCCCCTGGTACAGGAGGAATTTATACTCTGCAGCTGTACCTATATACATTTTGTGATCAAAAATGACTCTGTTTTTGTCTCAGCTCTTTTGCTGTGGCCTCTGGCAGGTTGTCCGATTCCTCTGACTTTATTTCCCTATGTTTAGGGGACAGTAATACTTAGTCATGCGCTTATGCATTGCTACAAAAAGGTATTGCCAAGCACAATCTACAGGACATGCCAAATATTGTCAAACATATAGCTGTATGTATACTCAGGTGCCAAGCTGTACATATCAGGCAGACATTTGAAGCAGAAAACTGATCAACAGCCATTCTAGACTATTTTATCTAATGAGTGTTTCCATGTAATAGCCACCTTGTGTCCTAACAAAATAAAAGCTCGCAATGAAAATAAACCCAACTGCATTTCAGCACTCCCAAGTATTTCATGTGTATCCCCAGTACCAAGCCATTTACCCAGCAGGCAGTGACTGCTTTTTATTATATACAACAAGTTTCACCATAATTTAAATCTTACCAGAAAACACACAATAGAAAAACAATGCTACCTTGTAAAAAATGTTTCCCAATCCCAAATCAAATTAATGGTAACTAACAACAAAGAGAATGAAGTAGTTTTCTGCTCTTTGTAAGTGTAGCAAATCCCTTTTGTGAAATGCTCCTGCCTGATCCCACCAGGACCTATTGTCACAAGGCAATGGTGAACACCAGAAGCTTGCTATAACATTTTTAGTTTATCAGACATTCAGTGGACTTAATTCAAAACTCAGTGAAGCCAAATGGAGGCTTTTTATTGACTTCAGCGTGCTTGGATCGGCGCCTGTACTGTGGAATGCCAGAAATAACATTTGCCTCCTTAAGAACTAAAGTTCTTCTGGTATTCAAATTTTATTACCCTAAATCTTCAGATACTTTCTCAAACATACCCTTAACAGTCCCATTTCAGAGCTGCCTGTACTCATTAAGTCTCCTTGACTACAATGTCTGTAAGGAAGAAGCCCTGAACCTTCAACTGTGCTGCAATCCCACATTTTCCCTCTGTTCAGATAGTGGCTGCTCAGGCAGCCCTGTTGGCCTTCGTTGTCTGCCAGTACTTCGTTTACAGACACCAGTGGGAACAAAGTCACCTAACTCAGGTTTCCAAGGCATGATCTCATGGAATCAAAATGTCAGTTGTGGGAAGCAAAGAATAAGGAGGAAGAGATTTTTAACGCACCACAGGATTACGCTACAAGCCTCCTAGCTGGTCCCTGCACACTGTAAAATTTCTTCTATTTCTGTGGCAAGGGCTCACTTTGCTGTTCTGAAGTCCACATCTCTCTCTCTCACTTATCTTTAAGGACCCCATTATCTGTCTCTTTCTCTTCCAGTTTTCTGACAGAGTTGCTCCATGTCCAGGATCGAGCTGATGCCCTGAATTGACTACATGCAGAGGTACAATTCAAAGAGACTGATCTACATTTCTGCCTCCTTAAAGTACTGGTAAATGATGCTCTTGATGCTTGACAGTCTCCCCTTCAGCCTACCCTCTGCCAATCCTATTGCAACCAACTAACAGATGGAAATGCTAGCTTTGTAAAATAACACAAGCGTTTGCCATATCCCTCGCAGCAGCTGTGATCCACTTCACCAGAGGCACTGCCCTTCCTGAGCACCATGCACATCTGGCCAGCTGTCCAGATAGCAGTCTGCCTCACTGGAAAGAAAGAGCAGAGGGCACTTCATCCCAGTAGGAAATGAGCTGTGATCGAGGCTAGAAGTTTTCACACGCTCCTTCCAAAGGTGAATGCTTCAGACCCTATAAAAAAACTATTCCTTTCATAGAACTGTAGATTAAAATTCAGCCTCCTGGTATTATTACTAATTTCACAGAAACCATCAAAGCATAGAGCCTAGCTGACTGCCTGCTCCTTTCAGCATGACATCATGGTCTATAATTGGAGAATTACTCTCAAAAAGAACTTCAGTCAATTATTTATGCAAATACAAAGTTTCAGTGCCGCTTCCATCCTTATAATAAGATTTAAGTGGGGCAGAGGTGTCAAACTGGTGAGATGGTGAATTTGACAATCAACGAACTGTATGATACATTCACAAAGCAATTTACTTAGCCTTAAGATCTTTACACCTGGCCCAGCTTCAAATCCACTGCAGACCTGAGCCAAAACATACCCCAAACTTACTTGAACCTGCAGTCACCCCCCATGAGCCCAGCTTCAGGCAAACAGACAATCTCTAGATCATCCTTCAGTCCTGCTGGCGGCGGGAGAAAGACATACTCTCTCGGGACACAGCTTTTGGATTTTAATGGATTTGAGTTTTGCAATTCTTTGAATCCAAAGCAAAAATCTAAATAAAAATCCACATTACTGTAAACCTCCTGCAAGTAATGGTATTAATGGAGAGTTATGATATCACAACAAGAGCAAGTACCTGTTGAGGACTAGCTGTGAGGAAGCAACTCTTACTTAAACCATCATATTAGTTAGGCAGTCATTGAAAGAAAAAACAATACAAAACAAATGAATTATAAAATGATTTATGCTTATCACAGATACAGTGGAATGTTTTCTGTGCTGGTCTTACTGAAGTTAAAATACAGAAAAGTTGTTATTAGGTTGTTATTAGTGCTTTAATAACCTACTTTATAATGGAAAGCATACTTTGCTTAGAGTGAAAGACAATTAAAAGTCCAAAGGCAGTTTAAAAAAAAAAAGGCCAACAAAAAAAACAACCCACAAACCAAAATCAAAAAAACAACCAGAAATTTTGAAACCCACCAGAAAGTTTAAAATATTAACACAAACAACATCCCAAAGGAATGGTACATAAGACTTTGCAGCAGTCCTTCCCTCTAAAACAAAATGAAGTAGCAACACACCTAGCAATGAAAGTCAAGATAAATTTAAAACATGGTCAGAACATCTCTCCCTGTGTATTGCACCTGTTCCTACAGCTCTGCTCATATTCAACAGATTAAGGCAAATTACCACTCAGGTACCAGGAGCACCACGGCAAGCTATCATTGTGGCATAAGCCTATCTCCATATTACTGAAACACATTAAAAATCTCTTCCAGTGGAGAAGCACTTACACCCACAGATCTCACACACAGGTAAGCGTTACAGTCTTGTGATAATTCTGATAGATCTTTGTCTCCAGGTGGACATTTGATGTGCCCAAGGTCACAGAGAACAAGAGCAGCAGAACTAGACCTGAACCCTGGGATTTTTTTCTTCTATTCTTTCTCAAGCAATGATGCTACAGAAAAAAAAAATCTCATCAATGGTCACAAGTAAAGTTCACAAGCTTCACTGCACACCACCGGTTTTCCTCTGGCATATCCTTTCAATGTACCCATGTACTGCGAGAATCAATAATGACAACTTTTTCCCTAATATATTGGTTGTTTTTTAAAGGTTGCTTATTCTCCTTGAGAGAATCCACTCTGTGCTTTCAACACCTTTTTAATACAGTGTATTATTAAAGGACATGTAGAGCTTTCCCTTTTGGATCTGGCGACATTTTGTGCTGAGCTGTTACTTTTTTGTATGAACAAAGCACCTGCCAGACAAGCAGAGTGGCTGTCCTAAAAAAGCAATCTGTATCTAAAATAGGAAATTATGAAAACATTTTCTGAGGAATTTACAAATGGTCAGCAACAAAACTGTACGTGTGCCAGTCACTTATATATTGCATGATTATATGACAAATAAGATGACAGCCCTGTAGTGCTAATGTAAACACACACAGACTATAAAATAGCCAGTAGTTAATAGTCCACATGTGGGTTTTCGCTCAACAACTAAAAGTTTTTCAGTTTTCTAAAGGTGAAAGAACCTGTAAAATCAGCCTAGGATTTACAGCAATGTCTCAGTATATTTCTTTTGATTGTCACTAGAACTTGTCAGGAAAGGGGCAAGACAGTAGTTTAAAAATGCATTTGTTTTTACCAAGATATCCATCAATCTGCACAATTCACTTTTATGCCACACGAACACAATGGCATAAAGCCCATTAATCTTTTCCAGCTTAATACCTACTGTCCTTTGAAGATACATGTTTGGAATATCTAAAGGCGACCTCCATTTTTCACAGTTACCAGTCATAGGGCAGCTGACAAAGCCAAGATAATCCTGTATTCAGCGAAACTGGAGGAATGAATGGATTCTGATGAATGTAATTTGCTATCTCGGTGACAAATGGCAAATGTAAAGAGAGGGTATGCATGCAAATTCAACTGCATTAAATAAGGGCTTATGAAGGCTAGTACTCTGAAAATATCTGATAGGCAGTTTTACAACCACCATGCGTTTTTGAGGAGATAAATCATCAGCTTACTTAAAGTTATCATTATATCCTCATTGTGGATCTCCACTGAATAAGATGGTATTGTGGCATACAACCAAGCAGGACGTTGTAGTTCCATAGGCCAAGTTTTTGCACCACATTGTACATCACAAAGTAATTTTTTCAGTATTTTTTTAGTACGATTTGGACTTAAATACCCCACAGTTCCCAATAATTATGAGCATCCTAAGCCTGTGTCGGCATCCAAGCTGTGGCAGACTCATTCCCAGAAGATGCCATGTTCCACTTAGCACCAAAAGCTCTTTGCTGGATCCCCTGAGGTTGAGGTGTCAGTTTGGAAAATTCTTGTATTCTTGATGTTTTTACCAGTTTTATTGTAGTACCATGTAATATGTAGTGACACAATTTCTACTCCTTCCCAGGGCCAGCAGCAGAATCAGCACTACTTTCTCAGAGTCCACCACTCAAGAAAAAAGAATAGGCTTGAAAACAGAAACACAGTCTCCTCCTTGCCCTCATCTTCATGGCTGCTGCAAGATTCTGAATATAAAATAGGCCCAGGTTTTAAAACCACACAGAGAGACCAAGTGATAGTACCTCCTACCTTTCAGACAGATATGAGTAATTTAGGTTTGGATGCTAGAGCCAGCTCCAGGAGGAGGCAGACCTGCCCAAGGCTGGGGACCAGCAGGAAGAGCAATGGGGATTCACACCCTGGAAAGCAAAGTTCTCTACTGCTGTGCTACCAAGGCAGGGGACAGCAGTGACTTCCAGGCATTATGAGAAGTCACCAGGTCACTCAGCACTAGGAACCACATGTCTGTCGGTCCCCAAAAGCTCTGCCTCCCTTGGCTCTTCCCTGTAGCAGGAGTGGGCACCCCCTCCAGCCACAGTGGTAGGAGTGTGCTGGCATCTTATGGCTGGACAGAAAGGTTTGTTTCTGGCTGTGCTGCTGAGAAGCCCTGAGCAGACTCCTGGGGATGCACAATACATGTTTGAGCTACAGCAAAAGAGCAGAAAAAACAGCTCCTAGAATCAGCAGATGGTGGCTAAATAACTTTTTAATTGTGCTGTTACAGGCAAGGTAAATTTGTGGTCATGATAAACTCAGCAACAATTTTCTCACTGAGGTCAAGCAAATTTTTTACCTCAGGGCCTAGGGTACTTTACAACTGTTGACTACTGTCACTTGGGCTTTTCACGTTATGTTCTAAATTACTGACAGAGGAAAAAATTCTAGCTTGATCTTACCAAGTTGTTTTAAAATTCAACTTATTTAAGTAATTCCATCAAAAGAGGCCATATGACCCCCACATACAAAATCCTACACACACCTAGAACCTGGACGGTTTCTCCTTAGAAAGCTTTGTGAAATACATGATTTGATGCAGAAGTCCCTCAAACCTAATGCAACTGAGAGCAGCCCCTGGTGAAGCTCACCCTGGCTACTTCCCTTGTTTGCTATCACTTTGCGATCACTTCTTATCTTCATCCTACATTAAAGCTCATGTTAGTTACTCTTTATCCAAAAGCCATTGACTTCAAAGGGGTTTTGGATGACTGGAACTAAGCGTTTCCCACACTGGTGGGAAGACAACAGCAGCACCTTGGACATCAAGTTTGTCTGACTACAGCCAGGTTTCAAAAAATTCAACTAGTGTCATAAAACCTGCATTTTTATGGATTTAAAGTGCTCACTTAACCTGTATTAGCAGCACTACCACTGGGACTGTCTGCAACACATTGCAAGTTCTGCTTCTCCATATATTCTCTATTCTTTATTCGAAGAATATCATGGGTGGAGATAACACTGATGTGGAAAGTTAATAATTGCTTGCCATGGAGGGGATTAAAACTCCTGTAGTGCTGGCAAAGTGAAGGAGTAACATACCTGCTACCCAGGTTATACAATATACGCACAGATTCAAAAAGTTTGTTGTAGAGCCCTTCTAAAAAAAATTAAAAATTGCTTTCCCAAGATCACAGGCCACATCACGTAACTTGAAATAGCTCTGAAATCATTGTTCATACTAAAACCTGGACTGAATCTCATTTATGTAAATACTACCTTATCTCTCTCCTTGAAGAAAATGTTTTATGATTAAGTTACCTGTCATTTATAGATCGAATGAAACTCATTAATGCAACCTATTAAAGACCATTTTTAAAAGACAAAGGCTGATTTTCTCAAATACTGTATGTCTCTCATTGTAATACTAGAGATAATATTTTTTGGCATCAGAAAAAGACAGAACCAGGAAGAAGAGGAAGGTATTAAATTTCCAGTACTGCTAGAAAAAAACCACTTCCATTCCCAGGATGCTCACTCCAGTGTTTCTTCCAAAAAAAGAGATCAACTCAGGATCATTTGCTTACTGTGTGTTACATAGATGCCATGTAAAGTATATATAATTAAAAAAAAAAAAAAGCCTATTTATCTCCTTTATACACAGAAGTTCCTTCTTCTTTTTCTAGAAAGTCAGTTCTTAGACTCACAATTATACCCTATTCATGCCTGGCATGCTTAGGTATGTATGACAAAATAATGTATGTTGTTGTTAAATAAGATTGACTGTAGAGTGATGAGTTATTTTCACAAGATATTCCCAGCATTCTGAAAGAAACCAAGTTAGGAGTCTGTACAATCTAAATGCAACCTCTGCAGCATTTCTTGCTACTCAGAAGGGAGAATCAGGAGGGATAATGAGCAGCGAGACAAGAAAATTTGATGTACAATACTTATTCCCCAAGAACCTGGCTAGGTCAGCACAGGGAATGGCTGCCCTTCTGAGCGTGTTTTTGGGATATTTGCCCCTGTGAGTGCCTGGGACCAGTAAGGAAGATCTATCCTTGAGAGCAGGTGTGATTATAGATTTGGCCTGTGAGCTCAGTCTGCAATTCAGCCAAAATGGCCTTATGTGAAAGGTCATTAAACCAGCTTGATACAAGTGATGAATGTCTTCCACACAGAATACTGAAACTTTAATATAGATTGTTTAGAAAAAAAAAAAAATCCACTGGGATATAAATGTCACCTGTATGCCAACAGTTTTCACAAGGATGGGGAAGGGAAAAAAGAGATCCATCTCTAATAGATCACTTTTAAATTACTTTTAATAGATGTAATAAGCTGACAGTACTCTGAAAATATCCAGCAGATGTTCCTGCATTTTACGAAGTCCCTATGTCTAACCTTGGATACACCAATTCCACAAAATCTATCTTCTGGATGGAGCTCTGTTTCTACAGCTGGAACGCTAATGATGACTCTTTGTGCTTTCTGACTTCTACCAGTGTTTTTCTTTCTGCAGCATATCACAGTGCACAAGCCACAGAGGTGAGTAAGCACAGATTTATGAAAAGGACATGAAGATACCTTATTTATGGTACATTGCTATCTACGGATAACCTTCACTCTATCTGCTCATCAGAAGATTAAAAGCATCTAAATTACTAAGATGTTGCTCAAATACAATTGAGAACATTAGCACAATTTATATGAGCTGCTCAAATGCACTGATGCATATAAAGTCTCCAAAACCATTTATTGTCAAAATGTCAATGCTAAATCCACCAAAATATAACTTACTTTATGCCATTAATTAACTAATGTTTTCACAGCACTTTGAAATGTAAAAGCACTTTGAACACTAAGAGCGAAACAGTATTATTTTTACTTGTGTGGACTCACTGTATGAATCATACATAATAATCACCTCTTGTGGAAAGTATTTTTGACCTACAGCCAAACCCTAACCTAAGATCTGGCAATTCTGTTCAGCAAAGCATCTGTAAACGGTCCCGTTCAGGTTACAGCTGGAAATTTTCTGCCACACATTCATTACTGAGTTCTCCACAATATATACCAGGTGTCTTCACAGCTTTGTAATTAACGTTGTATAGCAAGACAGCAAACATTTTATTGTATTCTCCTCATTTGCTAAAAACATTTGAGAAAAATGGCTCACTAGTATTAGCTGAGACTTAACTCCTTCTTTTTGATCTGTACAAGATGCAGCAGGCTTAATGGATGTAACATAGGATTGGGATTCCCTTTCACCTTTGAGAGAAGTGTAGCTCTCCAAATATTGTCTGATCTCCTGGTGAAAATCATTACATAAGATCTAGATGGTATCATCTTTATCTAACCCCACTCTGCGATTTCCTCCCCTCTGATTCTCCTCTGCCTGGGCTTTTTTTTCCCCCTTTTACCCTTTGTCACTGAAGAGATGCCATGACCATGAGTTTTCCTTCCCAAGTGAGAGTGCAGAGAGCTTTCACAAGATCACATTTTATACGTGCAAGCACATCTGTTACATCAGCCTTGAAAAAAATACGCTTGGCTATCCCATCTTTGCACAAAATTGCTTCTCCATGATCACATTCATGGGGGAAATCTAAGTCTAAACCAGAAACCAACAAAACTTCACCATTCTCCTGTTCTGATTAGTTAACAAGAACAGTGATGACTTACAGCTGGCCTGAGTACCACCTGCAGTCAGGTCAGCCCCATGTTTCCAGAGGTTTGGGCTTCCTGGCTTATCTGGTGGTGATATGCTCCATCACTGTATAACTCTCAAATCAGGAGGTATTTTATGCATGCCTTGTATTTGTTTAAACACATGTCTTATCCATAATATAAATTAGTCTATGTGGGATTAACCTAGCCAAGAATTTCTCTTCTACAAATCTGTCCGGATGTTCAAGAGTTCTAAAGAACCTTGTCTGTAATACACCACACCCATCTCCTATTAGCAACTACCCTACCATACCCTTGATAGCTGGTAAGTATTTTTATTCAGCATTGTTTTTTTTATTTGAACTAATGGAGAAAGAAAAACAAGAATGGGAAATATCTGATGTGGTTAACATTGATCTATAAAGCTTGGACCTACTTTCTCCACTTGAAATAGAGAACCTAATTTAGAGATTTTTAAAAAGAAAGAAAAGAAAGAAAGGATATTTGAACTGACTGACTTTGAACAGATGAAATATTTTACAGTGTTTACAGTATAAGTTTACAAACCACTCTGGGGCAGCTACTCTGCATACCTTATCCACAAGGTAAACACAGTGAGATCACATACTGGCTCCCAGCACCGTGCAGCCTTGAAGGACTAGCATTCCATTTCGTGCAGCTGCCAAGCTGGGCTCTGGAGGGGCCCATTGCTCAAAAGCAAGGGGCGTACTGAGCCTGTTGAGAAGCAGCTGAACTGCTGGAAATGCTGCTCAGCACCTGCTCTTATTCTGCCTCGGTCTGTGGTGAACTCCCATTCTTTTCCTCTCCAAAGCAACATCTTTATCTAATGCTAGCTAGACAGAAAAATAGAAAATGCAGGGAGGGCAGAGGAGAGTTGGCCGCTGTGAATGGAGCGGGCTGGCCCTGGTGTAAGTCAGTGTAGTGACCAGGGGGCTACAGCAATTTACAACAGCAAAGTCTCTTGTCTGAAATCTTGCTTTCACGCAGTTCCTCTCCAGGTTCAGTAATACTTGGTGTTAAAAATCTGTACGGTACAGTCAGGATTCCAGATATATACGTTATTCAATAATAATCAGCTACAGACTTATGTAATACTGTCCACTGCCTAGATTTCTACAATGGCATGACTGGCTGGGTAGATGAGGGGAGAGCCATGGATGTTGTCTACCTCGACTTCAGCAAGGATTTCGACAATGTCTCCCATAACATCCTCATAGGGAAGCTCAGGAAGTATGGGCTGGATGAGTGGTCAGTGAGGTGGATTGAGAACTGGCTGAATGGCAGAACTCAGAGGGTTGTCATCAGTGGCACTGAGTCTAGTTGGAGACTGGTAAC
>Ga0181612_150524_pt1 | contig 13107 bp, 17 predicted proteins | sample HoacroProtozoa21_FD_119630 | JGI IMG/M metagenome (GOLD analysis project Ga0181612, IMG submission 119630) | Hoatzin crop microbial communities from Cojedes, Venezuel. Combined Assembly of Gp0051906, Gp0051904, Gp0051908
CACAACGGTGGGCTTCAATTCACAGATTAGGACATCTAAATACACGTATCTTCTTGTGAGTTGAGGGTCTTCTGCTTAGATCTACTGAGATTCAACGTCCCCATGTTGAAGTCTAGAGCTGCAGCGGGACAACTTTCCTGGCCTTGATCTCCAGAAAGGCTGAGGTGTCCAGCAGGTCTTGTGTCCTGCTTGCATGCCCATGGATGGCTAGGAAGACCCATGGGGTCTCAAATGGCTGGTCCAGGTCCAGCTCCTCTGATGGAGCTCATGAAGGAGCAAATTAGTTTTGACAGACATGGATGAGCAGAGTAGCTATAATTATTTATACCTGTGATAAAACTTATACATGAATCTGTTTTATTTTATCTCCGTTACTTTGAACCCTCTGGGCTGGCTGACACTCAGCAATGGCACAGATTTAATTAGTGATTTAATTAAGTATATGCAAAGATATTAGCCACTCTTCTCAGTGTATTTAAAGCCACATAACCCCTTCCCTTGGCTTGGACGCATTTATGAAAGTGCTTTGTACCATGATGGTTATGTAAATAAGAGGGAAGAGGGAGGGACCTATACTGGTATGAAGCCCTTTTGTACCAGTGAGGTTCCAGCAGCATCTGGGAGGTACCAATATAGCAGGAAGATAATCACAAACTGTTTTCAGAGCTCACATCATAAGCTCTTCTGCTGTGCTGCTCATCTGTGACGGGATCAGATGATGAGCAATGATCTTTGAACTGGGTCAAACTCCAGAAACATTCTTCTGGTCCCAGACATCTGTGGTTGGACAACCCCGTCCTCCCCTCTCCTTTCCCTCTGCATTAGCTCTCCACTTTCCCAAGTTTAATCCTGTGATGTCATACTGGCTGGGATTTTTTCCCCCTCTGCCTTAAATCTCCCTTGAGCCCTGGCTTGTTTTCCTTTTCACTGTGTTGCTCTGCGTGTGCTGCCACCCGAGGTTTGCTTCCACATTCCCCATGTCACGAGGTGCCGCTGCTAAAATACGGCTACAGCCCATCCCTTCTCAGAGGAGCTCCTGACCGATCGGTGGGTCTGTGGCTTCTCCCATGTTAGTCGTCCACCCAGGGAAAGAGCACTGTGCTGGTCCCAGACCTGCTCCGGGGTCTTCATCGGCTTCAGTGGCTTGACACAGAGGCTGGACCAGCTCCAAGGCTTGGGGAAGCAGCCCTGGTTATTCCAGAGCACCATCTCCTCGACACTTGCCTGAGATGAGAGGACTCCGGTGATGTCCATCTGTCCCCATTTGCTCTAGAGAGAGTTTAAATCATGAATTCAGACTAGACACCCTTAACTGTTCCCAGTGCCTCCTAACACCAGCACTGCTGGGATGCCGTCCTCCTGATGGCTTGCAGCAACATTCGCACGTGTGATCCCCTGCCTTATGTTTCTACCATTTTTTGCTGTCGGTTCAATACAGCAGCATCCATCCCAAGCCCTGTGATCAAAATGGGTGTAGATCCCATATATGGTCCAGGCTGGACATACAAGCTGTGTCCTATGTGTCAAACCTGATCTCAAATGGTCTGTAAACCTCCTTGACTCCTGAGCATGACTGCATTCAGCTCAGATAAAGCTGATTCCTCCTCAGACAAGTTTCTGCCACAGGCTGGTGGGACAGAGGGTTGACCAGGTGGACCCAAACCCTCTGAGCAGCTCTGTGCCATGGGGAGGCTCACATGGTGCTTAGGGGGGAGAACCAGGGGTGCTTTCAGAGCCACTGTGCACCTCTCCTGAACCCCTCCTGGGGCTGGGCATGAAAAATCAGCCATGCTTTATGCAGCTCAGGTCCACGAGCTTCAGATTCTCTCACCCACCGAGTGTTTGGTGTTCAGCTTCTTTTCCTTCTTACACTTTAGGTGACACGTTTCCAGTCTGGATCTCAGACACGGTGTTCCTACTTGTGTGTCTTTGTTCATTCCTGGTTTTGATTTGTTCACGCTGGTTGGTCGGTGCCATGTTACAGCCTGTTTATGTGTGGGGAAGTCAAAAGGATTTCTTGGGGGCTTGGTCTGAGACTTGCTGTACTGTAGAGCCAAGGCCACATCTGATTGCTACACAAGACTTTCCACTGATGTTAGCAGTGGGATTTGAAGCAATCATCAATTCTGAGCCCTCTGCAAGCATTATCTCCTGTGGAGGTTTTGATCACAATGGACTTGTCCCATCCATCTTCTATTTGGTGGATCTCATGTGTCACCACTGAGGGAAACTGGTCTCCAAGCAAGTATCAGCCAAGCCTAGAGGGATTTAGCATCTAAAAGCAGATGAGATGGCACATGTGGATGTGATAAGGGTAAGCAATGATCATAGTCATCATTTGGTTATCTCCATGAACACACTAACGGGTGAATCGACTCTCCCCAGGGTACTCCCCTGAGAGTGCTGACTGCTGTATGATAGACAACACAGCCCTGAACAAGGTGGGCTGTTCTGAGATAGCCCTCAGCTAACCAGCCCCAGGTCTAACGGGGCTACAGCTAGTAATTTCCAACAACCCATGGACTAAGTCAGTTATGAAGTGTGTCTCTAAGTGGGCAATAGTCCCCCCATGACTTGGGAACGGTGAGAATACAGGGAAAGCACCCTAAGGGGATGCAGTGTGGCGGGATCATGTCCTCCCATAGAAAATTTTACAACACGAAAGCTGAATGCAGGAATTATAGCCACGTCGGGCTGAACGAGAAAGTGTCCAGGGCAGGGCTATTGATTTGGATTTGTAGTTGCAATAAACAACTGCTTTTCTTGGCTTCTCAGATAAGCTTTACTAACAGGCAGGCAATAATCGCATCAGATGAGATACTCTTCTCCCAAAGAGAGACGTGCAGGTGATAAGTCTTATTCCACAGAGGTGTCTGTTGAGGCTGGCAGTCTCCTGCACAAGGCTGAGCTGTGGAACGTGGTTGAGATAGCACCACATGTGTTCTGCTGTCCCACCAGGCCCCCTGGGCTTCTAACAGCAGTGATAAACTGGGGGATAACTTCAGGCAAAGGGGGGAAAAGCCCAAGTTCTCCCATGAACTGTCTCTCTAACAAATCGCTCACTTAGTTGGTGTCTAAGATTAGCTCCTTCTGGCAGCTCCAGCAGATGCAGCTGCTGGGTAAATTTAGATCCTTAGTGAATGAGTTATTTTCTCTCGCAGCGTATCCAAGTCAGGAGGGCAGTGCAGAGTCACTGGGCTTTGCCATGTGAGTCACCCACTTTGACACCAAGAGGTGGGTGACTGTGTGTCCTCCTGGGCAGCCAGGGACCTGAGCTGAGCCACCCACAGAGACAGAGCCCTTGGTCTTGGCAGCTCAGAGTGGCTTCAGCTGTGCGAGGGCACCCTTGTGGAGGAGAAAAGCTGAATTTTTACCCTGGAAGGAAGCACGTCTTTTGGTGGTAGACTAAATCTGAAACAATCGAGAAGCCAAGACACATCTACCAAAGGTCTATCAGCAGACCTGTGTTAAAAAGGGATGTGCTTGGCAGCTGAAGGGGTTTTGGGGATGTGACCAGAGATGCCACCAAGGTGCAATACCTGCCGCTACTTCCAATATTTTGGATCAAGCTCCCAGAAAGAAAACCAACAGGTCTTCTAACTAAAAAACTACATGGATGCCAGTTTGATGGCAGTAGATATTTTACCAGTACGAAGGCAGAGTCAAAATAAAGGTGAATATGAATCAAGCTGCAGCCAAACCTCCAATCTGGTGATGCCACTAAGGAGGGTTTCTGTCAAACTCAACAGTGTCTTACCTCGTGTCACAATTGGAGGTGGGAGGTGAGGACTTGCAAATAGATCTTTGTGTCTCTCAGCTCTGATGACAGACCATTGCACAGGGTGTCACCTACATTACAGCAGTGTAACAGTCATGAGTAGCAGGCGCCATAGATATCCAACTTTTATTTTCTACATAAATAAATGACATTTATCAGGGACTTCACAAATTACTTTGGCAGAGCTGAAAGCTGGCTAGGAAACAACCCTCTTTCATCCACAGGGAAGCCAGAACACACCAGCACCAAGTGTCTCGACCCATGTTGCATAGTGGTCCAGATTCTTCCCTCACCCAGCAGCAACAGAATTCAGACATAAGGCCACTGAAAGTCGCTCTAAAGTGCAGGAGAGCCAAAGCTATTTTTCAGTTATAAGCCCACCTTTTCCCCAAGGCACCGTGTTTCACACATGTGCATTTATTCAATGCACTCTCTATGCAGTGTCCCAAAGTCTGCTTCTCCAAGGAGGTTATCATGGGCTTCCACCACCAAGTCCCAAATCACTGCCCTTCATTCAGGAACTTTCTCCTTTGGATGTACATATGTGTGTGTGCACATTCAGCCATGCAGTCACGGGCTTACACTGTGTGCACTGAAGTCAGTTGAGTGAAGGGATGGATGGCTGGAGATGAGCAAGAGTTGGCTACAGCATCTTCTATTCCTCAGCCATGAGCAGGAATGTGAGCTTAAACCTTTGTCCATGTCATATATGAAATGCAAGTGAGATTTGGTTTGAGTTCCAGGACACGTATCACAGCAGGATGGTCGCGGTGGCCACTTCGGTCTCAGACCCAGCAGCGGAGGGCCCTTTGGGTCTGAGTTAGGGCCTGGGGACCAAGCAGTTGTGAGCCGTGTGTTGTGTTTCTTCACCACGCCCGTTCCCCAGGTGACCTGTACACGATGCGCGATGGCTGTGAAGCAGGTATGGCTCCCGCACGCTCATTAACTATGCCTGATGTTGGCATTAAATCATTTTTATCAAGACATTTAGCACTGAAGGGACCTGTTTTGCAGAGATCATAATAGTTATCACTCTGCACTGCTGATAGTGGTGGAGAGATAATTGCCCTTGCATGTGCTGTTCCTGGTGCTCCTTCCCTTTGCGATAAAGACTGTACTGTTTATTTATTAGCCTCTTGGTAGGTATAGATCATGCTGAGCCATTTCACAGTCCTCACTGCACAACCATAGATGCTGAACGCTTGACAGTGGATGTAGACCATTTCTTGTAGTGAAAGAAACATGGGAAGCTTGGGCTGGAAGCGACCTGGAGATGGTCTACTCAGAGCAGGCTGTGCTCCAGCTAATCCTTTTCTTGTAGCTGTGTGTCTGGCACACCCTTAAACTTCCAGCTATGGGATTTGGAGAGTCTCCTCTGGGAGACATGGGCTACACATCCTGCAGGAGAGTTGAGTGCCAGTGGACCATGTGTTGTGGGAAGCAGGGGGTGAAATCTCTAGGCCTGCACAATGTCAGAGGGTCAGAAGAATGATGGAGATGGCTCTTGCTGGCATTGAATAAATGTCCTGGGAACCTACCTCAGCAGTCTGCCACGTGTGGGGAGCCTGAGAAACACCCACTGTGTCTTATAGAAAATCTTTCCTGCAGGGAGGGGTTGATCTGCGCCTTCCACGTGACTTCTACATGGGTGAGCTACAGCAGTCTGATTGTCAGGAGTGCTTGGAGAGACCCTGCCAGTAGCTGGCCTGGCAGCGGTGGCTGGAGGGGACATGAGGCTTTGGGAAAAGCCCTCCAATGCCTCCCTCTACTCAGCCTTCACTTTGTCACGCTTTTCCTCCTCGATGGCCAGGATGCGCTCACGCTCTTTGATCAGCTGAACTCCACAGTACGTGATGAACCAGATGGACAAGGTGCTGACAGGGAAACCTAGAAGATGGAGGGAGACATGGTCAGCTTGGTGTAGCTGCTCGCCTAACGGGGCCAGCTCTTCTCCAGCACTGCTGCCTCTCAGGTGGGTTTGGGAGGTCCCACAAGTTCATGATGGCCAAAGACATTTTCCATTGTGGATCCAGCCCTACAGCTTCACTGAGAGAAGAGAGAAATTCCCAGGATCAGATTTTAGATGAAACAGTGCCTGAGCCCACCAAGGCATCAAAGGCTGCGGTTAATGTGGGAGCATGCTGGTGTGGCTTTAAACACTCCCTTACCTTCAAAACTCCTTTTGCTCCCCAAGTTCAGACTTAGTGCTTGATTTTCTGCCTGTTTAACCTGCCCATGCCCATGTCTGTTCAGCACTGTGAACTTCTGGAAGCTTTGTGCCCTGCTGATGCTAAGGATCAACCTCAGCCTTGTCCTGTACCTAGTGGGGATACAGTGTGTGCCCAAGAAACACATGTTTTTGTCAGCTAGGTAAGTGACTGAGAGCCAGGAGCTCTCCCTCCACTTAAGAAGGGGCTGATGGCATTTGTAACCATGAGTCTGGTATCCACAGCAGAGCGGAGACACAGGCTTTGTACCTGCTAAAACAGGACCTCTGAAATGAATAATGCAACCAGCAAAAGCCAGCTAGCTCAGCGGGCAGGCACTCCTGTGACACTGAGCCCAAAGCGTCACATTATCCACTTCCTACGCCATTCCTATCCCAGAGAGAGCTGGAGGACACAGGTTCCCGATGGCTATTTATACCCTGGGCTGCTCAAGAAGACTTCAAAATAGTGCCACCATCCACTGATTAGAAACCAACAGATAAGACTGTTCATTAAGAGCCTAGGACGAGGATTTGTACCTGTTGCCTTCAGGTTGATGTAGGAGTAACTGCTAAAGCAAAAGGAGAGGAGGTAGGATGAGTAAATCCCTTTCTCCAGCAAGGGGACCATTCCACAGCCCACCTTGGTGGGGCGAATGTGACCTTTGCGTTGCTGCAATGAGTCTAAATCACAGCATTGGGCTGTGCTAGGAGCTGTACACACCTGGAAGGCATCTCATGCCCCAGAGAGCTCACATGAGAAGGATGGGAGCTAAGAAACGGCTTCCTGCACCTTTTGAACAATAATTAAGCGCATTGGGAACAGACACGCAACAAGTTGATAGCCAGGCCACCAAGAAGTCCCAGTCCTCAGCTCCCCTACCCAAGACAAGGGTGCCTCAGTGGGGAGGGCTGGTAGCATCTTACCTGTCAGAAGGAGTCTCTTGGTGACCAGCAGTGCAAACTCCAGGCTGTTGAGGGCTAGGATGTTGTAGAGGACGATGGCCCAGAAATTTGCCGCCCCAAAAACTGCCCTAATCCGCCGAGACATGGCTGCTGACATTTTGGCCTGCGGAGGGGAGAGGAGCAGAGAGTGAGGAAAAATGGGGCTGCAAGGAAAGGGGATGCACTGGTCCAATTCCATCTGGGATCGCAGAGGGGTAGGTAAAAATTAGAGCAGCCTTTAGTGTCTTTGGGATGAAGAAACAGAAGGAGAAGGTAAAAATTCTGCTGCTGGACTTGGACACATTTGGGATTCTGGACTAGTGTTTGAAGGTCCCATGGGTAGGGGCAAGATGTTATACATGGTTTCATGCTAATTGTAACGCCTGAGTACTGCTTTCTTCATCTGTTGCCTTGGGTCAGCCATTCCTGAAGGCAGATGAATGTTGTTGTATACCAAGATTATTAATAGCCCTATGAGCAAATCATTCCCAGCTCCTGGTAGAAATTGTTTCTTAGGAATTAAAAAAAAAAAAAAAGCTGAAAACTAGTGTCAGCAGCAGAGTGAAATTGTCACTGGCACATAATCCTCAGGAGCAGCTGCTGCGAGCGGAGCGGGGAAGTGATTTATAGCAATCTTCAAAGAGCACGATGAATCCCCAGGCCACTGCATGCTCAGAATTGTGGTGCCACAGGGAAAGAGATTTCACTGCCTGAGAGTGCGATAATCTGATTAGAAGTTCAACGAGGAGAGCAAACAGGAGGATTGCTCTCCAAAATTTTTATTCAAAAGGGGTCTTAACTGAACTGGTGCAGGACCTCCAGGCTTTCGGTTGTGCAAAACAAACAAGCAACAGAATAGTTTACAGGATGGAGTTTCCTATGTTTTTCTTCCAACGTGTCCCTGAGGTACCTTGGTCCCAGACAGAGACAGGGCACTAAGAATTGGAGTGGTCGGAAAATAATTCATTCTTGTACCTAAACATTTGCTTTTATCGGAAGTCAGATCAAAAAGACTCAGAATGCCAAGATGGTTTTTTAGGACAAGAAGAACAAATGATTTCCATATGGAAATGTATAAACATTTCCCTGTGGACAGACCTCAGATTTTGTGTCCATCTGTGCTACTTCAGTGCCTCATTGGGACAGCGGTCCTGGTTCTCTTGGACCTTTGTTTTCCCTTTGAAAGCTCCACACCCAGCTTAAATTTCCCATGAAGGGGGCTGGTGGGAATTTGCTCCTGGTGGGTGACACCATGCCTAAAATGAAAGGGTACAGAGCAGCAGGACTGTGCTTCCCTTGCACAGCTGAGTAGCTGATCACAAGGATGCTAATGGTCAGAGGAGAGAGCTTCAGGTCTCCAGGCAGGAGGCCTGGACACGGACCTGCATGGCATCGCCAGGGATGTTGCTCTTCAGTCTCAGGTGAAAATGGATCTGACTTGTAGAAACAAGTCTGAGCTCTCTACCATCATGGACATTTTCCAGCAGCAGAGTTTGGCCCCAGACCCGTCGATCTTCCCCTATCCACTTGCAGCCCAGCTCCTCACCTCCAGTTTGGCAAAGGGTTGCTGCTGGAAGAACTTCTGCACCCAGAGCTCAAAGTTGAGGCCAAAGCAGTTGAACACAGACCAGATGTAAACGATCTCACAAGGCCCCAGCCACAGGGTGGTGACAGTAAAGGTGGCAATGGTCGCCACAAGCTCCTTCATGATGTTGTCATGGTTCTCTCCAATGTGATCATACACGTACCTAATGGCCAAGTACAGTGGTCAGTGCTCCCCGTAGTCAAGGAGACCCCTCTGCAGTCCCTTCTCCAATGCTCACCCACCACAAGCTCCTCACAGGCAGGTCTATCTAGAGCACCCCAGTGAGAAAGGAAGGATATTTTGACTGACACATTCTAGCAATAAACTGAGTTTTGCTGCAGTGCAGCTAATCATGGCTTGTGTTCCTCACAAACCTATAGCTTCTTAAGGACAATATACCACTCTTTCCCCCTCTGAAGGTAAAGGGTTGATAAAATGTGGATATCCATAGAGCTGCAGGCTATCTCATGCTTGCTGGTGCACAGGATTTCAGCACAGAGGAGCCACCACCTTTGGTACAAGTTTGCTGGTGTGTTCTCATGGCTGAAGAGAGCTGAAGGGGAGATGGAGTTCAGGCCACCTTTGTTACCCAGGGTATGGGAGACAGGATCAATGCTCCTTTCCACCTGGTGGAATATGAACCTGATTCTTCCTCCCTTGAGGGAACGCTAAACCCACCAGACTTAAAGGGTTTTCTGGGACAGGACTCTCTTATTCCCAACTTTGGGGGAGGGCTATTGCACTTTGTGGTGATTAATTCAATGGTATTAGGGATGAGCAGACCAAATATGACTTCATGCCATAATGAGAGTCACCCGGAAGAGAGGACACCTCAACTTTGGGCTTAACAGCATTTATGTGACGAAAGAGAAGACCCCTGAACCAGCATAAAGATGGTTGATTAGACACTTACTTGCATAGCCAGTCGTTAATCCCTCTGTCAAAATGCCTAAAATCCAGATGATAAAAAGCATGTTAAAACACACAGTGTAATGACACCCTTCCACGCAGCAGTCAGCCAGAGAAGGCACCTGGTCCCCTGGCGAGGTACATCTTGAACCCTGCCCATAGCAGTTCTCCATGCCCCTTGCTTGAACAGGTCCCACTATCGATGTAGTTGCAACCTCTCTCCTTATCCATTGCTTCCTGCCCAAGAATATTTCCCTGGGGTACGGCCAGGTCTAGACTATAGGTTCAGTAGAGACTGTTCAATGTAGGTAGTCTCCAACTTACAGGCCAGCTGCTCAGAAGCACAGCCCAGACCTCCTCCCCACTGTGAACATTTCATTCAGGTCAAACGTCGTGCCTCTCTTCATCAATGCAGCTGGAGTACTCACGTTTCTGCAAAGACGTAGAGCATGGTGATGCATTTCGGGGGCTGGGGTGGGTCCAAGTGGTCCAGTCTGGCAATGGTGTTGATGACCCCAAACATGACAGCAGCTTTCACCCAGTCATACACCAAATTGGAGTAGGCCAGGCCAGCTGGAGCAAAAATGAGTCAAACAGGTGAAGAGAAGCATGGGATGTATTGCCTTCAGGACTTTGGGGGACATCAAGTCCTATGGGACCAAGTAGTCTATTGCAACAAACATAACATCAAAAGGACAGTCTAATGTCATCTTGGACCAGCAAAGCTTTGAAAACTAAATAGCTTTCTAAGAAGCTTGAAACAAAGGACAATATCTTCTTGAGGTATTTGGAGGCAAACAGTTTCTTGGTCTTGGTAGCCCAAGAAACTCATATAGATCTCATTTCTTCCAGCACAAGTTCTCTCCTCCCCTCTTAAGGCTTGTTAGCCTATGATAAACTCATCACAGTTCTCGACTCTAACCTCTGAAGTTTCATTGACACATTCACTGAAATGCACCCCGTCGCAGCTCCCTGCGGCCATAGATGTGACTTCGATGCTACGGCAGAGCCAGGAACAGAACGTCTGTCTTGGAGAGGTGTCTGACACTGGAAACAACCCTTGTGGGAAAAACCACCAAAGATTTCAGACTCCTGTGCAATCAGAAGTTGAAACACCCCTGCCTTAGTGGGATTCAGCTCACAGATTAAGGGCCACATGTTGATATGAGCCATGCCTGAGTTCCCACCATGGACAAGGCAGATCTGGTCGATACAGTCAGCAGAGCCTGCAGAGGAGCTCAGCTCGCCCTGGAGTAATACACATGCTTGGTCAGTCCACCGAGGTCTCTTAGGACACTCTAAATCAATGTTAGATTGATTAGGATTTTCTCCTGGCCTCCAGCTGCCACTCTAGAGAGACATGGGACTTCTCCAGACCCCATTTGCCCTGTGCCAGCCCCATGTGGATGTTAGATACCCTACGGCATCTCAGACTCTGCCATCAGGCATGTATTTGGCCAGCTGAAATCCTCCATCCAGATGCCAGCTGAATGCCAGCGCTGCCACCACTACTCATCCCAGGAGTCTGGATTCTGGAGGTCCCTAGTCCAGCCCTACTCAGAGCACAGCCAATGTCAAATGGAGATCAGGTTGCTCTGGACTTTGTCCATTTAAATGTCAAATATGTCTATTTTTGGAGAATTTACAACCCCTCTGGGGCCCTGATTCAATGTTTGACCACTCTAAGAAAAAAAATTCTTATACACAATCTGACTTTGCCTTGCCCGCACCTTGTTTGCTGTGTCCTGCTTCTTCCCTGCTGGCCTCCAAGAAGAGTTCACCTTCTCTCCAAGCCTCCTTTAGGTAGTTGAAGACAGTGGCTACAATTTCTCTAAGCTGCTCTCTGTACAACCTATGCCCTGCGGCCATTTCAGTGGCTCACAAACACCCGTAATGGGTGGCCACCTGTGAAGGTATCTGAGATACCAATGTGCCTCTTGCAACAGCACAGCATTGATTTTTGGAGGTTGTGAGCTTCCTTCCAGACAAAGGCAGTGGGAACAACTTGGTATTCAGCCTTTTAAACCCTGAGCCAAACAATTTACTCCAGGACCCTATAAGGGCACCAGTCCAATGCCGTCTGACAGACCTTAGCTCTGTGCATTGTCAGTGGGAAGAAGGGTGGCTTTACCCAAACCTGTCCAGCATAGGCATTGATGAGGCATCTCAGTGAAGATAGATGAAGATCTGAATCACTCACCACTGCCTTGAACCTAAGTACAGGTGTGAGCATGTCCAAGCATGACCACTCACCCAAGGACCAGTCTGAGAGGCGGTTCACGAACTTCAGGTCAGAAGGAAGGGTGAGGATGTAGAAGAAGTGGAAGAAGATGTCCACAGCAATGACGGCCCCCACATGGAGGAGAGCATGGACCCGGATGCTCTTCATCTCATCATCTTTGCGTCTGAGCTCTTGGGTGCTCACCTGCCAGGATGGCAAACCAGGAAAGGGCTGAGCTGAGAGACAGGATGGGCAGCATGTTCCTCCATCCAGAGAAACATTCAAGGTCCAAATTCAGCGCTGTCCTTTAGAAATCACACCATGGACTACATGGCCGAAATCTCCATTGACTCACGAAGACCCACGGGATGAGCTCACAGGAACACATCCACAGGGAGCAGGACATGTCCTACCCACAGCATCCCTCCAAGACCCCCGTCTCAGTGCTGAGTGCAGCAGCAACGTGGCTCCTGGATCACCCTCCTAGCAAAGGCTGTTCCCATTACTGGGGTTTCCTGCAGAGTAGGCACGTGGTGTGACACAGCAGTGACAGGTCTGGCTGTACCCAAGGGACCCTATGTGGGGTGAAAATCACACTGAGCAGGGAGTAGGGTTTTATGCGCTTTCTGCAGGGACATGTTCAGAAAGTCAACTTTGCTTGAGGGTGGCCACTTGCACAGGCCACTAAGGGGGTGCAAATGCCCATACCCATCACATCTACAGGATGCCACAGCCTATAGGGAAGGACATCTGCAAACCCAGGAGAGTTTGGGAGCAGGGCTGGCGTCCCACCTGACAGCTCTGCCAGGGCCAGATGCATATTTTTTGGCCAGGGTCATTTGGGAGGAGGAGGACTGATGGTGTCTGGAGCTTTCACTGCAGACACCTGCTGTAAATGAGACGGAGAGCTGCTCGAGGTGCCATCCTGATTTGGTTGGGAACTGATCGATGGGGATTTCATCTCCGCTGTGTCTTGTACAAACAGGGGTTGGGCTTTGCCTCCAAGAGCTGTCATGTCTCTGGCTTTTGTAATACAAAAATCATCAGAGCAAGCTTTCAGGATTACACTGGGCACACTGATGCCCTCGCTTCCCCGCGTCGCTGTAAAAATTGCTGCTGTATTCAAAATCCTCTTATGTTTATTACTTTCCCTTTATTCCCCGCAAGAGGTGGAAGCTCTCCCAACATAATCTGCAGGCTGCTGCACCAGCCCCATCATCAAATCCAGATGATTCCTGAGAATTAAAGCCTTTGCCAGATTTTTTCACGTCTGTTATATCACAGAATCACAGAATCACAGAATCACAGAATGGTCGGAGTTGGAAGGGACCTCTGTGGGTCATCTAGTCCACCCCTCCTGCCAAAGCAGGGTCACCTAGACCAGGTTGCAGGGGACCTTGTCCAGGCGGATCTTGAATATCTCCAGAGAAGGAGACCCCACAGCCCCTCTGGGCAGCCTGTTC
>Ga0181612_175698_pt1 | contig 13106 bp, 10 predicted proteins | sample HoacroProtozoa21_FD_119630 | JGI IMG/M metagenome (GOLD analysis project Ga0181612, IMG submission 119630) | Hoatzin crop microbial communities from Cojedes, Venezuel. Combined Assembly of Gp0051906, Gp0051904, Gp0051908
ATTCAGTTTACAGTGTGAAGTATTCTGCTGCTGTTTCCCACACTCCAGGGACATCACTGACTTTTCCAGGGCACGTGGCAGAGCGAGCCTCAGCACTCACCTAGCCGCAGAGCCAGTAACAACTGCCACCCACCCCAGGCTTGTGACAGTAAAACCTCTGTACTTTGCTTTGGAAAAATTGTTTTGAATATTCATCTTCAAGGGAGGAAGGAATAAAATTCAAGACAGATCAAAGATGCTGCACACTGCTCGGTCTGCTCCAGCAAATTTTTTATAGAGATACCTGGCTCTAGTTCCTCAGGGATCTTTACTGTGCAGACCTGATGAATGAAATAAGCCCCCAAATACCTACACAATTTACCGAAGACAGTGTTCATTTATCATACTACTGCTATAGAAATAGACAGATTGGTTGAGTTTTAAATCTACAAAAGGCTCTTTTTATATGCCTTTGTGATTGAACTCATTTACATACGGAAATAAATGTTCAGAGCACATAAAAATAAGACACTGAGTTAGGGTCCCTCTGAAAATCTGTCTGCAGCATGCAATTATACCTCATACATAAACTACGGCATGCTGTTCAACCATTCACCGGTGAAGTCAGTGTAGACACTGGCAGCTAACCCCAAGGCAGAACAGTAGGACAGAATTTGCCTTTACGCACTAACCTAACCCCAGTAGTTTTATAATCTTCCAGCTTTATACAAGGCTGCCAGATCTCTCATAGATGCTGGCAACCAAGCCAGTGAAAAGAACATGCATGTCAGAAGATAGCTGTGAGAGGACACAGGCATCACTGCATATTCTTCTACAGTGAAAAGCACATTAGGAGGGAGACAGAGAGGGATGTGATGAAAAAGGAGCCACAACTCCACAATTAGGAGACAGAAATAGACATAGCTGTGTTTCAGAGAGAAACAAGAGACTAGCATTCAATGCACAGCATCAGAAAAGGACTGTATTTTGTGGTGAAAAAAGGAGATTGGGGAGGAAAAGGGTGGATTCATTGGTTTATTCCCATCTTCATCTGTCACTGATAATGCTTTTATCTTCAGTTTTGATCCCACTGTTCTGTGTCACAGCATACCCACCAATAATGGATATAAGGTCTGAATTTCAGAAGTGCTTAGCACTGTAAGTCTATATTCAGGCAACAGGAACTACAGGTACTCAAATGCTCAGGGTGGGGGGTGGGAAGAAACCAGGTCTCTAATGCTTACCTAACCTCTCTGGGATGTTGTGAGGATTAGTTAACTAATGCCTGTAAAACCTTTAGAGATTCTCAGATAAAATGCTGTAGACGTCAGAACAACAATTTAAATCAAATATCATGTAACCACTGAATGTGTTTTGAGGAAAAGACCACACTTGCAAACTACGAAGAACAAGTATGTTGGCTAAAAGTAAAGAGAAAAATTGGACAATCGAATGCCACAGAATTTGTTTCAGCAGTGAGAAGAAAGAAAAGCTGAGCTATTAAGTTAAAAGAGCTGAAAAAGAAGACTTAGCTTGTTTAAAAAACGTAAGACATTCTCCCCAGCTTTTGAAGTCAAAGTTCAGTGAAAATAAGAGAAATAAGACTTTTGTACAAAACAGACCTTATTTGCCATCGTGTCACACAAGCAAGACAAAAGCAGGACCAAAAGACATGACAGCAGCACCAGCTGCCCACCATTCCCACCCCCGCCCCCTGCCACGCACATTCACATGCACACGCACACATAGATTGCCATCTTTCACCCGATTAATCCTCTCCCAGGACAGATTAACGCTTATCTGCTCAATATCCATCTGCTTTGTGATTTCAGTAGATTGTAACCAATCCCAAGGCCGTATCAGCGCCTCTCCCCCCATAGGCAGATGGAAAAAGATGGAAATCATCGTGTTCTATTAGCGATGGCAGTGACAACAGGCTAACACAGCTGCCTCTTTCCCTTATTTCCTCATACAGGCTCTGTGGCACAGAAAGATTGCAGTATGGCAACACAAGCAAAGCCACCTTCTCCCTCTGCTTGCTATTCACCTGAACTAATGAGTTTAGAGAGGACAGCAACTGCTAAACACTCCGTCCAAAATAGGTTTAATACAGGAGCACTGCTGTTTCTGCCCCAGCTAAAAGATCAGAACAGATTATGGAGACAGGAAACCGAAAGGGAAGCCTTGAACTTTTAAGATTTAAGCATTTCGGACATCTGTGGATGTGCAGCACAGAAACCAGTAAACAGAACTGCTACAGCAGTATGCTATTCTCTGATCATCCACTCTTGTAGGCAAAAGAACACAGATCCATCCTCTGGACATTCCTACCTGCAGGTTTCTTTCTCCAGCTCTTCAGGGCTGCACCCACCCTTTAACTCAAAACAATTACAGGCAAAGTGGGAAAACAATACATCCAGTTACACAGTTCATTTGCAAAGGAAACATGTCTTGAGCTGTGCACCCAAATAGTGCTATGGCCTTTACATTCACACAAATGAAAGAAATTGATTTCTGCCCTTCCATGTTCCTCACTCTTTTGTGTTGTCTCTAGAAGAACTATAGTAATGGTTTTATTTGCAGAAATCTAAAGGAGGGAAGTGAAGGGACATAAACATTTTTAAAGGAACACAATCACATTAAAAATCTCACTGCTGTTTAAAAATATCTTACACAGCATTGCTTGAAGTAATACCCTAGCCTCCAATAATCAAAAGATAGAATACAAATGTGAGGGTGGAAGAAAATATTCTCTTTTTTGCCTGATTTATTTTCCATTTACTGCTAGAGTCTCCTGGTAGTGAGTATTCTTCCCATGTTTCGCTTTATTCATGGGAGCCTACACAAGTACCTTAAACTAGACTTCCATTAAAGTGTTCAGTTAGGCAAGATAAATCCCACTCTAGAATGAATAAAGTGATTTAAGTGTCCAAGTAAAATTACACAACCTGATCAGATTGTGAATACTGAGTATTTGCATGAAATTGCTCATAATCCACAGACACAGCAATGATTCTTAACGTGCAAACACAACAAGCAGATTTATACTGAATATTGTTTGGCTGCCCACTGGCAACTAATTAATAGAAGTATCTATAATCCCAGAGCACAGACACAGCAATATTTAAAACCTACATAAATAAATTCTTAGTCAGTGAACGAAGATCTCAAACCCAGTTGGATGTGTAAGCCTGAAGTCATACCTGGCACCTCTTCTTGGAAACAGGGCACGTTTTCTAATTTGAAGGAGCAGTGGTTAAGCAAACCACTACAGAGACAAAACATATTTATACGGGATCTATCTAAGCAGATCCCAAAGCACTTCTCAAAAGCTGAGTATTAGATTATTTTTTTCTATCATTGAAATGCAGTGTGTTTTACAGTGAAATGTGACACCTATTTACTAAAAATGGGGCGATAATACAAAACTGCTTAAGACACAGGGTGAAAGGCATGGTATTGGAGTAGATAGGGAGAAGATATTAACAGACGGAAAAATCATCATTTCCCAACCTGGAATTCTGCCCATAAAACTGGGTCTAAAATCTCTTCTTTCATTAAATGAGTCGATGGGCTCTTTAATAACTTCAAGTGGGTGAGACCTCATCTCCAGGTACAGAAAAACTCCGTGGTCAATGTGCTATTTGCAAAAAACCCCAACACAATCAAACAAAAAGAACACAACAGACACTGTACATAAAGCAGACATGTACTGTCTGAAGAAGCAAAAGAGAGCATAAGAATATATTACATTGTTTCTACAAATGTCTTCTGGACACATACAAAAAAGCTCTTTTCCCAAAAGGTCACCTGCTTTCTGCACCCAAACAGCAAAGCCCACAAAATACAGGAAACATTATGTTTTTAATAATGTAGAAGGTCACCGTATAACAGGTCAACAATCCATTAACTCTCCTGTGACAGTCTATTGTTCCAGTACCTTATGAACTGAGGTAGTAGTTGGCTGAAACAGTGTAATAGGGTATGATATTGATCTTATACTGTTCTTCTAATAAACATGGACTCCTCCCTGCCATTGCTAGGGTAATGGAGTGCCTTGCCATCTTTAGTATAATCATGCTCATAATAAACATAATATAATACTTATTCACTCTTTCACAGATGAGAGGAATGAGGTGATTCAGACAGCTGAGTCTCACTGTTTTCCACAGGTGACAGATATTATATTAAAGGTCTAAGATATTGTGAATAAGAGCAAAAACAAATTAAAAAAAAAACAACACAAAACAGATCTGCTGGAGACCTGGGAGTGCACATCCCATCTACTGGTGCAGCTCGCATCTGCTTCCTACCAGCCAGTGAAGCCTGAGAACGAAGTATGTATGCTATGTCCTTCTCTGTAACCACAGATCCAAGGAGCAAAAGGATAACCACCAAAGAAACAAAAAGTAAATTCAAAGACCTCTCTGGAATCCTGCACTGTGGGTAATCTTTTTCAGAAGCACAAGTCATGATGCAAGGAACCTTATGAAATCTAGTCTCAGGGTGGCTTTACCTCTCACGACATGGTGTACAAAAGGAGGAAGCAGGAGGTATAAATTATTTACTATGGAAGAGAACCAAGCTAGATATTGTCTATGTGCCTAGGAAGAACTTAACCCTAATGGTAACTTTGTGAAAGAATCTAGATCCCCCGTATGAATAAAGAAGCTGTGCGCAGGGCTTGACGCGCTTTAGAAAAAACATTTTGGTCTTTTACCCTCTTTGTGAGTGCTGATCAGCTTCTGTTCTGAGATGAAGAGGTGCAGCTCCTTAAAACATCAGCTTAAAAACTGAAGTACAGCTCTAATGGGAGTTACGAGACTGTACTCCTGCCTAGGATCTTCCTTCTATCAGAGAGAGGGAAAACACAGTCTCACGGTGGGACGCTGCTGCTCTCAGAAGCACATGTATACATTATGAATGACTGATTTAAGGAGTCTCAGCAGAGGACACCCTCTATAACAAAATCACTAAGTAACCTTCCCCACTATCTATTAACATTTCCACTGTTCCCCACTTCAAAGCTTGCACAACAATCACAAATATTGGGTAAACATACTAATACCTTTTTAAAACAGCCTGGAAAAGGCTTTGATTTGATAGAACACAAGAAGAATGATTAAAAGCTTTAACTCTTGGACAAGTATTTTTAAGTGGTGTTTAAAAAAAAGGACTGAGTTGAAAGATGAAAACTACTCATCTAGAGGTCAGTTCTCTAGGCTACAATGTTCAGTGCTGACCAGCATATTCCATTGCTTTAAGAAAATGCCCCAGCCTTTCCCTAGTCTAAAACTTAGTTTCTGATGTATCTTTGGCAATGCTCATTTCAGGCACTTGCAGGTTATGATCAAGTTATGTCATGCTGTGATCAGTTTGTGTCAGGTTGACATGTAAATATCTTGAATGCTTTTGCTTACTGGCTCGCTGGTAAACAAATCTATCGAAAATTTTTCTCCACCCTACAGTCAAGTTTTGGTTATGGAGAATTATCAGCACGTCAGCTCTACACAGGCGAAGTGGAACACCTTTAACATTATTTGCCCAGGTTTTTTTTGGTTAGTTTGAAATTTTCAGAAACATTGTTGATGGACATTTTTACCCTACTTTACTGGAGGTAGTTCCACAGTTCTGTCAATGGTCTCACTAACAGCCACATTACATGATCTAACACGGTCCCTTTCTAACATTACCTTGCCTTCTTGTTTGCTTCCTGTGGAAAGACCAGCCAGCGACAGGTTCAGATGCTCCAATCTGGTATAGCAAGCAGACAGTGTTCTGGATTACAGCATGTCTAGAAAACAACCCTGTGGTGAAAGATATTCCACACCTTCAGTGAGCTCTTTTGATTTGCTTCTCACAATGTATGTTCTTCTCAATTGACTGTGCTCAGGCAATGCTCACACAGCATAATATGGCTGACACACTGAAGTTCTTGATTACTACTTTTAGAATCTGCATGATCCATCTGGAACAAGAACTTCAAATCTTCGCAGTGCACGTCAGACTCTCCAGAGAACCTTGTAAAGACAGTGGTCAGTGCTGTGAGGAAGTAGTGGTTTGAGTTATGATCATACTTGCCTTTTGCAACAGCATGTCTCCTTGTTTGTTGGTTTGGTGTTTTTTTTTCCCTCCAGCTGTATCTTCATTCATCTAGATTGACATATTCTTCCTCAATGATATCTTATTCAAGCCATGCAATAACTACTATTCCACAAATACCTGACATCTGGCAATAGTTAATCCATCCCATAGCCTCCACCTATCCTGCATCTTTCATCTCCTTTCCTCACTCTTCCTTTCTTCCATTCCATCTTGTACAGCAGAGCTTGTTAACAGTACAGTTAGTTATCACACAAAGGGTTCTTTCCCCTTTTCTGTTCTCTTAGTATCTCCAAATGTAACGAGCCTAGCAAAGACTTCTAACTTCAGTAACTGCAAACACTGAGGTTGCTTACATTGTCTATTTGCTTTCAAAAAGCAAAGATTTTTCAGATGAGAAACATTATATAATTATATTGAAAGTCAAGGTATTTTAGGTCTTCTCCTCTACCACATACTATACTGAGCATTATTTGGTGGCTTTGTCTACTGGGTCCCCTACTCTTGCGGATTTCACACTGTTTTTCTGGCATAGAAATCAAGCTATAGGCATTGGTCCACATTTCCTGCTCTCTCTGAGAACGGTTTGTGCTCTTCCATCTGCTCGTCTGACTGGATGGATGTCTAGGAATAGTAATGGTTCCGACTGCTTTGCCCAAATCCTACACATTTTAAGGTTTCACTGGGGAGAGATGATGCCATTTTGCACTCCTTGTTTCACAAAGAGCTATGTCAAGGACAGGGTCAAAAATGGCAAGGCAGCAGCTGGCTAGTCTCTTCAGGAGTTTGGCTGTACTATTTCCTGCCTCTTTTCAGAAACTGCTGAACGCAGATTTTTACTTCCACAGGGGAGGACCTGATAGTCCCCTGGTGGGCGATACCATCTGTCTGTTCAGGAACACATCCTTACATCAGAGATACGCAGAATGGTACGATACGCACTGAGTTCTGGGCTCCACAGAGCCCTCACCACTGCGCATCCACTCCACGGGGAGTGGTCATGCTTACAGTCACTGCCTTATCTTCCAGCAGTAAAATAATTCAAATGATTTGAGTCTGCTCCTGTTCACTGAAGTCAATGGGGTACTAGTGATCTACACCAACTGAAGTACGGGCTAGCTAATTTCTAGACTGATGCAGAATTGGGCCCCAAACAGCAAGTTCTTGAAGGATCTTTTTGGAGAACGGCCATTTAATATGGAGTGAGGAGATGGAGCTTGGAAGAGAAGCCCAGAAAAGAGGTGAGGGCAAGGAGTGGTAAAGGAGGCTAACACGGTATAATGGCAGCTATTAAACTTACTTTCCCAATGGATGGTTTCAAGTGTATGTTTAATTGATATTCTTACATGCCCCACCAAAAGCACTTACTACTATACTCCATTAGGACTCCTGGTTTACAGCATTACATTATATGGAAAGATGAAACAGGTAGAATTCAGCACTAATGGAATAAATCATACCTGTCCTCCTACCTCTCCTGTCTACACGTGACAACATAGTTCTTACTTTTCTATTGCAGTCAGTACATGGCGTGTCACCCTTAGGATATTTGCAGTAACTTTTGGAGAGGAGAAATAAAATTTCCTTTGCCATAGTGGCCGGAGAAAAAATGTTGTTTAGCTCACCCATGGGGAAAAGTAATTAATAAATATATCACAACAAAAATGTTCACAAAGGTCTAATCAGCAGAACTTCCAAAGTACAAACTGCAGGCAAGTTTGATAGCTGGCAAACGAGCTGTTTAATAGTGGCCATCCTTGACAGAACCAAATGAGAGTCGAACCTGCAGCACTGGAGTCTCTTTGAGCAGGGCCCCAATGAGGCAAGCAGATGTTGCGCTGGAGCTGTTCGCCAGATTACTATTTTGATTACTCTGCATTGCAATAAGAAGCTGTATCAGAGAGAGCAGGTCAGCAGGACCCTAGTAAGATTCAAGTTTCAAGGGCGACAGCACAGGGAACACCGCCCAACTGTAAGGAATAGCTGCATCCAGCAGCCTTTCCAACTCCTTCATAGTAACTAGGGAGTCCAAATAAAGGCTTTTTATTTTAGTGGTCTTTGATGACATTAAATGTGAACAAATGAACAAAATAGCAAAAGCCTCTAACTTCTTTCATTTATTCAAGGCAGAGATCAGTAGCTTATCCAGCTCTTCTCAGATATACAACCTGAATTCTGCATTCTTTGTTTTCCTGTTTGTTCTTTATTTTAATGTTTTATAAGCAATTACTGATACGCACTTCTAACTGGATGTGCCTACAATGGATGTGCTGAAAAAAAACCATTGGGGAATTGACTGAATGACCTTGAGATCTACGACTCAGTGAGTCCTCTCTTAATCAGACTCACATCCACTGTCCCACTGAGGGAAGTCCCAACACCATGATGTACTGATGTTTTCAAAAGGGGGGGGGCTAAAAAAAAAAAATCACACTTCAGCACACATCTGTTTAGGCTTCAAAGTATAGGATTTTTCCTTCTACAGTGCTACAGTAGGAGATGGAAATATGGTTTCCATCAAATCAGCAGATGGGATCAACAGGGCTACAAGGTCAGAAAAAAAGGACCAATCTTTCTTGCTCTTAGCTGTTAGAAGCAGCAATTCAAACATGCACATTGTAATACTAGACGTATCCGCAAGACTTAAAAACAATATTGCTTTATTCGATCTAAAGAAAGTTTTTGTCTACTTTCTATGACTACTGGAAGTTCTGCATCCTCAACCATTTTTCTTCTCAAGGAGGTTGTTGGGGGAGGCTTGAGTACTGGGACAAGTTCTCATGCTGCCATAATGCTGACTTGCTGACATTTTAGTGGAAGAATTACAGTGTTGCCACAACAAAGTTGTACTAAGATGTATTTATGATATGGAAAAAATAACACGTAGATAAAAATCTTGTTATCAGCTACTAACAATTACTACTGCTATTTTCTTATTTAAATGTTCCACGCAAAGACATCAGCTATTATTCATAAAGTAATCAGGTGGCAGACCAAAGTTACTCCTTTCTTGCCCTTCTCTCCACTGAAATTACTGTATATAACACAGAGATATTAACAGTACTTGTAATTAGCTCTAAATACATATGCAGCTGAGGATCCAATTCTGAAAGATGCTTTGCACAATCAAACCTCATCTAAACGTACAGGAGTTGCAAGCAAGTGGGCTTCTGCATCTCATAGGACAGGAATCTGAAAAAGCAAAAGTTTTGTAAACTGCTCCAAAAAGGAGCTATTTATTTGTTTATTTATCTGTCCACCTTTTGGATAAATACTGTTGCTCGACACTTCTTTTCTTTGTAAATAATGAAGAGAAATTTACTATAACCCTCCTCCTTGAAACAAATGTCTTATAATTACACACACGATGCATGGGCGGAAAAGGCAAGTGGAGAAGAGAGAAAAGACGCAGTAACCTTTCACACTGATACAGTCATTGCAACCTTGAATGCTCCTCTAAGTAAAGAAATTGCATCCTTTCTTCAAGTGCCTTACACATAACACAAGGGTCTATGTGCAGTTAACCCTGCGAAAGCCACCTGCGACCCGACACTAGTCACTCCAGTGCAGTACTCGTGCAACACAGGATTTGCACAAGAGAAGGGAACCGAGTGAAGCAGTGGTGACACAAGGAACAAACATACAACTCATGTTCAAAATGTGTTCAGCAGCAATGAACGTCACTGATACTAGCTCCAGCTCAAAGTCTGGAAAGCCCTAGCCCCTGCTGCTATGATCTGGGTTCAGTTGTCTGCCTGTACGAAAATGAAGCCAGGGCTTGATGTTGCAGACCCAGGGGAAGTTAAGTGCTACTGCGTTAAATTGCTTTGCAATGCACGTGTCCTGCTCAAAGCCGACTCTGCTCCCTGCACCTTGAGCATCAGAAGAGATTTCATTTCCCTGCAACGGCCCATGAGAAATGAACAATACAATGTGCACAGTGGGCATAATCCTTGACTCTTGTTGACGCCACACAGAAATCCATTCTGTCGTCTTCTAATCCTTGCGCACAGCCAAAGCTTGCATGATAAAGCTGAAGGGACAGGAGCTATTTATAGCCTTTAATTTCATCCCGCATCAGTGGATTTTCAGGCAAAGGAAACAGAGCTTTTAGCTTGTTTCCCTTTTTAACCTGTTCAGTGCTCACAGCTTGGAGAAGTCAAAACAGTTTTATTTCAGAGCCATTTACTGGTTTCAAGGAAACAAATATCCAAGAATAGGTCAAAAATGCTAACGGTTCGAACCCAGTATTTACTTACAAGCCAGGAGCAATGCAGGGTTTCCCACTGCTGCCCCTACAGTTCTGCAGATGTAGCACAACAAGGGAATATGCAAAGCAATGCAGATCATCACGGTTTCAATGGCTACGCAGCCAAGCTGCAAACAGAAGGGCGTACCCATCTCCTCTACCCTGCTTGGTCCTCAATTCCCATTTTCTGATTTGCTTTCCATTTTGCCCCTTGTAGCTGTAAAGTCAGTGTTTGTCTCCTCCTCCACTGGCACCTTTTTTAATATGGTCGCACCATACAGCAGATGAGTTTCATGCAGGTACACAAAGCAGACAGAGAGCTGCCTGCAGGAGATAACGGGCCTCCAGAGAGACTGGAGCCTCTTAAGCCTGCTAATCCACAACGCACGCACCACCAGCCTCTTGCAAACAGACCTGAGTGAACAACTTGGAACAGATAAGGCATTTCACGAAGTTCACACTTCTTGTCTGCATCCTGTAATTTTTACAAGCTTATTGCCTATTCAGTGGTATTTCTCATTATTTTTGTTTCCTGCGATTTGACATTCCAAATCTAGGATGTGATCTACTTTGCTTTGCTAGGCATGGCTGAATCAGACACATGGAATCATATTTTTCTTCCCATGTGCAGGGGAGTAAATTTTGTGAACATATTTCTGCTAAAAGCTGTTGCTGGACATGAATTTGTGTCATCTTTTTCTACAAGCACCTATTCCAGTAAAACTCAATAGCCTAACATGCGTTTGTAAAGTATATGCAAAAAAAAAAAAAAAGAAATTAAAAGGCAAGAATAAATTCTAGTGAACATTCATGAAAATATCAATAATGTGAAACCAGTCAGCAAGAAACTAAAACAAACACCAGGGAGAAAATAAAAAAAAGAAGAAATGTAGGTAATAAAATCACATGTCTAAACTGATTAACATGCTGTTGATACAGCAGTGTAATTCTTTTATAAATAAGTAGTATATCTATCCCGATGACCACTCTACATAGCCATCGCTGGTTGGCTACTTCCATGTCATTGATCTGGAAGCAGAGTTAGCACAGCAGTGACTGATAACTAGTTTAAGGAGCAGGCTTTGACATGTCTGAAAGCACGCTGACAGTCGAACCGTCTCGATGAACTATTCACGTAGTAGATGGAAATCCCAAATTAGCACGTGCTAATGCATGGTGGGAGAGTGGGAGGGAGTAACAGAAAACAAATCATGAGGCAAATCCAGGCAGTACAAATCCTTTCAGCAGAGGACCAGCAGCACAACATCACAATGAGTGAGATCCAGAAAGCCAAAAAAAAAAAAAAAGAGGTGGGAAATGGGTGTGCAGTAAACTAGTTGTTCTTCTGCATTTCAGCTACAAGATGGGATCAGTTCTTTTCTAAAATCCCTAACACACCTGCAGACCAGTCCTTGAGACCTCACATTCTATACTGAAAAAATATTCAAAGCTTTGTTGTGTTTTCTTTTGTTGTTTTTTTTTTTTTCATCCAAGAGCGTGGGAGGTAGTTCTAATGTCTGAAAAACACCAATACATCCTTTCTTCTTTTCCTTCTTCTCCCTTTGTACTTCCTCTTTCCTTGATCTCCTCTTAATTTCTGAAGAGCCTCAGTGGGGGACAGTTTAGTTTTAAAACTAAACTTAGTAAGTCAAACGACTGAGGGTACAAACCACTGCAGCTCCACTAAAGTCCACAAAACTTTACCAATTTGTAAAAGTATGTTATTCAATTTTTTTTCTCCATTTGGTAAGTTTTTAATCAAATCTCATTTACTGAAGATTTTTTTAAATCAGTTTAAGAAAACTATGGCCATTGGCCTTCAATAAGAACGGATACCTTACTCCCTCAGGAGCTTAAAAAAATCCCATAGGCAGTCAAATCCTTTTCTCAATTACACTAGTAAAGAAGCAGAGTTATTCAGAGCGGTTCTGCAGATATGTCACAGATGAAGTGAGTTGATACTTAATTTCCAGAGAATGACACGTACAATATACCTTTCCTGACCTGCAACATTTGAGGAAGTATTGATCAGATTAAACTACTGGACTGGAAATAAGAGAGGATTTTGAAGAGAGATACATGTGTACATGCACATATAAATATAAAGCTATATAAAAAATATATCGTCTTTACAGATACAATACTATATACATAAATGGATAGCATTTCCCCAGAAAATAGAATGCACCTCAATGTAGCTGTTTGACACATAGTTAACCCAGAACACACAGTTTACATGAAAGAAAGCTTGTGGATCCTTCCTCCATCCCGCCCAAATGTGGACTGCTGTGTTTCCTACACACTCCTCAGCACCTGGACCTCAAATAGAGCATTTATTTATATACAGAACGAACAAAGCAAGGAGTCCCACGAATCCATGGAAAAAAAACTTGTTCCAATATAGAAGCAAGCCTGGAGGGATGAACCTGTTTAGGGAGGAGGGGGGAGTAAGATCAATAAATACATGTACAGATTCTATGACCAGACTTGTAAAAATAAATAAAAACCAATTTTATATGAGCTTCTTGTCCGAGTTTGTTACCAACTCCTCTGTGAAAGAGTCAATAAAATTAGATAAAGGCCTAGGCTTTAATAAAGAATTTTCTCTCTCCTCTTCTACCTGCCCTATTAATCTAGCCTTTTCCCTCCTGCCAGCTCTCCTAAGAGGTCATAATCTCCTAGCTGCTGTGGGGAACGGTCGAGGGAAATTTGCTCATAATCTCTGCCGGGTACTGGTGAAGCCATATCTGAGTTTTGGATATTGGATCTCTGGTCA
>Ga0181612_150440_pt1 | contig 13105 bp, 11 predicted proteins | sample HoacroProtozoa21_FD_119630 | JGI IMG/M metagenome (GOLD analysis project Ga0181612, IMG submission 119630) | Hoatzin crop microbial communities from Cojedes, Venezuel. Combined Assembly of Gp0051906, Gp0051904, Gp0051908
AGGGCAGGCGAGGGCAGGTGTCCCGCCTGCGGGAAGGGGACCCTGCTTCAGCAGGAGGGTTGGACTAGATGACCCACAGAGGTCCCTTCCAAACCCTACCAGTCTGTGAGTCTACCTCATTATGTCTCACGGTTAAGGCAGTGGATGTGCGTCTGGTCCTGCCAGCATTACTGGTACTGGCCTCCCATCTGTCGCAGACAAAAGATAGAGGGATTAGAGCCGTGTGCCCTGACTGAATACTGAGGAGCCTTGGCAACCACAGGGTACAGTTATTAAGTTCACTTAGTCCTAAAGACCTGTGTCAGAGAAAGAAGGAGCTGCAAAACTCATTCTCATGTATTATCACGGTATTGCTTAATGTTTTCAGCCAGGTTCAAATGTTGTATACACAAGTCTGTAGTACTTCAGTGTCTTTCTAAGGACACCCTTTGGTTTGTATATAGAGTGCTTACCTTGTCAGTTTGCACAGGAGATAAGGAGAGCATCTCCTATGGTAGGAATCACAGGCGGAACAGCAGTGGCAGGGGTGGCCAAACCGCATGCCCCTAGGAGTCGAATACCAAAGTCTTTGCATCGCTTTTGTACCTTTGTTGGGAGATAGAGGCCTGGGCTTACCAGAATCTTTTCCAGACTTATTAGAGGCTCTAAGATAATTTTATTTATTTACACAAGCCTCATCCACAGTCAAAGATCTCTCATATTAAAAAAAAAAACAAAAACAAACAACAAAAACACAACCAAAAAAATCCCTATTGTTCTGACATGACTTTAATACCTTTGCAGGTTTGATTCCATTTTTAAGGACTCCAGTGAGTACACAAAAATCAAAATTAAAGTTAGATCAAATTCACTCAAGTCGATACAATGTTAATGAATTTAGAAAGATACATAGCTTGAAAATTTCCTTAGGGTCAGCCAGATAAACTCTGCCAATATATGCCAAAGGGTTAACAAAAGATACGGTAGCAATTACAGCAGGACTTTGAGTGGAGTGAAATTTTTTTGTACCAACTTTTGCTTTTTGCATCTTTCTTGAACAAAAATATAAAACCCAGGAAATGAATATTTTTCATGTTGTGGCAGCAAGAATTTATGAATCCAATAATTTCTCAGATGCTACTTGAAAAATGTTTCTTTATCCAAGGTTAACTCCTTTAGGAGTATAAACCTCTAAATTTTCTCACTTGCTCTATCAGTTGGTACAACTAGATTCGCCAGAGTTATAAATCTATCAGTTTTCTAGTCTATAACAGAAAAAACCCTGAAATCTCATAGATATAAATGGAATTGCTAATTTTCAATAAATCTGCAGTAACAGGTAATAGTGTCATGGTCCCCAGTTCCAATCATTTTTGCAATAATAAATGAGACTATAGAAGACTCACTTTTGGCCATAAAATTTACTGTTCAGGGCGCAGGTTTTAACCCCCAAAGTACTTACCCAATTCCCCTCTCTTTGTTGTTGTCACTGTTGAATCGCAGCATCTATTCTTTATGTAAGATCAGGGCCATTTTAGACCACACGTGTTATTTATAATCTGATATGGGGAGGGGAAATGAAGAGTGTTTTTCCATCATATATTTTCAGCCTGACAGTATTCAGTCCAGAGAGGCAAATTCAGGTTATTTGCAAAAGCCCAGGGAGAGATGCAATTCACCTGAAGCTTCCCCCCTGCCCAACTCCCAGCCTGAAATCTAACTTTGAGATTAACAAGACTACTGTGAATGCCACTGTTGCCGCGGTGCTAAAGAAAACTGGCTCTGCTGTCTGTGGGGGCTTTGAAAGCTTATACTCGGGTGCCTGCTGCTAAGGGCTCATGGGACTCCCTAATTCTCCTAAATGCTCCCAAAATGAGGCACGGCTGCCCCATTTTGCTGGCATTTTTGGCATTTCAGTCTGCAAAACCCACTGGCTTTTTTGGGGTGCTACAGGTAGAGGCTGGGTTGACTTTGGGAGCATCAAATTTTGTAGACAAATTAGCCAAATTCAGCACAATCTAAGAGTGCTCAGTCCAAAGCTGTATTTTACAAAGATTTGAACGCGGGATTGAATAGTAACTTTAAGTCATCGGATTGCTCACAGTCATGCAGTTCACTAAATGCCTTCATAGTTTATACAATCAAACACATGCATACATCTTTACAGAAACAAGACCCAAAAGGGAATGGCTGGGAGTGGATAGAAGGGCCTGGAGAGCTGTAGTTACTTGTCCAAGATGTTAAAAATGGCTCAAAGTGTAGAATACCTATCTCTAGAATCCCAATTCAGGGATCTATCGACATGGCTTGGGCTTTCAGTGCCAGCGAAATAACACTGAAAAATATTAAACATGTTACAAACATGCTGAAAGAAGCAGCTATATTAACAAAAGATGTCTCTTTGAGCTGTATCGATTTGCAGCTCTGGGAGAAAAGAAACTCTCTTGACAGACATTTAAACATATTATTGTCTTCTATTTACCCAGCAGATATACCTAACGCACTTTATGAGATGAGTTCAGGAGGGAAGAAGTCAATTAAAATCTGAATCTCATGCAGTTATAGAAGATTAAAATAACCCCACATTTGTTACATGGAGCTCTAATGCTAACACCCAAACCACAAGAGCATCTGAACCTAGCTTTAAATCTTGAACACCACACGCTTTCTCTGCACGTATTCTGTGAACTGGTTCAAGCTTAGCAAAGTATATAAGCAAATTTCTTTTAGTTAAGACATGTTGTGAAGCTAATAGTTGTTCAGCAAGGGATAGATTATCAGTTAGGAGCCAGCTCATGAGATGACATAATTTAGAGCAACTCTATTATGTTGGACAGGTCAAGATCTTATGCTATTTTTCGTAAGGATTTCTCTGACTGTCAGGGCTGATATATGATAAGGGTATTCAAGAACAAGTTCTGTGTCAAAGATAAAGCTTTTGCATGACAATATTTTTTGACTTCTCTGAGCTGTGTTACTGTGCAAGTCACTTTGTGCCTTAGTTCACCTGTTTGTCAAGCGTAGACATTGGCGTTGGCTTCTCTGTTAAGTACTTTGAGATCTGCAGACAAAAACTCCATTAAAAGCAACAGAGATAAAACGGCAGTTACTTTCCTAAAGAAGATCATAGGCAGTTCTTTTCAGCTTCTGCCGGCTGGGCTCTTATGCTTTATTCCAGGAAACAGTCTGGTAAAAGAATCAATAGCACTGACATGTATACCATCAAATATGGACTACCACACTGTCCTTCCATTTTCATGAGCAATGGAAATGTGAACTTTTTGCTTTATGAAATGTTCTTTTGATCTACTCTTGCACTTTTACCAAAGCTTTCTAACACCACTGAGCTTTTGCCAGGATGGCTGAGATGATTGTTAGATCTTTCTTAGGTTTTTCTCTAAATGTTGACTTCTGTTCTTTTTCATGCAACAGGCACAGGATTAAGTATTGGTACTAGAGCAAATGCTAAATATATGTTTATTCTAGAGATTAATGAGTAATAGAAAGGCCAGACTACACGAACTCATACTTGCATCAGTATGGAGTGCTGCTAATTTTACTATGCCTTTAGCTTTGTTTGGCTATCCAGTAGTTTCGTGGGCAGTCATTCATCATCATCCAAGAACACTTAGTTAGAAAGCATTTTATTTAACACCGTAACACTTTACACAAAAGGTGCTGGAGATGCATGAAATAGATCTTGTGCTACATTGGTAGCACATATGGGAAATAGCACATAACCTATACAGGTGTGGGTACTGAAGTGAAATGTTCGAGAAATGCCATTGGACCAAGATCTGCTCCCTTTCACTTCTGTGAAACCCCACTTTCTTAACTCCAGTTTACCTATGGTGTCACAGGTGTCTGGATGTAAGCATCCCTGTACAAGGAGGAAAATCAGAGGTGACTAAGCACTGGTAAATCTTCTGCTGATAGCCTTATAGGGGACATAGGACTTTCATACAAAAAGTAGAAAAGAAGCAGGAGTGCAAGGGAAAAGAAATGTTCTGTTATCTTTACGCCTCAAAAAGTAGTAAATTATCCATGCCAAAACTATACAAAAAGTAAATGCCAATCAAATGAAAGCCCAAGTAGAGGGTCTGTGAAATATAGGCAGGTTCACAGGGAATATGAGTATTAAACGGTCAGAGGTAAGTAAAAAGTAAAATGGATATTCTGGTAGGAGTATTAGAAATAGGAAGTAAACGAGAAAATGGATGAGTTAAAAAGAGAAAGGAAAACAATCAGTAGTGAAAAAGGAGAAGTTAAAGAAAATTACATTGAAGATATAGCAAATTTCTTTGTTGCAGTCTTGGCTACACAGCCTAGTTGGAAGCAGTCGCCTCAGGACTGCTGTGCTGGTTAACAAGGAGGACTGCTATCCAAGGCACTGCAGGGGAAGGTGCTGGAGGGAAGTGTTAGAGGAAGCAGCACGATGTTGCCAGGCACAAAGAGTATTTAGTCAGGAGTCTGGAAGGAATTTGGAAATGCAATAGCTGAGTCATCGCTGCATTTTACAGACTCATTACAACTAGTAAATATTTTACAAAGTGGAGGATAACATCTGTCTCATATTCCAGCCAGTCACTTTTCAGTACTTCATGCTTTGTTTGAAATGGTAATTCAAGCTGGAATGCAGATAGTTTTGGGTAATGCTTTCCAGGAGGAACAAACCTGCCCAGCTTCTGGAAACACAGTCTGATGTCAGTGCTTCCACTGAGGGTCTTTTAAGAAACTCCTCTGATCTTGCTTTTGTAAAAGTTTTTTACGGTGCACTTGTATAGTGCTGAAGTAAGCATAAGTGATCTCCTCGTTCACACTGCATGATACATCTGTGGTTTCTGCATATATAATACATGTAATGAGATTTCTTTTGTTATTATGTTCTTGAACTGATAGAGTGTGGCTTGTAAGATTTTGGTAATTGTGTACTTTATTGTCTATTTCTGATTGTTTCTGAAAGAAAGGGCAAGTCTTTGTGGAAATAGGTAGGATTCCCATTACTTTTCTTATTATTTTGTGGATAAACATAAAAAAATTGCTCTGATTTATAGGCTGAAAGTTTTAATAGAAGGATTTTCTGTCTAGCAGGCTTCCAAATCCTTCAGAACATCTTCTAGAAGCTGCTCCTCAACATAATTTCATCATTTAAAAAAAAAAAAGAAAGAAACAGATACAGATGTCTTTTCACCTTCTATCCACCTGTTAAATAAACTTGTCATTTCTACAGCCAATTCAGGAAAGAAGTTATCAGATCCTTTCCTTGGAGACCTAAGTGTAACCCTGCAGGTCTCTGGGGTCAACCTCATACCTTCTTAGAAAAGCTCCCTGCACAATTTGATAGTCACGGCAGTCATTATCAACCAGCTTGGCATAGGCCTCTAGGGTTTTCCCATTGAGCAAGGTCTGAACTGTGCTGCCCATGCCTCCTCTCACCAATTATAAGTTCTGTACAGTTTTTTAAAAGACTGCAAAAACATATCAACATCATTCTCTTCCTTGTAATGAGGAAGCAATTTTACCTTATTATAACTGACTAAATATGCATGGGCTGACCCAGTAGGACCCTCATTCACCCTTATTCTTTCCCTCTGGAAATCATATTCCATTTTCATCGTTTCCATTTCAAATTTTTCTTCCTCCCCATCCTTTCTCTGCTCTCTCTCTTGATCCCATTCTTGTTCCATCTTTATCTTTCCCATGCTGAATTGTCACTCTTCGCACTCCTGTTCTCATTACATCTTCCTTTGTGCTTGATGCTCGCTCGTACCTGTTTGCAATTGCCTTCCTTTTTACCTTGTGCCTTTTTAACATCTGTAGTGGCTGTAGTGGCTTACCACCTCCGCGACACGTATTTGCTGTTCAGACTCCTGTGCACAGCTTCAATTAGTTGATAGGTGTCATTAATGCCATTTCCTGCCTCCTCCCTGCTGCTTCAAGGCATTAAAGAACAAGCCACTGGTGGGAGAAAGCAGAGAGAGATGGGTATCTCCAAGTGGCCGTGATATATGTCTGACTGTGCCCTTCAAGAAGAGCACTTGTACTTTGCAGTAGCCATTGCCCACTTAGCATTTCCACCACGCTCAGTCCTGTTTCCAGGGTCAGCCTGGGCACCAGGTTGGCTTTGACCCCCAGCTCCCCAAATGTAATTCCCATCTGAGTTCCTCTGAGAGCTCCCAGTGTGGACCCGAGTCCTTTTCATGGGTTTGTGCACAGCTCTGGCTCTGAAGACTACAGTCTGGAGTGCAAGGAAATGTAAAGCTTTGTGAAAATCACTTTTCTATCTTCTTAGTAGCATCTGTTGAGATTATTTAGCAGAGCATGTAGAAACCTGCTTTCTCAGTGACATAACGCGACACATTATTCTTGCCTATCATGCCCGAGGGCTTGGCATGAGAATGAGGTAGGTGATGCAGAGCAAGATGAGGAGACTGTTAAATGCCTCAGAAATTCTATGCCCTGAAAAGCACCCTAGGCTTTAATGTCAAAGATAAGAGAAAGTTATGGGCACATCAAACCTGTGAATCCCAGTGACCACTGGAGGTAACTCCCAGCTGGTCTCTGGTTGGTCTTGGATCACCTATTTACAGAAATGAAAATAGAGCTTTATCTAGGATAAACTGATAGTTAAATCAGTTGACTATCTGACCCAGATAGTATGAAAGGGAAAGGGATAGATGGCTCCCAAAGCTGGTGAACATTCTAAGACAACCTAGCATTCCCAGCTGCCCAAATCCTGCACACAGGGTGTGCTGTAACTCAATACCCACAGGTGATGATGAGAAAACAGAACGGACGGAAGTGAGGGGTGGGGTAGACAGGTTATAAAGCCTTAAACTGAGGCACTCCCCCTACCCTATGACAGGCTGATTGCATTTAAGCCATTCCTGCCAGGTATTTGTCTGATCTGTGTGTCACATTCCTATGGAGAGAAGGTTCTTTGTTTTGGTCTCTTTTTCTATATTTTATGCCCCATATGCGTCTTGACATTTGAAAAAATTAGTCTCCTTTCAACATCTGAAATATATGAAAAGCAGTCATATTTTTATATGCAAGAAAGATCTCCTATGATCTGTGACCTTTCTGCAAAATGTGAGTAGTCCAACGTACCTTGGCTGTGGGTGTGGGGGACAGGAATATACAGGTGGAGTGGAGGCATCCAGATACCTCTGTAACGTGTCTTTAGCCAAAGGTGGAATGAGCGCTCCCTGCTGGTGCTGGAGATGTGTTGCGCAGGGAGAACTGCTAGCACCACGTTTTCTGCATGGCTGCTTGTATATAACCCCTGTATTCAGCCTTCAACAAGGCACTGGACTGTGTGTGCATCTTGTTCGGAGGAGTTCAGGCTGAGAAAAGATCAACCTGGATACTTCCCTTTATTGATCTATACTCAGGTTCACATGCGCAGGGAAATTCTTTCTGTGCAAGCAAGCTGAACTAATAGAGCCACTGGAGTGAGCATCTCTCAACAGCTTCCTATTATCATCTGTCTCTTCTTCAGATGCATTCTGGTGTGCTACACATTTAGCTCTGTCTGCTGGAGAAGTAAAAAAGGTCAAATGAAGGTGAGAACACTTCATTCATAATTTTTATGAGTTATTCAGACCCGCTGTATCATTACCCCTTGGAAACATATGTTTTCTGATAGCAGTTTAGAAAATATTCGGCACGTCTCGACAATCATAAGTAGTACAGATCAGCTGTCACACTTTGTCATGTGGCATCAGGTTGTGTAGTGTTGTGTAGGCTGAAGTACAGTATCACTGTAGTGTGATATACTACAGCCATTCAAGATTTCATCCTGATAATTTCTGCGTCTGTAAATGTAATGGTACATGATGCATCTTGCTAGAAGTCAGAAGTATTCTAGTATCTCCCCATCTGAGTTACAATTTAAAGGTTTTCAGAGAAAATACTTGGTCACCCCTCTTCTACCAGTTGAAGTGTCTGTGATATGAGTATGTTAAAGATAACTTTCGATTAAATAGGTGCCTCAAAAGGCTTAATATTTTATTGGCCTTTGGATTAGACTGATGAAGGTGAGTATTCTCAAAAATACTTTTTGCCCAGTGCTAGGGTAGCTGTACTTATCCCATTCAGGCTGTTTGAGGTCAGTGTTCCTCTGAGGGAATCCCAGGGACTGTGCTACCATAGAAGAAAAGGCATCCGCATGTACCTCTTCACTGTTCAGTTGTGAGCCGGGGAAGGAGAGGTAAGATCTCACCTTCATACTCTGATCCCTGAAGAATCATAAAGAAGATAAGACTGTATTTTCCAATAGGATTTTACTTGCTTTTCTATAGGAGACTGGGAACACAGAGCAAGATCTGGGTGCTTCCTCCTGCCCACCCACCCACAGAGCTGTGTGGCACCTGGCCCTCAGCAACCTGTCAGCTCAGCTTGGGGAGAGTTTCTACTTGCCTGACACCTTTTCTCAGAGGAGACAGGGACTAGTTACCTGTGTTAGGAAACACAGCCTTTGTCTGCCTTGAAAAAGGCTGGCAGGTTGCTGCTTAATGTCACTGCCATCTCTGCTTAAGGGTGAGGATAGGGCAGCTTATGTGCAGGAAGAGAAGTGATTTCAAAACTGGGAGCCAGTCCTAACAGCCAATAACTTGAACTGTGGATTCATTTCAGACATCACTTAGAGTCATTATGTTAATTACAACCTTTTTAAGCAATCCTAAGAATAGAAGGCAGGAGAAAACTAGACTGGTTCAGGTCACCTCTAGCTCTGGTGAGTGGTTGACACTCATGTTTGTGGTGCTGCAATACAAGTAATGATTTTGCTAAGCAATGATCTCTGTTTTGTCTTCTTTTGCAAAAAAAAAAAAAAATGCCCATAACTATGTTTAAATTTAGTAGTTTCCCAGAGAAGATTTTCACTGTGGTGTTTCGCAGCAGTTAGACAGGGGCCGTAACTAATAGTCTTTGAATTTCAAATAGTGAATGCAGGTAATAGTGGAGTAAGCAAACTATTATTGATTGTTTTTTACCATAAGGAGCAACAAATAACCATTTTGAAATCTTTTTTTGCATTTTATATTTGAGGGGGCTTCTGCTTGCAGGTAGTTGGTAGAATTCAGGCAGAGCCTGGTGGGATTATGTTCATTTGCAATATTTGTGTGTTTGGATCAGAGTCCAGCTGTTGAAAGAGAAATCTCTTTAAAATTATGTGTAACCCAGACTAGTATGCAAAGGTATCAACATCTCAGCTACCAGTGAAGTTAGACTGGATGGAGCACATAAAGCCTGTATTCATAGCAGCCATCTGGATGGGTACATTGACACTCAGTTTACTGGGAGCAAACCCAAGCTTTCATAATCCCAAATCCTGAATGTAAGGATCACATATTTTAAATCTGGTTTCCTAAAACAAATCTATGTGTTGAATATGGCCCCAATACCTCTTGAATGGTGTCTAACAGGTCACAAACAGCTCCTGAATCTTTCTCCACAGTCTGGCATTCACTATAGCATGGGTGATCTGAAGGAACAATTTGTAAATTTTTTTACCCCCATTGTGTGCACATTGGAGGACTATGGCTGTAGGTGAAGTTTTCCAGACTACCAAGAAAATCCACTGTTATCCCAGCAATCAAGGTGATTTAGAAAAAAATGAAATTGTGAGAGTTTACTGCCTCATTTAAAAACATCTGTTTGGCAAGAAGAGTTTTATTATGGTTGCAGGAGCTGACAAAATCTTGAAGGACAGGGCTCTGCAGCTTCGCCGTGCTGTGCTCCATGCTGAGTGTACCAGTCATCTGCTCCTCCTGCAGACTGAACAGGTGGGAGAGTGGCAATACCACATTTTTTTGGAATGGCCCAATGGCTTTTCTTGCATTTCTTGCTAATTGTACCCTCTCAAATGCTGCAAAACTAGAAGACTAGAGGCTCTTTCCTCTCTTGTCCCATAATGCTGGCCTTCAACATAATTCTTTTCACATTGCTATGCCGTGCTGTGCCAACTCTGTGGGGCCCCACACATGCAAAGGTGCTTTGCTTTACGATGAACAGATTTCTGAACCTCAGCAACCTCTTGGTTTCTCAGTCTCCTGCTGAATGTTACGAGATTTGCAGAGCACTGAGCCAACATATAACATGCCATTTCAGATTCTGAAGTGAGAAGAAAACCTTTCTAAGTCATCCATTCAAATGCTTACCTGCATCTGCTTTTCTACTACCACCTCATCAGTAGCAATTTGGAAACTGTAACCACAAAACAACTAACAGGCCAAGTATGTAACCAGCATATCCAAATGATCTCAAACCTCTGGTTTCTATAGATTCTAATAGCCTAATAAATGGATTTTTGGTACTGAACTAAGTACGGTCATATATAATTGCAGTTATTCTCACATTAAGCTGCGGGGAAGTGGCAAACCCAATTAGATTAAATCCTACCATGCCTCCTTGGGATTTGTGGTAGACATTTAAGCAGACATGTCACTTCCACAAACCAATTTGCTTGTACCTGCTTACTTAGATTTATTGTAATTTGTCCTTGTTTTTGTGTATGTCTATTTGCAGAAGCCAGCTCCAGATGCAAAAGACATCAGTGTAGCTTTGGAACATTATTTTTAATTAGCTGGGTTCAGTTTCTAGTGGCATGCTTGAATTGCTTCTGGGCTACTAATGGAGTGTGCAAAATAAATATTCTTGCTCTCAGATACTTTTTTTTCTTGGTTATAGAAAACTTACCTTGCTTTGGCATGGACGCTTTATTTGCCATGAACCTCACAACATGGGGCAGCCAGTCAAGAGAGAAAGTTGCAACTGAATTTTCCCCTTAAGCCTGTTTTGTTCTCCTATCTAAAACCTTAATAAGAATCATAATTATACTGGAAAATATTACAGTAACTGCAGGGAATAGATTAATTTATTTTTATGTTTTTCTGAATTTGAATGGAATTGGACAAAGTTGAACTGAATTGGCAACTGGCAGAAGCAGGACACAATGCAGATAGCAAAACGTGTGTCCTAATCCCGAGAAAGAGGATTTGCTTCTCTCTGCCAGGCATAGTTTCTGTATTCTATATATTTGTATGAAGAAAGAGCAAAACCTTTTATTCTTCTTTGTATTCTGTGCTTGTGTAAGTGACTGTACAAGGAGAAAAACTGTGAAGGGCTGAGGATAGGATATGTAGACAACTGCTTATTTACTCTGCAGGAAAATATCACTGAAAAAATATTACCAGACTAAGACTTATCATACAGGACACATTTTTACCTTCAAAGGAAGAAAACAATGGAGACGGACAACAAAGACTAGAGTTCAAAGTTTCTGCAAGGCAAAGGCTGCCTACTACTGACAAATCACATTTAAATTCAAAGTGAGTGAGCCTAAAGCCCTGCAGTAGTGAGAACACTGGGTTTGGGATAGATCTTCCTGTAAATAGCCTTTTCTACAGGGAGTTTAAACTGCCTTCCTCTGCCCACTCTTTCTTCGGCTGAGGAAGCAGCCATGCCAGTGACTGCGTGTCTATCACTTACATTCAGGCTTTCACCAAGGGCAATGATTTTACAAAACTCGGGTGCTGTCACTGGCATTATGCTAGGGAAGAGGGTGAAAAGCTCCATTTGGACCACAGCAGACTTCACTGGGCAGACTTAGTTTACCTGGCAATTACCTGCAGTGATGGGTAATACCAAAAACCCAGGAGAAGTGGGAAAGAGCAGGATTTGCTCGTGCTGGAAGGCTGAAGTCTGAGAAAGCGCTGCCTGCAAGGGCAGCCTGAGCTCGGCGGAGAGGAAAGCAGGAATGGCAATAGAGCTGCCATCTGCTGCTCGAAGGTCGAATAGCTGGGAATGAGGCTCAAGGAATATTTCCTTCTGAGTTTCGGTTGGGTTTGCATGGCGCGCGTGTGTGTGTGTGTGTGTATATATACATGATGGCACGTTGTAGATGATGCATTTGGGGCAGTGCATATCACAAGTGAGTCACAGGCACAAAACGGGTAAAGGCAGAAAGGAAATTGTGGAACAAGAGAGTAGCAAGTGGAAATTCAATGTGTCATGGCCCTATTTGCTCATCCCAAATGTACTGAAAATGTTCGATTTCTAATGCACCCCTTTAATACTTCCCTGATTGCTGTACTGTCTCTGATGGGCAGTCTCCAACATGGCACTGGGTCTGAAGGAGCTCAGAGTAGGGGATCTACCAGTCACTCTTACATCCATGGGTGCCTTCGTGGTGCCATCAGAGCCCGGGGCTGCATCACTGCATTTGCAGTCCTGCGGTAGGAGAAACTTATCCCTGAAACTGTGGCCTGTATCATGTGCCATGCAAGGAGATTTAATTTTGGTTCTTACCAGTACTTATGCTCCACACAGGCGAAGGCTAGTGCCAGTTGCTTGTGACCATCGTCGCAATCAGAAGGCCAAAGAAAAAGATGTATCATTTGGAGGACCTCCTCTGAGGATGGGTGACAGTTTGGCTCCATGTCATTTGCACTTTTCTGAAGGGTTCAAAATTAGTTCAGCCACAAGAAGCAAGTTCTGGTTTTGCTGGACATGAATGTGAACAGTTTTGCCTCATGAGAGGGATACCCCTCACTTAAAGTAAAAGCTGGGAAGTGCTTTAAATATAAATCCACAGGGCCACATGCACTCATAGTGCAGTAGACACTCATGGGGCCACGAGCACTCATGGGCAAGCTCTGGCAGGCTCACAGCACAAGCTCACGGCCCCAGTACGGCCTTGCTGAGACTTCAGGCTGGTGAGCTGCCCCATGGCGCTCACTGCAGCAAGAAGGGACTCCCATGAAGCTCATGGGAGCCAGGCACTGCTGAAACATAGACACATTTCCAGGAATAATTTCCCACACAACTGTCAAAGACTGTCCCTTTGAGGTACATTAGCAGAAATTGACTGTCGATGATACCTGATCCCAGGAAAAATATGCAGTTTTATAAATTTATTTGTGGTTGCACATTAGTTGTAGATGTGTGATCCAAAACCTACATCAGAACTGGAAAGATTTTCCATTGACTTCAGTAGGACTGGGCAAGAGGAATATATATTTAAGATTAGAAAGGACCATGTGACTGTTCAGGAATCCAAACCAAAGCTTGTAATTCTGAATCAGATCCATAACAGATTTATTATTATTATTAATAATAATAA
>Ga0181612_126975_pt1 | contig 13104 bp, 3 predicted proteins | sample HoacroProtozoa21_FD_119630 | JGI IMG/M metagenome (GOLD analysis project Ga0181612, IMG submission 119630) | Hoatzin crop microbial communities from Cojedes, Venezuel. Combined Assembly of Gp0051906, Gp0051904, Gp0051908
CAAATATATTATGATTAACTTCAGCATCTATCAAAACCCAGATACTGGTTTTGGCCATGGATACTGTTGCTCTCATTACCAAAAATCTCACACATGTACAGGGAACAGGAAAGACAGGCAACCTTAAAAAGTTCCTTTCATAGAGCCAGCTATCTATGCTAAACACTAAGTATTATACCAGAAGCATTCATATTTTTGATTATTATACTACTATCCAACCTCATTGTTCTGCCATCAATAAGAGACTGCAAGCCACCTCTGAACAGCAAGCAATGCTCAAAATATTTACAAATTAAATAACAATTTTTTTTCCCTCTCAGGCCAGTTTTTGCCTATGATTATAAACATCTAGTGCTCTGATCTCAGTAAGCCATGAATCAAAGCAAGCGTTTGGGAAGCATGACAGATTCCTGCTTTGCACAGAGGCACAAAGGCTTAAAGGCAGTACAGAGTGTATTTTAGAGAAAACTACATATCACAAAAGACTAAAGCAATTACCGGTTTTTCGTCATGAACATGTCATAGACGGCTGTACCTCAGCAAACTGCTGTTGTTATAGAAACTCTGCTGACATGTTGCTACTACGGTGAAAGTGGCATTATACTCACTCTAATGTTCTTTTTATCAACCTCAGTTTAAAATTCAGAGCACTTTAATTTACAATCAGGGAGCTGCACGTCATTCCCTGCAGCTGCAGGCAGTGTCAAATGCTGCTGTTGCCTGGTAACTAACAGGTAACTGGTGCAAGTCTGTTATATTTATGTACACAGAAAGCTAATGACAGAAGGTGAAGGGAACATTTGTAGATAAAAAATTAGGTCTCTGTTTACTAAAATACAGGATTTTCCTCTTGCAGTGAAACCACTACTGAAACATACAGTACCAGAATGAAAAATTGCAGTTATTTCTTCTGATCTTCAGTGTAAATGATTAAAAAATATTGTTACTGATACAGCTGCAGCAATTCATTAAAAATTAAATAGAGGTGAACAGCAAGTTAAAATTCAGCCCCGATGTACTGTAACTACAGTATGAAGCAAACATTATTTAACATTTTGTTAGGAATTTTTAAACCTGGCATCAGAGTATCTAGCTCTCTTGCTATCTGTACTACAAAGCTATGTAAACAATAGTTTTTAACAGAGGCTGGTTTGGTTGTCCAAAGTTCACTGCTGCAAATAATAATTTCTCTAATCTGTTCTCAAGACCCTAGTGCAAACCACTGCTTTTTGGTTTACAACAGAATTTTATGCATGAATTATTTGTGTGAATGAAATTAACAGCAAAATTCCCACTAATTTCAACAGCATCGCATTTTTGCCTCAAAGGAACTTCTACACCCAGCGTTTGGAGACTGAATTCACTTTTTTACTAGAGATGTCTTTCACCAGACCTTAACATTCAGTTCCCATCACAGCTATGTAATTATTCTTTTCAGAAGCAGAGATGCAAAGACAGCTTTAATAGCTGTTCAAAATATCACATTTATGCATTTTTCTCGTGTACTAAATATAATTACTTCTGATGCAATCAAACTCATATCCTTCAAATGGATAAATCCAGCACCAAGTTTAGAACCTCAGGCTTCAAGTATCAGGTTCTTAAAGCAAACCTTTAAGCCTTTACTTTCAGTTCTATGAGGTACAATATAAGAATAGTGAGAACATTAGATTTTAAAAGGGTATATTTTATAAATCTTCTTTAAATTATTCTGTTCGTTATTGGTTGCAAAGTGCTTTGAAGATCATAGTTGATATACCAACTACTACTTATAACTCAGTCACCAAGAGATGTGGATCAAGTAACTGACATATATATATATATATATATATATATGCTACTCAGAACTCATTATCACTGGAAAATAAATCACAGTATCTTATTTTTCATAACACCTGCCAGTGCTGAAGGGTCTAAAGGACCTTCTAAAGTATGAACATATTCTTCACACAGGTACAGACATACATGCTTTTAGGCTGGCACAATAGCTCATTTTTAAAATGGGAGAGTATACAGTAGTAGCAAATATTCATACATGAAGGTCTAGTTGTAGGATCGGGTCTTCTTAAATACAGGTGTAACTTCAAATATGCAATAATGCATTGCAATGCACTCTATGCAGAGTGCAAAAACTGTTAATAGCTGTAATGCATGCTTGTAGAATAAACCCTTATTAGCAACTCCTCTGCCCCTTATATGTTAAAAGTAACACTGTACATTCTCTATAGATTTTAAGAATTACCTACAATTATTAAGACAGTCTACTGAAGGATACTATACAACACAAAACATTATTTTAGTATTCCTTCTTCTCTGCTTTTCAAGATTCTATTGTTTGAACTCACTATAAATGTAATGGGGCCATTTTGTAAGGACAGGTGTATACATTCAATTATCATAAATAATGAAAATTTATGCATATATTTAAGCATTCATATTTATATAACCATAGGCTAATCTAGGTTGGAGGACTCTGGAAGTCTAACTTCCTGCTCAAAGCGGGGTCAGCTTCGGAACTGGATCAGTTTGCTCAGGGCTTTCACCTGTTGAGGTTTTCATCTCTCCAGGGAAGCAGATTCCATAACCTCTCTGCAAAACCTCCAGGTGTTTGACCACCCTGATATATCGAGATTTCTTTTTTCCTTAGATCTAATAAGAATTGCCCTTGCTAGAGCCTATGCCTATTGCCTCTCGTGCTTTTTCGCTGTGCATCTCCATAGAGTCTGGCTCCATCTTCTTTATAATCAACCCATTAGGAAACATGTTTTCTGAAGGGTAATAAACTCACTGTATCATCCCTGAATACATGGCCCCCCTGTTTTTATGCAGAACATGTCCAAGCCAATCATTACATACACATCACTCAAAGAAGTACCAGCATAGTAAACATATTTGCTAAAATAAAGAGTAACTCAAGACTAATAAAATCAACTGCATCCTTGGCAAGGAGAATTCAGAGAAATTGCTGCCAACATTGAGACATAAAGAGATCTAGGGACCACATTTCAACTTTGAGGTTTTGCTTTGTAAACTGAATTTTAAAAAGTGTAATTGTTTTAGCACTGGAGAGTAATGTTATTCTATCTCATATGAAAAGAATATTTCTCTATAAAACAGCATCAGGTTGAGAAACAAAGCCCTGAAGTTTATATATAAATGGAAGCTCCGGAACTTGTAGTTTACTCTATTTCAGTCAATTCTGAACTCCAACAACAGAAATTGCTTACACTATTTCATTTTGAACTAGTATGTCCAAACACAATTTTTGATGCTTTACTCTTGATGAATTAAAACCAAGTTTTTAATACAATTTGGTTCAGCTATCAGCAAAAAAACACACTGCTAACTGATGACAGACAGATGTTTCCTTGCCAAGCCACAAAGTTTTGACATTTCTTTACATTCACTGTTCTCCTTCTACTAGGACTAAATAATAAACAACAAATAAAGGCAATGTAGAGTTACAAACTTATCAGTATTATTTGCTTTCAATATTGTTATTGACTCAGGGTTTTTCAGAGTTTCTGAAATGACAGAGAAAATATAGACAGTTTCTCCAATTCTAGAAGTTCATACAAGGATTCTCATGTCCCCGTATTACTATGCACTATTAAGTGCTAGGATTTGTTTCTGCTGGTGGCAGTGTGAGCACCAGTCACCTGCTCACCGCTCAATCCCCACAGGCATGCTACACTTCCAAATGTGCCACTACAACTGCTTCTGCTGCTCTAGAAGGAACTGCATGAGGAACCGACCTGCGCTAAAAATAACGGGGTGGGCAGTGGGAGAAGTAGCTTGATTAAGCAGGAATTTCTGTGAAAAGGACAACCATGAAATTATTGCTTAGCTATCTCAGGCAACTGGCAAGTTTTTGGAGGATAAACCTGTACACAGTGTATCTCCTCCTCTGCTGACCGAACTGCATTTACTGCTGAAAATTGACTCCAATGCTCAACTCAAGACAATCTATTCAATCTAGTTTCTCCAAAAACTTCCACAAGTTTGTCATCCTTCTTCACAATATTTTTGTTTTCATTATTAATTTTTTTTAAAGAAAAGAAATAACACCCATCATCATTTCATAGTCCCAAAAGAAGTAAATTCCTTCCTGCAATGAAACCAAAAGCAGATAAAACAGCTATTAATTTTAGGAAACAAAACGTAGTGTTCCATCTGCAACTCTGATGTTAAAAAGAAAGAATAATTTGTCTGCTTATGTATTCAAATGTCTTTGTACATAAGTGAAAGTATTTTATCTAAAAGGAAGACTTTAAGGCACCTCACTGGCACACATTTTCCTCTCTGGAAGTTGTCTTCACGCACACTAACATTATCCTATAGCTTCTGTATTCAAAGAACCTTTCTAAAAGGTTTTTCTCTGAATGTAAAAGTTGCCTGAAAATCAGAACATGTGCAAACACATAGAAATCCGACCAGAAAAAAATCTGTTGACATTCAAAAATGATTGGAATGTGCTGATCATAACCATTAAGCACTGGATCCTGCATTTTTGTACTCATGCATCCAGAACAAAGAATTGGAATTACTATTTATATCACATTTTTGTTTATTAAATTCTCATTTCATACTTAAATTATGTCTCAAGGACATATGCATATTACTTAAGTACTACTAGCTTTCTACAGATTCTAAGAAATCAGTACAAAATCTATTGCTATAAAGACTGTGGAGCTAAACCTTTTTTCTCCAAAACACTCACCCCTCAGAAAACCCCAACCCCCTGACTTTGGTGAACATGCAAACAGAAAAACCCAACCAACCAACCAACCAAAAGCAGCAGCATAGACTGCAAAACTAGACTTGTCTTTAAATTCATCAGTTGCGGTAAAATAGTAAAAAGAGAGGACTTACTAAAAACCGCCAGTGACAATGCTCTTGATTTAAGGTGGTGACATGAGACTTAGAAATCTGGGTCTCTTCTAAAAACTGGGTCTGATCAAATATTTTCTGTGATGTTGCAGGCTGCAGACATGATGAATCATTTCCAAACTGTGTGGAATAAAACAAGTGAGCCATTTATTGAAACTGCATTTGTACTAGCTGACTAGCACTTGCTCTTCCTACAATACAGCATGTTTCATTAACATGTTTTTCAATTCCTGTGCCCCCAAAAGCTGCTTGAAAGTGATGCTTAAATATACATTAGATGCAATAGAAGCCAATATAAACTAATAAAGTCAGTCTTGCTGAATAAATATTTTGTCACTGCAGTCAACAAGGCTGAAGTCCAACACAAACCTCCAAAATAAGGCTTAAATAGTGTGGTCATTGGTCCCTTGTAATAAATTAATTTCAGAGGGTAAAGAAAAAATTCAGTTTCAATATTTTCTCTATAAAATGTAGGGACAGAGAACTAAGCAGAAAAATTCTGACTAATATTCATCATCAGAGTCTGTGAGGTTGTCAGAATAACTCTTTATATTAACAACAAAGTTCCAGTAAAGCTTATAAAAAGTACCGTTAGAAATCCTGTTTTTTTTTTGCCAGCTCACCCACACAACTCACAGTACTCTCTAGCTTTAAGAGGGATTATTAGGTTTGATATTTAAATTTTTTTTTTTTTTTAGAGTCAGCAATGTCAACATTCTGAAATTCCTTTTTAAAGAAGGTTTGAGAACAACCATTTCACGTACACTACATTTTCACATAAATATAATTTGAAATGCACATGTTTCTGAGGAACCTTAAAAGATCCTGAATTTGGGATAGTTCAAAACTACTTAACCCTTTGCTTAGCATTTTCTGTTCCGGCCAACAACCAAACACCATTTGCAAAATGATTCAATAGAGACCATAAATAGGCTCAACCCAAAGTTACCGAAACCAACGGAAAAACTCCCACTGATCTATGGGTAAGATCCTAATTGTTTATAGTTTAGTTTCATAACCCAAGAAAAGACCCAGCAAAGCAGCTCTCCCTTCAGGCAGAATTAGCTTCCCTTCCTTACACCATAAGTCAATTTTAATACCACCTACAGCAAGCAAGAATCATATGTGTTTTAAGCTGCTTCTTCAGGAAACATGAAAAATGGTTAAAAAGTTTTTTAAAAACAAAAAGGATTTGAAAAATAATCTAACATAGCAATAGCACTGTGACAGTTTCAAATGAATCACAGTTTGATGTAAAGTCTAGGATGAAGTATAACTAGCTTTCTGTTCCCAGAAGAAGCTTAGCAAATCACTAAGATGATTACACATAAAGATACCTATGGACAGTAACGAATAGGTGGCTGTTTCCTCTACATAAGGAGCAGAGATAGGTCTGTTAACTAAAACTATGATTTTTAAGACTTAATTTACAAGGCTATAATTCAAGTGATAGAATGAATTGACTGGAAGGATAGCATGCAGATATATGAAAGAAAGAAACTTCTACCAGCATGTTTAAATGCCCTCTAAAACGCCAACTAAAAATTTCCAAAAGATGCACAACATCAAGCATTTGAGCAGTGCATGGGGCCAGTAGATTTATACGCCTATTCAGAAGCCATCCCTTGAACTTAAACATGTATAGCGCACTACTCGTGACATACAGACAATGGAAAGCCTGAGTATTCAGCAGTATTAGGTGTACTGATTCAAAGAACAGAAGAAACGCAAGTGTAAAGATTTTGTTTTTCAGAATTTCTCAATTTTAAGGCTAAATACAAAAGATAAAGTATATTGAGATGCTAATTTGCTCATCCACACCTTTGTATTGCATCTTGTCACTAAGCCAGGACTTTAATCTGTTCAGTAGGTACCTGATTTTGAATGAGATTTCTAGGCAGGACCGTAGCACAAAAAACTTAAATGAATAAATAAATAGTATAGCTACAGCACACCCATAAGGATTTAATAATACAGAGTATTCTGTTTATGATTATTCATTTCCTCATATAAATAATGCTGTCAACAGAAAACTTTCTAACTTCTTCTGGAGTCATGCATTTAAATCATGTGTTTCACAGAGATCAATTTCTCCTATCCATTAGATTATTTTTCTTCCCACAGATGAAAAGATTTAGAAATCTGAGGTCCTCAGCACCCTTGCTGACCTTTCCAGAACTATCTTTTTAATAAATTTTACCGTGGCGCATCTGATAGGAGGCAATTTAATCTTCCTCTAATATTTTTCTAGCTGGAAGACTCCAGAAGCTGAAACCTGTATCAGACATACTCCTGCAGAAAACAGAGTGTGTTTTACAGTTCATTTCTGTAAGAACTTTCTCTGTGTCCTCACTCTTGCACAAAGTCTTCACAACTCTCATCCACATGATCTGTCTTCACATCCCTCTTTTTATAATATTCAGGTCAAAATAACTGTGTGCAAAGATGTTAGAACTCTCAAAAGAACAGTTTGAGAAATAAATGATGTTGCAACCACAGCTGTCAAGCAGTAAAGCATCTTTCCATAATATTTGATTTGGGTTGTATTTCAAAAACTAGAAAATAAAAAAATTTTAGTAGAAAGATTGCTGATTAAGTTCAGCAAATTAAATTCAGATGAACCCCCATCTTTGCAGAGATGCCTTCAGGCTTCATTTCTGCTACACTGCAAGAGGGTAGGAAAGAACCTCAGAAACACTCAAAACGCAGCCTGCAGTGTAGTGTGCTCAGGATCCAGCACACTACACCGTGCCATCAGCAGGGGAAATATGACCATAGCTTCCTTCCACTCAGTAAACAGCACTTAGATCTTGTCCCGTCTACATTCTGTTAAAAACTATCAAGGTATACGTTCCTACCCCTGTTCAGCCAACAGTTCTACCCTTCATCCCTCAATAGCCGCATTTTCACGTAAGCATCTCTGCGCTTCTTCCTTATGCCCAAGAAAAGCTTCCCTGTGAGCATCTGACAAAAGCATCTAACTGTCTTAGAATTCTCAGTTGCTTCGGTACCTATGGAAACTAAAGTAATACTCAGCCAGGTGACACACCAAGGTTACACTCCTCCCCACCAGTGTTGTTCCATGACCTCCTCCCACTCCCTTTTTCTGTCATACCAATCTTATATCGCCTGCTACACTGTGAACTTCTCAGAGAAATCACTCTTGTTCTCACACGTATATAGAACAACACTCTCCAGAGTCTGAATTTGTGCTAAAAACCATAGTGTAACAACAGAGAAGGGCTGACATACTTATTGGACTCAGTAGATGATAAGGATGAATAAGTTCTTCCAAAGACTTTAAAACACATATTTTTCACTAAAATGGAATTCTAAAATGTTTGGATAGTGCCCCTCCACACACAAAATGGCAAGGCATATGAATTGCATCCTATATGCGCAAGCTAAATATCAGAGGTTATTGTCTAACAGATTGTTCAGAGTTAATGATAGATACTTCCACTCATACCCCCACATTTCCATCTATTTTTAAATGTATTTACTTACATAATGTTTGATGTCTTCATCAGCACCAATCTAATTCTGATGGCAACACCAAGGCTGTACTTGTAGGACATGGGAAATCACCCTGGAAAGCATGCGTCCTTACATTTCTGTTAGGATTGGGCCTGGAAGCACAGGATCTTTTACTTATTCATGAGTTTCCTGAGAAGAACTAGTGGTTGCTTTGTGTCAGCAGAATAGGATCGTAATTCAATCTTCACTGGAACCTGTTTGCCTGAATGACTCATTAAGGTGCAAGCTGCCTGCTCAAGAACTCTGTTTCATAGTAATAAAGCCTTTTGTTAGGGGAAGATATGTTTTGAGAAGTCACTTCATACAGTACAAGTTTATAAAAGTTCATTTTTGACAGCTAATATTATTTCTTAAGAGCATAAATGAAGTGAAGCACACTCACACCAATAACAGTAACATTTTGCTGCAAGGATTGCGTCAGTGGGGAGCAGGATGTTTCACAGGCGCAGGCCTTGAAAATGCCAGCTCACAGCTGCAGGAACACTGGAATAGGATAGTTTCTGAAGTGCTCAAGACTTGGTATTCAAGCACAGGATTTCCAATCAGCTTCTGAAACAGAGCTGTTATCATTCCTCTGAAATTCTAGTCTTTCCAAATGGCTACCTGAGTATAAATGACAAGGAGTCAACTGGAGTTTCACAAGTCTATAGCTCTAGCACCTACAGTATTACTTATAAATGCAGGTAAGAAATGCCCTCTTAGAGCCATATGGTTATAATATTCATTATAGAGTTTTCACTCAGGAAAGGTTCAGGTAACAGAAACAGCAAGAATAGTTGACCCTTTACAAACAGATCTTTTCCAGATATCGCTGCTATGGCATACATATGACATGAAAGTCAGCTCAGGAACTGAAAGAGTCATTCTAGGAAAGCCGTCTAGGAGGCAGAGCACATGAGGTCAAGCGACAGACAAAAGTTACTGCTGGCTACTGCTAAACAGCTCTGTTCAGAGCCAAAAGAGCACAGTAATGATTTACAAAGGAAGCAGAATACAGAGCAGTTATGGTCAGAATGGCAAATAAATCTGTTTTTATGTTCATGTTCACATCACCTCCATTATAAATATGGAATAAAATATATAAAAATAGGTGCTGAGCTGGGGTATGTGCATTCCCTCAGGCTTTTTGAACCCTGGAGAATGACTGCTTTTAAGTTTCATGCTCTAATTTGGGGCTTTGATATTTTGGTATCTTCATTCTAATTTAAAACCAAGACTTCTCTCTGTCATAAGAAGGAGGAGCAAAGACATTCCAGCTCTTTCTCTGTTCCACCGGCTTGCAGCCCTGCACTTTCTAACATGATCCGCAACTGGACATGCAGTTATCTAGTTTACTGTTCTGTTTGCATTTGACAGCAGTTTGAAACAGGAATTATTTCACAAATAATGATTCCTGTTTCCCTCTAGGCCCATGGAAGATATCAATTTTTGAGGATAGGCATCACTTCAATTCACAAGAAAGCATGCTAGGCATACCCTTGCACACTATATTACAGCTACCACACCACGAGATTTCCGCTAAATGAACAGGGAACTTCTGAAGACCATTGGCACTGACAGCATGAAAACAGATGGATATAAAAGATGAGTGAGGAGATGAAACTACATCTACTTTACTTAACTAAATCTAAATAGACTCTCTTCTTGTGTTCAGCTAATTGGCCATGGACACTTCCCTAATGAACATTTTCTTAGGGATTTTGCCTTCCAACATTTCCTGTCCTTTATTACGTTTATTGAAAAATCTTTCTTGGTGTTGCTTTAGTAGCTGATCTTTCTGCAAGTATTCCAGTGACCTTAACTAATTTAATCTTCTTCCTCACCCCATCCCTATGCAAAACCTTTTGCTTATACTTATTCAGGAGATCATCTACAAGGAATTAAATACATGTGGTTCATTGGCCAGTAAGTGAAAGCAGACATAATCATAAGAAACAGTTCTGAATTTCAGGGTGAATGACCTCCAGAAATGAGTAAGAGGCAAAAGCAATGTGTGAGTCCCAGAAACTGCACTGGGATACGTTAAAATTTAACCTTACTCGTTATTATGCTGTTTCATAACACAGTGATACAGAGTATTCATTCATAAAGGTGCAGCACAATGAGACAGTTTATCATGGTCCATTGGAGATGTAAGTCTTTTCATATTTCTTTTCAAGCTGAAATCAGCAAAATGCAAATATCAGCAACAAGCAGAGGTCTAAACCTGAGTACTGACATTCTAAGGAACATCTCTAATGACACACCTTCATTAGAGTTTCTTTAAAACTCTAAGCCACATTGAAGTCTAAAACAGTATTTCATGCAGATTACAATATCCAATGTATTTTATGACTAAAAGCTAAACTTTTTCTGATTGATGAAGTACTTTACCAACATTGAAGATAAAACAATATAGCTACAAAACCAAACTACATTAATGTTCCTTACTTGACAGGGTTGTGAAACAGGGTTTTGGAAATTAATTTGAAAGATGCTGTCATCGTGCCATATATTTTACAATCATAGAATCACAGAATCATAGAATGGTTTGGGTTGGAAAGGACCTTAAAGATCATCTAGTTCCAACCCCCCTTGCCATGAGCAGGGACATCTTCAGCATCAACTTTGATCTTATACTGTCCATGAGAAATGCACTGTGATTGAAGAATCAGTAGCCAGCTCACATGAAAGGCAATAACACTCAACACAGAAGGCAAAACGTCCACAATTATAATGTTATCAGTCTGCTGAAGCAGTTTTTAAATGTTGTATTTGTAACATAAGACACTTCAATAAATTCTTCACAAAACATATTTCAGTCTTTCCTCTTAAACTGAAATGATTACCCTGACCTGCCTCTCCTTTTAGTATGTGCCCTTTTTCTTATGCCTTTATCAGAGAAACATTCAGTATTAGTGAAATAATCAGTAGTATTACAATGCATAATAATTATGCAGCTCTACACTCTGTGTGGGTGTGTGCATGTGTGCAGAGAAAGATATATTTAATACACGTGCTAAACAAGACAATATATTTTATTTATTGTCTATAATTAATTAATTACAATTTATTACTGTCCTATTAAGTCTAAGTAGGTAACAACAAGGCAAACCCTGGACTAGTAGCACTATGGAAATGCCTCTTAATTTTTTAAATTAAAAATTCCACAGAGAATAAATTCATTATCTGTATTGTGGTAATGCAATACAATATTGCAGAGTGTCAGTCAAGGGACACGGCACGCTGTACTACCCACAGCACAGAAAAATATTGCTTGCTTCAACAAGCTTACAATCTCTATTTGCCCATAGTAGTTCACACATGGCATCTTTTTTAAGAAAAGAAAAATTATGAAATTTTACATTTGCCTGCATATTTTAACCAACAAGACAAACTGAAACCATTGTGACATTGAAACAGCACTGCATTATGTGCAAAACCTAATGTAATCTTTACGACCATAAAAAAAATTACAGGGTACTGCATCTTACCTACATGACATCGTCATCGTTACGTCCAGAAACACCCCCTCCTAGATCTAGAACAAAGAACTGATCCAAAGATCAAACCCCAAGGTAACATAAACTGCTATGTTTTTTTTTTCTCAGCACAACTGCCTGCAGCTTCCAGGGATGGTTCCTTAGTTTCCTGCCCCAACACCGGCCCATGCTTGACCTTGTGCAGTTGATAACATCTGACAGGGTCACAGTGCAGTGATTTGGCTGCAGGAAACCACCTTTACAAATGACACACACACACACTTGACTCTTCATACAGCCTTGCCAGCAGAAGAAAAACACTTCATGTGCTTTGCAATCTTACTTCATGTTTTACTTTTTTCACTGAGAAAGAAAAATAAAGATAATTTTTACAGTTCGGTGTTACCACCAAATCTTATCCAAACTAGTTGATCTACACAGCCACTGACACAGGAATACAGCTGAGGTTAACTGTAAATTGTATATACAGGAACAGGGGAGAGATTGGAGAAAAGGTAACAAGCTTTCTACATCACCAGAAAGCTTTTAAAACAGTAGTACCTCCTAAGAAGCAAGCCTTCAGGAATTACGAAAATTACTGTTTGAGGAAGAAAAAATACCCCTTTAGTCTCTTCTAAAATTATTAATGTCCTGCAAGAATACACTTGCTTTTAATCGAAGGACTCAAGAAGTAAAACAACATGGCATTTCATGATTCCTAAACTATCAGTTTTGAACTTGTTAACCACAACTCTGTAGACCTAATTTCTCTACTTCAAACATATTTTGCTCTTCTTTTTCACTACTCCCCTCATCTTGCACTCTAAAACCACAGTCTGACTGCAAGAGAAGAGAGGATATTTCTGTCAGAATTTAGGGGGGAAACATGGCACAGGTGCACCAGTAGTTGTTGCATAGGTGACAAGCGTCAGTATAAAGTTAACTGAAAGCACAGAGCCGTCATGGAGAAATTTGAGAGGGGAAAGAAATATGAAGTGTCTTGCCTGACAAAGCAATGACTTCAAATAAGAGAACCTCTGCATCACTGTGATAGTACAACTGAAGTTTCTCTAAGGAATAAAACTAACTTTATTTCCTCACTCTTCACTCTTGCATTTGTCTTTTTTTTTTTTTTTTTTAGCTCAAAGGGGACATTCAACCCAGGCAAGGGCTTAATTTGATTTGAAAAAATTTGGAAAGGTGCTACATTCCTCCC
>Ga0181612_141500_pt1 | contig 13104 bp, 5 predicted proteins | sample HoacroProtozoa21_FD_119630 | JGI IMG/M metagenome (GOLD analysis project Ga0181612, IMG submission 119630) | Hoatzin crop microbial communities from Cojedes, Venezuel. Combined Assembly of Gp0051906, Gp0051904, Gp0051908
CCAGCCTGTCCAGATCCCACTGCAAAGCCTTCCTACTCTCAAGAAAATTGACACTGCAGCCCAACTTGGTGTCATCTGCAAACTTGCTGAGGGAGCACTTGATCCTGTCATCCAGATCATTGATGAAGGTATTAAAAATAACTCGCCCCAATACTGAGCCCTGGGGAACACCACTCATGGCTGGCTGCCACCTGAATTTAACTCCGTTCACCATAACTCTCTGGGATCAGCCACCCAGCCAGTTTTTTACCCAGTGAAGGGCACACCCATCCAAACTATGAGCAGCTAGTTTCTCCAGGAGGATGCCGTGGGAAATAGTGTTATAATACTAAAGTATTATTAAAGTCATAAAGGCCATACTAAAGTCCAGGTAGATAGCATCCACAGCCAAGGTGAGCTGAATCCTATCTGTTACGCCTTATACTATAATTGAGCCTCTCAGGAAATTGTGTTGGAAAAAAGGTGCCCCTCATCTCAGAAAAAAATGCAACCAACTATTTCAGCCATGGTGTAATGGAAGGGAATAAAATAAAAATAAAACGGAAGAGATTTCTGTCGAGGCATCTCAACATTGATAGGTAGATGCGGATGATGAGGATAGGAGGTAGCCCACATTTGGCCTACCTCCTCTCCTTAGCTGAACCAGCTGTAAATGGAGTTTTGGTCATTCAGGCTGAGCTGTCAAGTGAGGTCCCCATGAAGCTTGCTGCCCTATCCCTTATGCTATGCTAGGGATAGACATTGAAGTGCCCTGTCTCCACTAGCTTCATGATCCAGTTACATTTGTACGGAGCTTTGTCCGCAACCCAGTAATCTACAGATGTGCACAGGTAGAAGGTGTGAGAATGAACTGTGCTGTAAAGACAAGATTATATCTTCAAGAAAATCAAGAGTAGATTGTTTGTACGCTAAAGTGAGTAGCAAAGGACTACACCATGTGCCTGCGTGTGGTGGGGAAAGAGTATTATGTATGCTTTTCTGGATGTAGCTTGAAAGAGAATATCTCTGAGGAAGTGCTCTTTCTTTGCTGGAGTCAAACTTTGCCATTTGTTCTGTTTGGCATGGTTTTCAGTATTTTTGCAAAATTAAAAAAAAACATCTATTATTTCAAGACAGCAGTTCTTATCACATTCCTCTTAAAGTAATTTGATTTTATGTTGCAAGTATAACACTTCTGCTCCAAATAAATGCAGAGATAAGACCATGCCAAAAGATGGTACTGGAAGAAAAAACAGTAAAAATTCTCTAAAATCACTGACTCAACTTGAAATGGCAGTCAAAAAAGCTAAAAGCATACTGGGCATCATCAACAAAGGTACTGAGAAAAAAAGCAGGCATAATTTTACCACTGTATAAAAACCTTGGTGTGTTCATGTCTTGATTCATGCGTGCATTCTGGTCTCTATATTTCAAGGCCACAGTGGTGTTTGAGGAAATACAAAGAACAGCCGCTAAAATCATCAAGGGATGGGGCAGCAGCAGCCTTTTTAGGAATACCTAAGGCTACAGCTCTTCAGTTTCTACAGGAAAAGGCTGAGGTGGTTATGACCGAGCTTTACAAAACCATCCAGCTGATGGATAAAGTGAACGCAGAATCTTTCATCAAATGCCACACTGACAGAACTAAGGGACATTTGTTGAAACCAGCAGCACAACACTTTAAAGCATAGTAAAGAAAGTGCTTTTCTACACAGTGAGGAAGGTTGTCAGAAGGCTGTGGAGGAAGACAGCAAATGTCAGCAAATTCAAAAAAGGGATTAGACAAATCCATGGGCAACAGGTCCTTAGATGGACTCTAAAGAGAACAAGCAAGCATGAATTCTGTAACATCCGTAATACAACACTAGTAGATGCTGGGAAAGATGATGGAAATGGACTGCAGAAATTGGACAGGCTTTCCATGTTCTCCTGTTGCTGCAGGTAAAGACAGAACACTAGGTTAGGAAGACTATTGGTCAGGCCCAGTAGGACACTTCTTACATTGTCAGAAAATAGAATGATCAACTCAAACTCCACCTTTAATTGATGGGAGAAAATAGAATTTGTTTCCATTTCATTTTATAAAAATAACACTGTTTAACATATCACACTCTGGAAAATAGTCCAGTGCTGACTACGCAAGCTTCCTCATCAGCACTGACACTGACAAAAGCACATATAACACCTCAAATTTCTGTGGTTGTTCATGATTTGAGGCCCATACTGCTTATGAAACCCTATTTTGCTAAATGAAGTCACCTATGAATTCCATCAAAGTCAGACTTCCTGCAGGAAAGGTCATGTCTAGCTTGCACACTTTGTTCAGCATTCAGAAATACACCAGTTCTGCGTATGGTATTCAGTACTTCAGTGTCCCCAGGAGTTTGGACACTGTGCAGCTTGCATTGAACTTTCCCAGTGGAGTGTGTTCAACATCTTCAACTACTACAAGTGCAACTGAAAATTAGGTGATGTCCCAACCCTCTTTTGTTCAAGAGGGGTTTCACAAGCTATGACAACAGGGGACAGGTAATATCGCCAGCAATCACAACCGGCACTTGTCTCCCACAAACAATCATAATACCAGAGAGGAAAAAAAGATTCATCCAGTACAGCAATAAAAAACCTTAACTCTTCAGCAGCCAAGTGGTATGCATGCTCTTAATATTACTCACGATTACATTCCCGTACTGTTCTCTGCCCTAGAGACAAAGACTCCTTCAAGGGATAGGATGTGTTTGCTCTTGATCTCCCCAGCACTGGGATTCTCAGTCTGAAAGTCAGCAATTACTTCAAATATAGGTCTCAGGCCAATAACCGGGAGGTATACGACTCACTCAATAGCACTTATTATACGTATTCATCATCTTCTTTATACTGGCAATAGGCTTGTTAGCACCAAGCAAGTAACCAAGGAACTGAACTGTTTTGGGGTGGCCAGTCCCTAGGCAATGTGGTGTAGCCACAGCTTCCTCCTGCCCAACGTGGGTACCACAAGACTGGGTCACGCTTATGACAGAGTTCTAGTTTGTGGTGCCTTTAAGTCAGGAAGCCAGTGCAGCTACCTCAGGTCAGCACAGCTTGATATCATTGCATTCTTTTGTCCTAGCTCTTCTGCCCCAGAAACACCACCATACACTGATGTCAGGCCACAAGTATTTTCTTGTCTCCATTCCATAAAACTGTTATTTAGCATCCCTATTGAAACTACGTATTAAGGGTATGGTCATGAAAAGATCATCCAACAGATCAGTTTTGTTTCACTTATCTATAAATATGTTATAGAACAAGAAAGTCCTGCTTGACAACATGCTTCATCAATTTCCAGTCTACCGGACTTCATGATATTGCAGTCAAGCAGTATCACACAATTCTGGAGTTAAGTAAGAACAGATGCATTGTTCTACAGAATACCACTGACTGAATCATAGAATGCCTCTGCTCTCAGGGGCACTGGAGAGGCTGGGATGTGCCCTTTGCAGACAAGCCAACCCTAAGTTCCAAAAAAAACAGGAAAGCCCACACTGGCCTATGTAACAAAAAATAAAGACAGAGGAAGGCCAACTCACAAAGTAAACAGATAACTATCAACTGCAGACACACCATGCAAAAAGCATTGTGGCAAAAACCTGACAATGCTCCTGAGGCTTATTAGCATTTTGAGCTAATTATCTGTATCGTGAAAAAATGAAGTTCTACAATCTGATCAGCTGCACCTTTTCGAGCCAGTAAGCTGTTGTCCAACAACCCTTGCTTGTTTGACCTGCCATGGGTTCCTCTCCTAAACTTCCAAAATTTTAACCTTCAAAATAGTATTTTTTTATAAGTTCAAACTTTTCCTTAATTACAAAAGAAAAAAAACAACAGAAATACGACATTTTCTGTGGGACACTGCTGCTCTACTGTTCAGTGCAAATAGTCAAGAAAGTGGAGTCATATTCTCATTTAAATGCCTGTACTCCTGTCTCAGCCAAGGTTTTACCTTACAGTGAGTTTCCTTACTACCTTGTTATTTCTTCTCAGGTATAACAAGATGATCAGTCATCCTCACTGAAAAGTCTGTACCATCATTTATCCCTTCTAGACTATTCCCTAGAAATGTTCTGATTCACAACCACACTTCACAATCACATCGTGAAGTTAGGAATGAGTGGCAGAATTGAGCAGAATTAACACAACACGTTATAATCCTTAAGCCACCTTCTTATTTTGCATAAATACCAACTATCTGCTTTTACTTCAGTCACTATAACGTCCTGAGAAATTTTGCAAGGTGCATCAGAAAGAGGAGGGTTGACTGTCATGCCAAGCAGCAGCCAGTGGCAACCGAGCGGGTGTTGCAAGGAGAAGCACTCGCACAGCCTGGGCTCACCTGCACCTCCTCAAAGCCAGCTGGTGCCTCAGCACACTACCAGCAGGTGATACCTTCCAGATGCTTTGCAGTATTGATCCTGAAAAGAGGGTCACATACGCTCCAGTGATTGCATCTTTTGAACAGAGAGTGAGTGTGATTTCAGGGAACCAGCAGCAGAAGTTTCTCTGCCTTGTTGCTAAGCCTCCTCCATTCTCTCACTGTTCTCCGCATGTTGGGAGCCTGGTTTCTGTTCTTCACGGGAAACTGCAGCCCAAGGACATCCCAGGACCGTTTCTCTGAAGCCCTTGCAAAAGGGATATCCATACCTCAGTACAACCCTGTCACTCAGTATCTGTGCTCCTGGGACCCACAAAGCCCCCTGAGGCTTTTCTTCTCACATTCGCCCATTTTCTCCTTCCCTCCAGTCACCCCTGCTCCTCCAACACACAGCAGGATTGCTATGTTAACAGATAAAGAAAGGAGAATTAAAGGCTGTAGTTCTCCCTGCCTTCTGGCCTGAACATCCATCAGTGGTCCTGACTTCATCATGTCACTTGTCCCGAAGCATTGTGGTGCTGTTTAACACTGTGGCGAGACCGGAGCGTTGCTGTTCTTCCCCATTGACCCATGGGGACAAACCCACAGGCTCCTGAGCCTGGCGATTAAGAACACCAACCGAAGTCACACAGGTGATTTGGGAAGTGGTTCTGCTGAGGCCCAGCACGAAGGCTGCTTCGTTGAGCAGCATGGGTGGTTCTGGCTGGCCTGAGCTGCCCCCTCCCCAGGGAGCCGAGCTCGGTTCAGAGTGGCCAGAGCTCCCTCCCCTGCCCTCCTCGCTCCACACTCCAGTTTTCCTTGGTTCTCCGGCTGGGGCAGCGCTTGCCTGGCTTGGCTCCACTCTGGCAGGGAACAGCATGTACCTTGTCTGTCTGCCTCCTAGGATCTCCCCGAGAGGCACGTCCAAGCTCAGGCAGCGTTTCCAAACGGCAGGGTAGCAGAGGACTCCCAATTCAGTATTAGCAAACAGGTATTCTCACCCACCAGATCAACGTTGTAACTAAAGACATGGGCAACAAAAGGGAGGCGGACAGGTATTTTACATGGAACACCTGGTGGTCAAATCAGCGTACACGTATTGGCTATGAGATTTTTTCTCTTTGAAAGAATTTCTTTTTTTCCTGCAAGAATCAGTGGAAACAGTCAAGAAAGAAGTAACTAAAAGACAGAAGAATTAATCAGAACGGTACTGATTTATTTGCACAGTAATACGTAATAATCAAGGTAGGTATGTTTTAGCTCACTATCTTGGAGACACCCTGCAGACTGTAACACTTAAGCAATATATAGTTCACCGACACGGTATTACTTTATTACATTTTAATACAGATATAAAGCCACTGCTTACTGCAGTTTCCTTATTAAAACTTTTCCTTAGTAGTTTCTGAGAACTACTGGGACTACTCTTCAGCTTGAGTAGTATAGTTATTTCATTTTCTTTTATTACAAAATGGTTTTAGCAAAGGATAACCAGAAAAAAATTGCTAACTGCTTTAATGGTCGTACTGACATGGCTCTAATTCAGAACCAAGACTATTTGAAACATAAAATTTTTCATAGGCTAATGTTCAATTAACTTGATATATTCCCTCACAAAGAAATGTATTAAGTTACTAGTCTATCCCACAGTCCCATATTACCCATTTATTTCTAAACAAAGACTATATTTAACATACCTCATTTTATAGCAGTTAAATATAGCTCTGAACAATTAGTCTTATTACGTGCTTATTAAAATGATGGTGTTTTATTAAAAACACGGAGAGGAAAAAAATGTGGGCGACATTAGAAGAGGGAATTTATTTCACATACCTAATACTAACCTGCCCTGTCGGTGCCTATTAAGGTACATAAAACATAAAGTTCTCACAAGAAAAAATAATTAATCAGAAGACAGAACTTTGCTGATTGCTGACAAAAAATCTGCAAGAAAATCATACACGTGGATCACTACTACAGTCTGCTTCTACACCTCTGAGCCTCGGAGAGGAGGGGAAACACACGAAGCATAACACAGCACAGTCTCGGATATGCCACTGTAAAGCCTGTCTCCTCCCAGGACACTTATCTCTACCAGTCACTCTATTTACGCAGCAAAACTACATGTAAGTATCCCAAAATAGCTCACGCAAACTACACCTTCATTTTACCCTCCAGCCACCAGAACTGCAAGCTTTACATTACAACTCTGTTCCTGAAATAAATCTAATGAAGATTTTAAGAATGTACCTGTAAGTGCAAGGACTGAACTTGACTACTGAATGGGAAAAACGTATGTAATGGGTTAAAAAAAGGTATGTAATGAGTTCTCCTTAAAAAAATGCTACACACAGTATTGTACAAGAAAAAGCTACATAATTTTGTTTCTTACTATTAATTGTGCAGCTGAACATCTGCAATAACCATGCAAAATCTATCAAGTCAAAATGAAACCCTGTGACTTTCGTAGGACATGTCTGTGTGTCATAATAGGAAGGGGAGCTTGAAAGAAAAAAAACACGTTACCACATTGCGTCGGCAGTCCTTAAGGAGCTGGTGGATCGGGATCTTGGCTTCATAACAATGCTCATTTTGAAAAATTCCTTCAGTATTTCTAGCAGTCAAACATCAGTTGTCCTTATGAAGCTCATTCTCAAAGTACTCTATTTCAAAGTTTTTTTTAAATCCTCTGCTTTTTAAAACTCTTGAAATCCATCTCCTGTAATAATCCAGGCTGTGGAGGAGGAATTCTAACACGCTGCAACTCCTTCCTTTTTCACGCTGAATTTACTCTAGCACTGTGCTGTTCGGAAATGACAGTGCTTTTCTCTTCTGTCTTGTATTGCCCTGGGAGGAACTAGTCTATTTTGAATCTATTCTCCCTGCAGGTCACATGGGAACGAAGGCAGCTGAAAAGAGTCTCTATCTCTTTCTTGCCGTTTGATAACAACAGGTTTAAAGGTCAATCACATTAAAAAAAACCAAACAAAAGAACAATACTGATGGATAATAAAAGAAAAGGAAAAGATGAATGCAAGTTACCAGTAACATTAGTGAGTTTGCAGGGAAATTCCACTTAGAGAAGTGCTAGATAAATTAGTCTCTGTGGAGTAAGGAAAGAACAAAGATTTTTCATTTCAAGTTCACTAAAAGCATTACCTAGAAATTTAATTCTTCCCTTTCTTTTGCTTCTAACCCTTGCCTAGATACTGTGGATAAGTATTATTCTCAAACTTCACAAAAAAGAAAGTATTCCCGATCTGAAAGACATGCAAAGTACTGTGGGGAAGTTAAGTAAAAATAAAATTCCTTGTTGACTGTTAAAGTCAAACACACATACAGACAGCTATTGTTATAAATCACTGAAGGACAAAATACCTCAGTTAAAGAACTGTTAACATGACGTCCTCTCTGCTGTACTGCAGGAAGTGATCTTTTCCTGTTACATTAAATACATTAATAGCTTATGCATTACAAACAAACTTGCATTTATAGTTTCTAGCAAAAAACTTATCATAAGAACTTTGAGAGTCAATTCCTTTTAGGAAATATTTGTGTAAGCATATTTGGTGATTTCAGCATAAGAACAGGAAAAAAATGCAGAGAACTGGATAGGGAATATACCATTTAAATTATACATTTTTAATTTTCTCTGAACTTTGTTAAATTATTTTTAAACTGAAAGAGCAAAGGTATTGCTTAACAAGTGGTTACATGCATAACAGCCATTCCTTTGTACAGTCTTTACAAGTGCTTCAGTACATTACTTTTGATGATACTGCAGCTAGGTTAGTAATGAAAGCAAGGACTGAAAATTGTATTTATAAAATTTGTATAGACTTGGCAAATAGAAGGAAAACATTATAAACAGACTGTGTGTTAAAATATAAAAAAAATTTATCAAATAGGAATGTGTGTAAAGTGTGTAAAGCTCTCTAGAACCTTTGCGCTTTATTTTATCACAGTACAATAAAATGCATTACCAGCTACACTGTGTATCAGCAGGAAAGATCCTAACTGCCCTGGAGGCTTGCACCAGTCATCTGCATATAAAGTGCTCCACCACAGTAGAAGGAATGTTAATAAGGTTTCTTGCTAGCATCCTGTTCTTCATGTTTTCTGGCACCTGTCTTTCAAATATCACCCAATGGTTAACACTGGACCTTTTGTAAGACTCCTGTGGAATCATAAAAGTTAACCTCAAAGAGTGAACGAGTGGAAAAAGCATCTGCGGTAAATATAGCTCAAAGGGTCATACAGTCATGGGACCTTTAGTAACAGTTGGGTCTGTCACTGTGCAGGTCACACGTCTATAGAAGTGGACATAAATCAGGCACCATGTTGTGAAACTTTTTTATTCCTTAAACAGATAGAATAGGTCATGAAGAAAAACAAATACCATAGGAAACAGAGGTGCAGGGCTATTCCAGAATAGCTGGCCATTTAAAAGCTCTTTTTAAATTATGCCTGTTTATTTATTATTGATAAATATCAACATTGTTCCCATATCAATGAAGGAACACAAAATGAAAGAAAATAAGGCTTCTGACTAAATGGTTTCACAACACCATGCTGGAATGGAATATCTTGAGATACCTACTGTGCCACACAGTAGGTATCTCAGGATAGTCTGTTCTCAGAAGCAGTTCTCATCAGTCAAGATGATGCCTCTTACTTCTAGTTTATAGAAATATAGCTAGAAATATACTGCAATATATTTACATACTAAATATTACTATACAATATAAATACACTGTTGTTATAAGTATTTATATAATCAAGGTAGTGTTTTCAGAAAAAAAAAATCTGCTGGAGATGCAGATCACTCGCGGAGGTAAATACTAACACCTATTGCTAACATGCTTTCTTTTTTGGTCTCCCTTGTCCCCTGCCCTCCAAGTGTCTGCTAACTTCAGATCAGGTGTAATTATGAAATAACTATTAATTAGCAACAAGACGACTATGGTATTGCATCCAGATTCCAAGCAGTCAAATCAGAGCCTGTCTTCAGGTAGCAACTTCAGCAGCTCTGGCTTCCTGTAAAGAGGAATGTATCAGTAGAAGGGAGAGCTCACAGTCCTCCAAGGAATGTTAGTTTCATGTGAAATTAAAAAATTGACTTTGGTGAAGCTAAAAAAAAATGGAGAGTTTGAGAAAATGAGGCATAAAAAAGAGCAACAATAAGCAATCCAAAAACCCTTTAATTTTTCATCTGGATTAGAATATTGCAAACTAAGTGCAAAGCGAAAACCCGTTGTCTGTGATTTCTCAGCTCCATTACTGGGACAAATTTTTGCAGGGAACCCAGGGATTTGATAGTCAGTATGAGAAAGGCAAACCTTTTCTAGAGAAGTTTCTAGGGAAACTACTAGACCAACTTTGGCAGTCAGCAATAATTTCTAATTTGTCCATAAAGCCTGTTGTGCCACCATTTCTTAATAGCAATGGTAATTTTATCTAAGATTTAAATAATGATAAGAGCATACCAGTCCACTGTGGTCATAGATGACACAGCATTTATTTTAGGCCCCAGGTCTCATTATGGGGTCAAATAATATAAACTCTGAATTTTTAATAATTTGAGGAATTAAGCGAGAGAGAAATTAAGAGAAATTAATATAATAAAGAGAGAAATGGCCATTGCACTTCAACAGCAATGGAAAATTGTGATATCGATTAACTAATTGTTAAAATAGCCAGTAAGAAGCCATCAGCAAGAGAAGCAGATTAAACTTCTCAAAGACATAAGAAATGACAGCATCAGATCCAACTTCATTCTAACAGATAAGACTATATGCATCAGAAGATGGAAATGTATTTGTGTTAATTGGAAGAATTCTTTTTTACCAGAACAATACTTTATGAGTAAGAGCTACTGCATTTTATATCATTAAATCCAAAATGTGAAGATTAAAACTATGTACAGATATATTTTTAAAGTACTATAAAAAAGATGAATATAAGTATATTCATTAATGTACACTGCATGTTTATAAAAAGACGTGCATGGCTTCATAGATGCACGTATAATATACAGAATACATAAATACAAGCATTTATTTGAGACAAACGCAACAGGCATTTGAAGCATCTGATTTGTACATGTAATTCAGTAATTTAAAAACAATGGTATTTCTTGTCCTTTTTGGAATCCTTTTTTAGGATGACAGGAATAAAGACTTTTGAACTGAGCTCATGTTGGTATGCCATCACAGTTAAGGCAAGTGTTGACAGCATAATGAAAATAAGGAAGAAACATTTTAAATTAAGAAAATACTAAAAAGTGGAGCCAGTCAGTACTGCTAAATACACTAATAACAAAAGCAGGAAGAAAAGCAATATTTTTTTTATCTGCACGTATGTGTTGACTGAGGTTTTGGCTGTATGGTCAAGCTGTCTGAGAAAGAAAAGATACAGCAGTAATCAAAACTTCGATAATAGAATGTGTGCGGATTAAACCCACTTTGAGGATGCTTGCAACTTAGTTACTCATCTTCAAACTAGTAACTAATTGAATTCACAAAATCGAAAATTAAAATTAATTGGAAAAAGCATGGTTTAGGGGATAAGGCCTGACTGTTCTGTTCCATGCCTGGGAATATCTTTGTCTTGAGAGTATGGAAAATTTGTTTAAACACGCTGAGTTTTGGTTTCTTCGTTTGTAAAGCAGGGATAATGCACATCATGCTGCCTGAAAAGCACTTGGAGATCAAAGGGCTGAAATCATGCAATAGGTGCCAGGTTATTGTTGCTGTTGTTGTGTACAAGCTGAAGAAATAGATTCATAATCTTCCTTTAAGACAAAGTAAGATGCCCCTGTAGTCTTGTAAAACTCGAGCTTAACATTGTAGTTAAACATGCAACAGCTGATACCACTTTTCCTGTTTCCCAGGGTGAAAAATTCAGGAATTTCTAGCAAATATGCATTGCTTTAGGACATGCAGGGACACTGGCAGTGAATCAAGAGAAAGAATCCTGGAAGCCTAACATCAAGCCTTAACACGTAAAGAATGACTGGGATCTTAAGTATGTTGTTTGGAATGCACATTAGCAAATGAAAGGTATACAACAAGCAGTGTGCAATCTTAGTTTCACCATAAATTTATTTCACATAGCATTATTAAAGCATCTCTAAAAACTGGTAGCTGAGGTCATTCGCTCAGGACTGTCCCTGGCATTGCCGAGCTATTTTTGCATCTGATCTTGTGCACACTTTGTATCTTTCCTTTCTTTTCTTCACCTGTGGTTGCCAGCTTACATGTTTATATGAAACACAGTTTTCAATATCACTACAATCCAGACCCAACCTTTCTAATCTTTAGGAGCACATACTCCAGAAAAGCAAACTTTTTCTCACAAGCTAAGCACCATACCAGTTAGTTTTGCTACACAGTTCACCCTAGTTCATCCACAGCACGAGTTTATCCTCTTACGTCTGGTACTGCAGAACAAGACCTAAGGACAGAAAAGATTAACAAGATGTTCTTGTATTACCTGCATGGGTGGGTTTGAGGACTAGTAATACAGGTGTAGGTTCAGAAGAGACATCTTTCAATAACAAGCATTAAGCCAGAGAATTAGAGCAAGAAATTTTTGACCCTCCAGAAGATGTTGCCACTGCTCACCATAGAAAACGATTTAAAAAATCTTCTTTTGTAGGGTGTTGACGGAATGCCAGGGAATTAAACTCTACCATTCATTTCTAGGTAACAGCATATTCCCTTTTGACTGGAGCTACTTTATCAAAGAGGAAAAAGGCATTTATAACTGCACAGCAAAATAACTGAAAAATGTAATAACAATTACAGCTTAGAATTCTTCAGAATGGAAGAAGGCAAACCAAAGGGCACAGAAGAAGTACAACATATGTCAATAGTGTTTGCTTTCTATATTCACTTACATTTAGCTGCCTGGATCAAGCTACCTGACTTACGAATAAACATGTTTTATTTGCTCAGTGTAAATAAAGATACTGTGTCCTCAGCGCTGGTACCCTTTGGAACTGCCAGGGGCTGCTGCCTGAGCAGCGAATGAGGCATGTCTTGGAGAGAAGTGTCACCGTGCCTTCCTTGCTCCCTCACATAGCAGAGGCCAGGTTCCTGATATGTGCTGGGGTTAAAAAGTGTCTCTCTGCCTTTATTTAGGCCACATTTTCATTTGATTCAGCCAGTTATGCAATTAGAGATAAGCAAATTCAGTACTAACTGACCATTGCTGGTCCACACAGACTCAGCTGCAGAAATAAAGGTTTATCACAATAGATCCGGTACCTGTGTAAAGTTTCATTGCTAGAGATTCAAAAAGCAAAAAGAAAAAAGGAGAGATAATTTTTAGGAGTAAGAGAATATTTTTTTCTGACAAACATTACAGTCTGGGAAAACAGTGTGAGCTCATGCTACCGCCTATTGTTGTGGTCCATGGTTACCTCTAACATTAAGGTTAGAATAAAAGGTAGCTCCTAATATTGGACTAATACTGGATAACAGTGAATAGCCTAAAATTAAATACCAGCCCACTGGAAAACGTTGGACTTCAGCTGAGCTAAAGCTGCCTAGTGTGTCAGGCTGTTTTTCTGTTTTTAAAGAAGACATAAAAAATCCCCCCAGATATTCAAACATATATATATATTTATAAAACTATAAAAATATGGTTTGCATTACAAAAACAGTCTTTTTGTCAGCTCTAATTGGTCATACTGAAATAATTACAGCAGCAATTACACTGTTAAAGGGAAA
>Ga0181612_155201_pt1 | contig 13104 bp, 9 predicted proteins | sample HoacroProtozoa21_FD_119630 | JGI IMG/M metagenome (GOLD analysis project Ga0181612, IMG submission 119630) | Hoatzin crop microbial communities from Cojedes, Venezuel. Combined Assembly of Gp0051906, Gp0051904, Gp0051908
AAGCTTTGCCCCACTGACACGCTGCGCCTATTAATAAGACAAGTGCCACCTAGACATTCAATTATCCAAGAAATCTTTAGCAGAGAACGAGAGGTAAGTTAATCGTTTCCTCCCACGGCAAGGTATACCACAGCAGCCTGCCAGTGTGACTGTCTAGAGCATTTCCTACGTGGTTTATTCAAACTACAGAAATTTTATACGACATAATTCTAGAGGCTATTTTCAGGCATCTCTTAATCCGTCTCATATTAGCACTGTTGTGTTTTTGCTTTCCACTTGTACATTATCAAGCAGCTTAAAACATTATTCCATTAATTTGTCTGCTGATGACATGAGGCTGGGTAAGCAGCCTTAAGTAATTTTTCATTTTGATGACACTTTGGCTCTGGTATTTACATCCATTTTCTGTCTTTAAATGATATTTGCAGCTAAACCTTTCAGAATTATGTGATTTCTACTTCTGTGATATCTGTAAGCCTTATGCGCTGGTCTCCGCTGTTAGTGGGTGCTGCTGGACCACAGCCGGCATGCCAGGCTGAAGACTTGCCAAGACTTTGGGATAAAACTGGCTACCAAAAGAAGCTTTTTTGGCAAGCCAGCTGGACCTATCCGAGAATCCCACATCCACCGTCTTCCAACACTGACCCTCTCCCCCTGGTCTTTGGCAGCAGGACACTACATTTCACTCTAGATGAGTCTGTCCCAGCTTGTTGCCTTCTCATTGCTCCATTCAAGTATTTGTGCTGTATGAGGAAATCTGCAGCACTTTTGTGCTGTCTATCAAGGTGACATACCTACCAGACATTTGGACAACAGGACAGGTTAGTGAAAGTGGCAACACAGATGAAAAGTTCACTCCAGGTCCCAGCGTAAGTAAATCTCTAACACTTTATGGTTTCAGTCTCCCAAATCATCTACGATTGGCTTTGTTGTGCTGTGATTTTGTAGTGGTTCACATAAAGAATTAATACAACAGGCAGTGCCTGACAGCTTTCTTCTAAAAAATTGTTCCATCTGGCAAAGAAGAATAGCCACACCATGTTATCCTTGTCCTCTAAAGCACTTTTGTACTCTGTCCAAGGCCAATGAGCAACCAGCAGATGTGGACAGGGTTTGTGAGAGAATCTGAACCACAGCTGTGGCTAAACAGGCCATGAAGAAATGTAGGCTGTAAACTAAAAAAAAAAATAATAAAAAAATCTTTTATTCTCAGATAAATGAAGTTAGGAAATAGCCTCCTAATGGGAATAGCTGAGAGGAAAACCTCACTAGGTGTTAAACGAGACTCTGTTTATGGGAAGGATTCAATGAGATGGTTGCTCTAGATAGCAAGGAATGAGCTTAGATGACCTAGGGAATCCTTTCCAGACTCAAATTTCTGTTCTCTTTAAGCTACGCGCATGGAAAATGCAGTGCTCAGTTCTGAAACGAAAATGTGTTTTCCTGTAGCTTTGACTTGCTTACAAGGACTCTTCCCATCTGCAGCAGTTCAGAGAGCTGTTTAATGTGTTAAATGCTGCTAAACCATGTCACCTATGGCATTTTTCTGCTTTTCCAGTAGATGAAAAGGCTTCTGTTCAAAAAGAAAACTGCAATATGTGCTGCATGAAATGCCAGCTGGGGGTGGAAGAAGAGAACGTAGTGATGGCAGATACTTCATTTAGTTCTGCATCAATAAAACATCCAGATTTCTAAGAGACAATGTGATGGAAAATGTCTTAATGGAACTACATTTGTACAAGTACATCGGTCCACTCACTTATAATTACTTCAAGGATGCTCTGCTCCATGCCTTGTGACACCAGCAAATTTAATGTGGCAGTCTCAGTCTTTCTTATTTAGCCACTAGCAAGTCCATACACCAGATATATGCGCCAGCTCTCTGACATCCTAACGATTCCTTGAGCATGTCCTTCATGAAGTATCGTGGCATTAAGCTCTGTGAATGCACAAGGTGTTTCTGAAATTCTGTGTTAAAAAAACGTCATTTTACATGCACTAGAAAGGAGTGATGTTTGCAGTGCCGCACAGTGTGTATTCTTACAAAGAATTAAAGGCCAAATCTTGAATTCAGACTTAGATCTCACCCATTCAAAGCTGTCACTGAAATCAGCGTACCAAAGAATGAACTTGCTGGTTTTCAGGCAGACTTTCATTGGATTCAGTTAGGAAATAAGACCTGTAAGGTTTGGCCCAGCAACCATTTTGCTACAATAAAAGCTTGTCAAGATCTGAGTGAAGACTTCCATATCTGGCCCTATTAAATGGGTCACATTTTCAAAACCTGTACTAGCACTTCTGGTTTTTCCTCATTCATACACTTGTCTGAAGCTAAATTGGTTACGTTCAGCTGGTTTTGGACTATTCGGATGTGGGCTCATAGCAAACGTCATCAGGTCATTTGAACTAATTCTGCACCCTATCACCCAGTGTGGATCAAATGACCCATAATAAATTGTTCCCTGTTAATAAACTGTTCCTTTGCATGTATTCAAAGACAGATTGCTTTGCTTCATCATAGTATCTTAGCAAAGCACTTTTTAAACGAAAAACTTATAAATGCTAACTCATCCTCAATGTCCTTGGAGATTAGTGAAGCATCACAGAAAACATCAAGCTCCTTAAAAATAAAAATGTCTGTAAAACCAGCCGAGGTGCTAACATCAGCTGAACCACAGAGCAGGTGCTGCTGCAATGGATAGCCCTGCTCAGACCTCTCCCCATCATTCCTGTTCACACACCCGATTTCCTGGGGTCGGTGGTGGTGCTCCTCTTGCCTTCTGGTCGACTTGCCCAGGGAATTTTATCGGTGGAAAACCAAGCCATAAAGGAGAACCAAACTTTCCTGCCAGTTTAGCTCTCTGAAATGGCTCAGCACAGTCTCACAGGAGTGCTGCTGAAAAAGAAGGGGTGGAAGGGGACAGCAGAAGAGAGGAAAAGTTGGGCTCGCCTCTTCCCATCGCAGATGGCTGTGTGAGTTGCTTGACTTGCGACGTGCAACTGCACCTGAAGCATCTGTTCCTCCTCCTCCTCTCTTCGCTGCAGCTCAGACGTAGGGTCTTTGATGTCAGTGGTGTTATTTTGGGTGCAAACTAGGCGTGAAGGGGAAACAAGCGGCGGTGTCCTACATAGCAGTCTGCTGGCGGAGGCAGTGACAGTACTGAAGAGTCCTGACTCAGTGCCTCAGCATTTTGCATTCACTGAAATTTCTTCTCCAAAGTTTGCATCACATGACAGCTTCTTGGCCTTATTATTTTGATACCTGGCAATCAGTCTTTGCAGCTGCTGCAGCTTCCCTCTTTGTCAGAAGTATAAATATGGCAGAAGACAATCTCCAGGATACTACCAGTGATCAGAAAATTACTACAGCTTTATAAAAGAAATTCTTACTTCGTTCTTGTTGTGTTTTAATGGATGGAAGTCACTGATGGTGGTTTTTTTTTTTACTTTATTTTCACTGTAGGGGTTTTTTCACATGATAATACCAGAGTCTCTCAACCAACCTTTAAAGGTTTGTGGTAGCAAAGTGAACCTAAAGCCTTCCTTTCCCTTCTGCTGGCCACAGCCACATCCAAGCAGGGTTCAGGGCAAATGTTCCTTCTCTGGTCCGGCCAGGCTTCCCTATGGAATCCAAATTTCTCCTTATCCATGTCATCAGTCACCATGAGGTCTTATAAATCCTGCTAAGGAGTGACACCAGGCTCCAGGTTCTCAGATTATGGAGATTCCTGATCTTCAGCAGAAAACCTGGACTGTGCATGTCCTAGCACATACAGTAAGACACCACAGCAAGTCCCTCAATGGCTAGGATTTGCTAGAGGGCACTTGAGCAGACAGCTTATGAGAACCTGTCCTGAGCAAGAGCTCTCCATTCCAACCTGGTCACCCAGCTGTGTCCTCAAAGCCTGCTCCACTGTGCCTGAAAAGTACTGGGGTCAATGGGATCCATAGAGAAGGGTCCCTCGCTGCTCAGGCCTGCTCCAAATCTCCAAGAGAAGAACTCTTCTCTGCCAAAAAGTGGGTGACACATTTCTCAGAGCTGCTCTTCCTCTCCAAGGTGTGGCAGGAGCACATTTTGTGATCCTCCTCCTGAATGAATAGGATATGCAACTCAATGAAGAAAGAATGATGATAACCCATACGTCACAATCATCCAGTGCCTGGAGCTCGTCCTTTTCCTTCTAATACTTTTGGGAAAGGAAGGATTGTCAGGCTGGGCACTCAGGCTCCCTTCCCAACCAGAAGATCTCATCTCCTGCTCCAGTCACCTTATCTCCAAACCTGCCTATTGCCTGGCTTTCTCTGACCACACCAAAGGAGACTGACTCATGCTTTTCGCACAGTCCATCGTGTTTAGGCTGAGGGAAAGGCACACTTTTCCTCCTGACACATGAACCCGAACTCCAGAAGAGCTACAACAAAGTCCACATCCTCCAGTACAGTTAGAAAAATGCCAGTAAACCAGCCATGGCCACCAAGGTGTGACCATCATGAATACTAGGTGAGGATCCAGCCTAGACTGATCCCATCAGAGCAACGGGCTGGGTGGACCTTTACTCAGACCCAACACATCTGGTCCTGTGTTTTTATGTAGTCTGTACAATAGTCAGCCTTCCAGAACAACAGATTGTGTGAATGAAAATTGACGACTTGATGGTAGAAAGCCATTTGCAATTCCCTGCCCACAGAACAGACCTGATTCTAATCTGATTCTTGCTTGTTTTAGGTCTACATCTATAAACATAATTATTTGAGGTTTGCATAGGTAGGAAGCGCCAGGGACCACGAAAATGCCTTCAATATCCATTAAAAACCATTTGCGCACATTCCAGCCTCCTCTCCACACCTATCCAGATACTTTATTGATCTGATAAGAATACTTATTATGGGGAGTGGTTTTGGGAGGCAGATGTAAATATGGTTTTGTGCATATGTGGTTTTGTGCAAATTTCAATACAATACATGTAGTAGCCTCATATCTCCTGAAGTTGCCCAAAAATCATCTCACTTATATTTTGCCTACAGCCAAGGCACTTCTGTCAAGGCACTTCTGTCTCTTGCTCAGTCCTGCTTGGTAACAAAGGGTTGGTACTCTGATGGCACCTTCATGGGTTCTTGGTACATAAAGAAGGTCTGGAGGTGAGGAAAACCCCCTGGTGCTCTGAAAGCACGAGGATGAGAGCATGCTTCACCTATTCAACAGGGAACAGAGCTGCCATCATAATTCATGGTCCTCACCCCTCCCATGTTCAAGCAGAGTGGTTCTCACGCAGCCGGCCTCCCCTCCCCCCCCAGGAAATAACTCATACCCCCAAACGCAGCTTTACAAGTCTGCTGGCAAGCACAGGGTAATGGACACCAGGAGCTGCCGCTGCTATTTGCAGCACCGCCTCGGTACTCCACCTCCACCGAGTGCCGCGCATCGATTTCGGATTGTATTATTTAACATGGATCTTCCATCTGCAAGGCTGCGCAGACTCGTGACTTTTACACCTGAGGTGCTGGAGCTGGAAGACGGTCGCACAGCCAGCAAGGCAGATTAAAGAGCAAGCCGGCGACACTCCACCTAGGATGCCTGCTGTGAATTCACTTTTTTTCTTTGAAGAAGTTATAAGAGGAAACATTTGCAGTGTGTCTTGGTGACATCTCTGGGAATAATCCCCACCGAGCCCCTTCCTCACTGCTCCTTACAAAGTCACTACCTACCCTTCTGCTTGGAAATCTGTTTCTAAGCCGCTTTACACCTCATTTCAGATAAGTCTTACATTAACAGACCTCCAACATCCCCAGCAGCAAAGCTGTTAATGCATTCTAGGTTGCTTCCCCAGACCATGTTTCCCTCCCCAGCCCTAACCAGTCACTCTATGTAACAGCATGTTGCAGAGCAGCAAAACCAGTCTTGGCCTGTTTTTGTCTCCAACACTCTTTCCATTTCATTTTTAGCTCATGTCTGCCAAAAAGCAGCACGTACTCTGATACTGCATAGAATCATGCAAAGCCCAATTTACTAATGCGACATTATAAATTAGAATAATAAATGTGGATCACACTTCAACTCACATCATGCAGATATCATCAAAACAATGCATCTTCCGTGAAATAATTCAATATCCTCAAGCAGCAGGAAAGGGACTATTTGCTTATAGCATGCACCTCTCCTTTATTTTAATATAACATTAAATATGCACAGTTAAGCACTCAAAAGTCAGGAAATGAGAAATGCAAGGCTCACAGAGCTTTAACTCTGCCTCCTTTAGGATATTAATTATGTTGTCATCTTTTATCAGATCATTGCATACTGTTTCTTAAATAATCTTTTTCCGCAACCTTTCACACATCTATACGTTCCAGCACAGCCCGCAACGGCTCTGCGAGAGACCACAGCAATTTATAACGACGAGAGGACCGGCTGAGGGATTCACGTCTCAATTCTGCTTTCGACATCCTTGGCTTCCCGGAGTTAAAGTACGCAACATCAAGTGTTAAAATACCGCTTGCATTTCACTGTCGTTCATCCCCCTGTGCTGCAATCTGTTACCGCCGGGTCTCGGCATTTCAGATGTCGTGCAATTCTCAGAGAGCCGCGATCCTTCCGTGCTCGGACACTGGGCAGTGATATCGGGTAGCGCTTCCGAATATGCAGAGTGACGCTGTTGGAGACTAGAAAGTTGTGAAGGCATCGGAGCCTTCTTATTCATGAATCTCCCTGCATGTTGGGGAACAGGCTGAATTCAGGGTTATACTGAAAATGGGAGTTTTTAAGGAAAAGTAATTTTCAGGTTTCCCTCAAAACATTAGAAGAATGCGAAAACGTAGTTACATGTGAAAACATAGCTATGACCTTCAGCTGATCTTCCACTGTTCTACCAGTGGGACAGCATAGTAAATGGAGTTCTCTTAAGTTACTGGACCTTTTAAACCCTCCTCTCTGCAGTATTTTAGGGATTGTTCTGCAACTTCTTTTTACTGCTGTGCTGTATAGCTCCCCATGAGAGGCAAAATGACTTCTTATTTCATTTAGGTTGACCTTTTTCTTTTAGGAAAACTAGCATGACTGAAGGCATGCCTTCAAGCATATTCAGGCTGCATCCAAATCGTCCTGCAATAACACCCTCGGTAACATCTGTGAGGCCACACTCCCCGACCATCCACCTAGAGACGATTTTAGGGCACCTGTAAGAGCGCAGTAGGAGCTCACTCATCTGGAAACATGGGGACAAGGGCGCCCAGGTCTAAAGACATTCCCCGGCGAATTCACCTGGACCAAACCCTTGCCTGGACAGTGCCTGAAACATCCATGCTATACCTAGAGTAGTAAATTGGGTTGGGTATGGAAAGTCCCAGGAAGTCCTCTATCACCTCTGGTTGGTCATGACTTGAGTCCATAGATTATGAATCCGATAGTTTGCACAGCAAGGACACTCAATCCTTTAAAAGCTACCTCCAGAGAAGACAAAAAGTGCCACATAGGGTAGCTCAGTCTTGGGGAGATCTTTACCTGCTGCGGGCAGGCCACCGATCTGATGGGACTTGCATCGGCTAAGAGATCACAAACCCAGCTAGATTCATCACCTGAGGATAAGCTGGATCTCTCTCTCCGGGCAGTGACATCCACTAATAAACAGACCGTCAGCCACTCCCACAGACTACCCAGTAACTAGGTCTTCACCAGTTTCTCCCCTTCTCTGTGGCTCTGCTCCAAAGCTGATCCTGCAAACCCAGTGAAGGAGCTTCCCCATTCCCCAAGTATCATCAGCAAAGCAGAACATCAAGGATAAACAGGCCACTCGAGACCAACCTACATGTCATCCTACATATCCCACATATGACACCCAAATATGACGTTCTCAGTGAAGTGTGTCCAGCAGAATCACTTGCAGCATGAAGCTAGGCTGGAAGCATCCTTGGATCTCAGGAGGATGACAGTGCTACCTCCTGCTATGCCAAGTCTGCTTGCTTGTGACCTCTGTTGAGATTCCTGCTGCCTTTTTTCACTTTCTCACTCCTTCTGTGAAGCAACTTGGGAAAGCATGCAGAGGCAACAAGGTCAGTCAGAGTGGATGTGGAGGAGTCATAGCAGATGGCCCTGCTTCTCTAGGACAATACCTGGAGTTGAGAGCTATGCTTAGTACAGAAAATCCAGATATGGAAATAGCGTTCAATGGGGCTGCTAAGTTGCCCCGCAGGAATTTGTGGAGATAGATCATGTCTGCGATGTGCTTTATCTGTGGTGCAACACAGACAAGATGGAGGACCTCTGAATCCAGTCTTCAGTATGAACACAGAGGCGCCCCTAACACCATCCCACTGGCAATCCCTGGGAATATTTATAAAAAAAGCAGCGTAGATTCTGCCCGTAAAGCCAGTGTTGACTGCTGCTTGGTCTAATAAGTGCCAGCCCTATTAGCAGAAACAGATTTTTACTTTCTAGAACAAAGATGATGATGAATCTGAATCCACAGACAAGGCAACCTTTAGAGAACAGCAATTATAAGTAAGCACTTTCCTGTTTGCTAATAGCACATACTCATAATGAACCTCACTCTATGAGATTAATAAGCCAGAGGCATGTGTCTGTCAGACTCAGTACTAAGTAACAGAGAAAGCACTTAGCTAGTCAAGAAATAAAGGTACTGCATGAAAGCTTTTCAGTTCAGAAATACTGTATATATAGTAACCAGTGTTAGCAAGCAACAAGCAAAGAACAAAGGCGAGGAAGATGAAGGGAGAGGAAGACATGCCAGTGAACAAAAAATAAGAAATTTAAAGCATAATCAAAAGAACGGAGAAAGAATCAAGGAAAACATCATCAGTCCTTGCATCACACTAAATGAATGGCCCAGATTTCAACCAGTAAACAAAATGTTCCTGGAGGCCAGCTGGTCCAGCTACATGAGCTAAAAGTCCAGACCCTTCTGGGTAGAGCACTCATTGCTTTGGGCCAAAACCATGACAAGAAGCCCTGGTAACAATTTCACAGCAAGGAAGATCTCCGGACATTGCTCAGGCTCAGGGCTCCTGGTACAGATCGAGGCACGGAGCCCAGCTGGGTAAGGCAGAGCCTGTAAAGGAGGAGTGGCTCAGAGGGGAATGGTATCTGCACTGCGGAGCCCTTGTGGCTTAGCTAATCCTTGACGAGCAAAAGTGGCCAGATACCTCAGCAACCATTGGCAGGAGTAAGTCCAAAGACGGATTGTGGCTTCTCCTCATTGCCACCAGGGAAGGATGAGACAGTAGCATCAGCACTGCCTATCCCCCTTCTCCTTGAAAGGGGAAATTCATCCCTAAATCAAGAAAAGCAAAAGAATCTGAGTGAACAAAAAGTAGCCTTCTTGGATTTCTTTTTTCTCATTTATTTAATCCCTTCTCTGTCCTCCGTGGCCTCACAGAAGAAAAGCAGAGCACACCAACTCAGTACCCAGCGTCTGGCCCTTTTTGATGGCTAACAGCTCATCCTCAGACAAAAGCAGAGTAAACAAATCGATAGCGAATGTACCCATCCACTTCAGGTCTCCTCCACACCTTTATGCTTGTTCCCATAAGGCCAGTGTTACCACAGGACTTACAGGGCTTTTGCTCAATATAAGGATTATGATTTCTCTTTTCTTATCATAAATTGGCCTGATTCTGCAGACTTTGTCTTTTTCTTTCAGTATGACTCTTTTTCCAAAGGAGATAATTAAGAGAATTGCTGCTAATTCTCCTTTGCTGTGAAAAGAGGGACAAAATCTGTTTCAAGCCCTCATTTGTCAGTGCTGCTCCAGGCCACCAGAGAGAGAAAGAAGCAAAACCCTGCCTGATGCTAACAACATTCTGAGCACAGTCACAGGAACTGAAGCTATAGCCACATTGCTTGCAGGAGCCATAAATAACGGTCACCAAAGCACCCCTGCCTTTTTCGCCTTGATCCCCCCCGCCCCGACTAAAAATGTACAACCCCTGTTCTGAACATCCCAGGTTGAAACTGGTCCTTCCCGTTGCTGAATCACGCTGAGAGTTTGGTACCTCTGGTAATAAAATGTACTCAACACTAAGGACCACCAGGTTAAACAAACCCATCAACATATTAACACAGCAAGGAAACCCACGTAGGCTTGAGATGGATGGAGTATTTCTCGGTCTTGACAGAGGCAGAAGGCCAATCCATCTATGGACTGGATATGGAAAGCGCAATATGGGCTTGGCAGCCCCATGGGAACCCGGTAAATAGGAGTGTCAGAACGTTGTAGGTAATTCCTCACAATGCTGCGAAAGTCCTCAAAACCTGAGCACATTACAGTCTCCATCTGAAGCAAACGCCCCAAATTAACTACTATTCACTCTCTCCCAGTCACCGTTTGAGAAGCTAATTGGCACTGCACACACAGTTGTTTTAGCAGCTTAAATGTAATGACATTCAAAAAGAGACCCCTCCACTAATACCAGGTTAAGAAAACCCAACTACAGAATGGCACCTTTAATTCACTCACTGTGTCCGGAGCTTTCAGCACTCACGGGGCACAACAGCCACCAAAACCAGAGCTGGACAACCATAAAGTTGCTCTTAGGGTGAAGTAATAATTTCATTTTATGACGGTACAAATTCCTTCAGACTTGAGAACATCTTGTCCTTATCTACAGTCTGAGTATCCATATCAATGTGGAAAGAATTGTGTATTTTACACTTAACGATGGATACAGAAAGGGCTCTCTTCAGGAAGGGCACATAACATACAGTCTTTGAGAATTAAACATTAATACTTCTACCACCTTTTTGTTCCACTGTGACTTCTCAAAGCCTGACCCCATCCCACTGACTTCCAGAGGAGCTGAGCTGCTCCCCACAGAGCATGCCTACAGCCATGGCAAAATTAATCTCTCTTTTTTTTTTTTCCCCTCCTCTGGTTTTCTCTCCATTGAATATTTAAGGCATAGACCACACAGAGACAACAGCAGCTTCCCAAGCCTCACGCTGAACTTTGAGGTGTCATTAAGAATTATACAGAGGCTCTTCCCCCACGCAAGCCCCAAACTCCGACAAAAAAGCTGCGATTTTATGTTTTGTAAATTCTAAATGAGGAAGACCGTTTGCACGGTTGCAGGAATAGCTGACAGCATCTGGCAGCCAGGTGAGGTCAAAAGCAGTTAGATGCTCAAAATATTCCTCTCCTGAAAAGGCAGCTGCACAGCCTATGCAGATTTTTCGCTCCCTAAGGGGTGGGTTGGATGCCGTTACATATAAGGTGACTTGTCATATGGTTGATTTTAACTAAGCGTAGATATGTGCATAAGATTAACTGCATTACAGCAAGCTTTCAGGGAGTTTCAAATCACCATGACAACCCTCGGCTTATATGCAAGATGATTTTATATACATAGCAGCAAGGGTGTGCATGGCTCGCATCGGGATAATGAGGATGGATGGCTCTCTGCCCCGAGGAACCGGCAGCCCGACCCAGGCATCGCTGAGCACGGAGCACCTATGTAAGGGGCAGTTAGGAGGGTGGAAAACAGACCACAAGTGTTTTCTGCAATGATTTAAAAACTCAGCCAGATGAAACCACGGCATACACGTGCGAATTCTTATCTGTTCCCAGGAAAAACAGCACAAAACGCCAATCCCTTCCTCTAAATAATGCTGATCAATGACATCTGTCTCCCACAAGCCCTACATGAACAGCTGAGTTTTTCAGCGTGTCCTGGAGATTGTTTATTGCCCCTGAGAGCAAGGTTCGGTTGGAGATTTCAAAAGCAATGGGAGCGCGTTGCCTGTAGCTTGCTACTGAAAGGGACACACAGGCGGGGAGCATCGCTGGCTTCCACTCCAGGTATGCAGCTCCGATAAAAAGAGGTTATCGTCTCCCAGGCAGGGAAATCCCAGGCCATTTCAATAATTTATATACGAGCTCAGCTGAACGAATCCGATACGAAATTGTCACCGTCTGTTGAACAAACTGTGTCGAGCTGTTGAACAAAGGGATCTTTTCGCATCTGGCATTACACGACAGAGGCCCCATACGAGCATCTGGGCAAAGCCGGGATTTGTAATTGTGTTTCATCGCAAGCATTTCACTGCTCAAAGTATGTCCATTACCCAGTCTAACTCCAACCAAAATGCTATTCTTGCTAATGCCATGTGTAAAGGTAATTTAATACTTTTTTTTTCCCTGCAAACGCTGATTACAAGAAACCCTCTTTTTGTTGGGGAAATCACGGTCTTTGTGCTCGCCGATTCCTGCATTTCATAAAATGCACCTGAGACTGCTCCACGGCCCAGAGGCTAAACGTCCTGACACCGCTCGCATCCATCCTATTAACCTCTCGTAGGTCCTGCAGACGGGTTTCCATGTGCAGATTACAGACTGGGAATGGTTCTTGGCCCGTGTTAGCTCGTACACCGTGGCCAGGCATTGCCCGGGCTAGGGCCGGCCAGCGTGAGCCCCACGTGTGCCAAGGACATGCTAACCAGTGACCTGTGCGGATGAAGGATCTTCTGCACCTGAAAACATTGCACTGCACAATTTAATGCAAAAGAAGAAGTTCCGGCTGTGCTTCATGCACTAATTTACACTGGGCGTCTTTTACACTCCTCATGCACAGACAGTTTCTGGATATTTTAAATAATGTTCTCTTAAGTCCTCTGAATAATGTCTTATCTGGGCGCTATTTTTTCCACTAATGTGTTAAAAGATTGAAACGTTGCTAAATTGTAAGGGGGGGTGCTGGGGAAACTGAGAGTAAAACTATTTTAAAACTTCTCTGTTTCTTTTATCTGCAATCATGGGTCTGTTCTGCTTTTAACTTCTATGTACATCTCTCAGTATCCAGGCAGTTTTCCTACCCCTCTGCCACAAGGAGCTGCAATTCAGAGAATTATTTCAGTTTAACATGGCTGCTCTCACAGAAGAAAGCCACATACTGTGTCCTGCCCCTATATTTGGACTTTCTGCGTCCTTTTTCTTACATTGGAGAGCAAAATCCTTCATTCTCCAAGGATGCTGTTGCTCTTTATTTGTGAGAATCACAGAATCACACAAAATCACAGCTGGTAAGGGTTGGAAGGGACCTCTGTGGGTCACCCAGTCCAATCCCCTGCCGAAGCAGGGTCACCCACAGCAGGCTGCA
>Ga0181612_107618_pt1 | contig 13103 bp, 6 predicted proteins | sample HoacroProtozoa21_FD_119630 | JGI IMG/M metagenome (GOLD analysis project Ga0181612, IMG submission 119630) | Hoatzin crop microbial communities from Cojedes, Venezuel. Combined Assembly of Gp0051906, Gp0051904, Gp0051908
AGCTGAGTTTTCTTCTCTGGTGAAGATGCCAGTGCGATCCGAAGGTCTTTCTGGTAGCATCACAGGAGCTGTCTTTTGGACAGCTTGAAGATGCTCCTTGAAGCTTATTGGGCCCCAGGTAATCTGTTACTGAAGTAAACTTTCCGTTTGTTATACATCTCAATACTCTGAGACTTGAGTGCACAGGCATGCAATAAAAACCAGAAAAGAGCAAAATAATTTCCCAACAGATTATTTTTATTTCTGCTGCATTTATCTCCTAATGGCAGATATCTTCCTAAATGGATATATCTCATTTCTATTGAGATAAATATAACTAATTCAGTACTTTAAATATCTGAGCTTAAAAGGACTGTGCAGCCATTATTTTTACACAGAAAAATAATCCCACTAAAGGCATCCAGTATACAGTTACATCAGTACTGTGTGAATTGTTTGAATTTTGATGACTTTGGTATCCTTTTGCAGAGGTGCTGGCCAAGAAGTAGGAAGGTCATGCATTATTCTGGAGTTTAAAGGAAGAAAAATAATGGTAATTATTGTGTTAATGTATTTGTACGCCCTGTCATTACAGTACGTCAGATCACAAGAGGATGTTACGAGTTAAATTCAGCCTCTGCACTGAAGTTGGCCACTGTGCTAGAAGAGACACATTTTGTAGCTTTCTAGAACAATATAGCATGTATGATAGTAGGCATTACAGAGGCTGTCCTGTAAAATAAATCCATATCCCCAAACAGAATGTGCATGTCTGAAGTGTGGATTCTAAAATTTACACATATTAGGTTTCAGTGGAACCTAAAGCAAATGTTTGCCAACAGCTGTATGTAAACAGTCACGTATAAATACATATGCATTCTCTTTCCCTTCTCCAGCTGCCTTCTCAGATGTGGCTGAAACAGCTTGCATACATTGGTTCTGTATATTCAGGTGGTATTGAAGTGTGAAAGAAGGCTTGCATAGATACAGAATTATAGACAAAGTCTGGGATCTTTTGAAAGGTTCAGTTTCGCAGTGCAGATAAGTTATTTAGACAGAAGCCTGAGAAGTGAAATCCAATGCTAAAAGCAGTGATTAAGGAAAAATATGCTTTTTTTGCTTGATGCTAAAAGTTACCAGTCACTAGTAACTACATTTTAGACCAAAATGGAAGAGGTTTTTTTATATGTTCTGTTAGAAGCTTTAAGTTTGTTTCATTTTTCAGCTTGATTGTGGAATCCATCCTGGGCTGGAAGGAATGGATGCTCTTCCTTACATTGATTTGATAGATCCTGCTGAGATTGATCTCCTCCTCATCAGTCAGTAAGTTCCATGTAAAAGAGCAGATATACTGAGGTCGTGGTCTGAGCCGTGTTCACATGTAGGTTATTGAGAGAGGCTGAAAATAGGTGTTATACAGATGGTAACGGCATGGCAAAATTGTAGCTTCCAACTTTTTTAAATTAAGGTTGTTCAGTCCCTTCTGACATTACCGTTCTCCTCTGAGCTTGCTGTGATGTCTGCCTTTATAACCTGGGCTGCTTTAACACCATTGTGACAGCTTCGAGATTGAGTTTAGTGCATGAAGACTGCTGAAAAGTGTCGGTTATGGGTTTTGCTCTATTGGCTTTGAATGCAAAATTTTCTCAGAGACTTACGCAAGCTTGGAGTGTGGTTTATACATTGCTTAGGGGCTGAGAGATGAGGAGAGCCATTTCTAAATGATTTAACCAGTCATAACCGAGTCGCTGTAAAATCCTGAGTTTTCGTTGTATGTGTTTATTCTACCCGTGTTTCAGAAGTAGTTCCTTAAGATGGGTCAAACTAGAAGTGTGGCCGATTCATTTTAGTAGTTCATGTTTTAATCCATAGTGTCCAACATGCAAACTTTGGATCACGTTTGTTAGCTTTGTTGTATCTTTGACATTTATTATGTTCCTGGTTCCTGTTATTTTTCTCCCTTTGAATTTATATATAAATTACAAAAAACTTAATTCTGAAATTATTTGGGTAAAGCCTTTGCATTTAATGGAGAATTTCCTGTATTACTCTTACCTTTTCTTGGTTGCATTTCTGTTCACTAGTGTGCAGAATACAGACCAGCATACTTAACAACAAAGTTGAAAATTCTGTTTCTGGATTTTCGTGATGCTATGTTAATCCAGTGAAGTAGTGAATTATATGATATACATTAGTGTTGCGTAATGTTAATGTGTTAATTGGATTTGTGTGTCTATTTTAAGTTTCCATTTAGATCACTGTGGGGCATTACCATGGTTTTTGCAGAAAACAAGTTTTAAGGGAAGGACGTTTATGACTCATGCCACAAAAGCTATTTACAGATGGCTTCTTTCAGACTATGTCAAAGTCAGGTAAGCTGACCCATGGGTTGTCTCGTCAGCTTCTCAAATTATGTCACCTAGATATCTGATAGGAAACTTAAGGTGAAGCCACGAAAGGTGGCTGGGATGTTGCCACAAGTAGCAACATTATAACCATGTTAGAAGTAGTGAATCCTCTTCCTGCCTCACAGGTAATGTGTCTCTCAAATAATTTCCTATCAATTAAAAAAAAATCTTTCCTTCTTTCTTTACTCTAATTCTTTTCATTTGCCTTATTTGGACTTTTAAGTGCTTTTTCCCCCCATCTGTCTCTCTTAAGACACTCTTTTGTTCTCATGCTTTTTAATGTCTATTTTTTCTTAAGCTTCACAGAAGTAGTGAATTTTAAGGCCCTAAAGATACAAATCACTCTTCAGGACAAGGTCAGATTAAATATTGAATATACAAAGAGTGCTCTGTTACTTACATGTTGCTGGGGTTTTTTCTCTCTTTCCCCCCGCCCCCCTTCCATTACATGCCTTGACACGTCTTTTCTATGTGAATGCAATGGTCCTGAGCATATCTCAACTTAGCAGACTCTAGCCTGGGCCAGAAACCTGATAAACAGTTCTCTTTTAGCTTGTTTGTTCTGGGCCAATGGGAGAAGTGTGGTTTAGTTTGGTTTTTGAGGACTGTTACAGGCTAAGTGGCAGATCTCTGTCCAGGGCTGGGGATCTGTTGGTACTTTTAGACAAATACAGAGCAGATCCTGAACTGAAAAGACTGTTCCAGCATGGCCTTTGAAAAGCAAGATGCTTTAACTCTGCTTAGGTGAACCACATTAGAGTACCTGGACTTGATTTCTAACGTGGGAGACATAGCGTTACTGAACGGAAGTGTTGCTGTCAGTGGGGAAAAATCCAGGAAGGGGTTTTTCCATCTGTTACTTAATCTAAGCTGGTTAAGATGAGCTGATATTTAGCCGTTTCACTTATATCCAGTAATATATCAGCGGATGACATGCTATATACAGAAACAGACCTTGAAGAAAGCATGGACAAGATTGAGACCATCAACTTCCATGAAGTGAAAGAGGTGGCAGGAATCAAATTCTGGTGTTACCACGCGGGCCATGTTCTGGGAGCAGCCATGTTTATGATTGAAATAGCTGGTGTGAAGGTATTTTTTTTCTGTTACTAAGTTGAAATCAGGCCTGAATTCTAACTTAGTCATTAAATATTATTATTGTCTGTTAAGCCCCACCTCTGTGGCTGGACCTGTCAAACAGACTTGGACTCAAGTCGAGGTGGGAGGCCTCGACTTAGAGCATGTATTTTCTCATTGATTAGAAATAACAAGCTTCACGTGTATTGAACCAGGTAGGATGTTTGGATTTTGTGGGAGTGAGTTATGACTCAGACTTGGAACCAGTAAACGTGTAGTTTTCCTTGCTGGTCTGCGCAGAGGTAGCTGATAGCTGAGGCCGTCTTATGCAAGCTGCATTCTAGTACAATCTATAAACAGATGTTTGTAATTCGGATTTACCATGTCTACCTGAGTGCTTAAATGGCATTTGTCAAGATATGCGAGTTATATTTTTCTCATAACATTGTTATGCTAAAGCACCTAAAGAGGTAGCATTATTATTAATTTTAGGCACAGAGATATCAAAGAAGTCATGATATAAACACAGCGCAGTGTCAAAACGGGACATTGAAACTAATCTCATGAATTGGAGTTCAGTAGGATAATCACTGCCCAAGAAAAGTTCCATACAGCCTTGAAGAGGAAGGAGAGATGGTGGTCCTGAGGCTTGCTGTTTAGTAGGACTTTGTTCATGGTTTATAATGATTTGAGAATTTTAGAAGTTTAAAAGAAGTATATACGACGATTACAATAAAATTTAGATACTACCTTACGGGGTTTTTTGGGGGTTTTTTTCTGATTAAGGTATGATGGAGAAAGAAACTATACATGACTCAAATGGATTTGGTTTTAATATCCATTATTTTCTCTAATTCCCAGTAAAGCAAATGAGGAATGTAGTAGTAGGTTACCTGTAGACCAGTTATCTGTTGTTGCTGACTATATGTTTTGTTATTATTCCCATTTTCATCAATGGTATGATTGTAAAGTAAAAAATACTCAGTTTTGAAACCATCATTTTGGGCAGACAGCTGTGTTCCAGCCTGCAGTTAAAAATCCATTAAAAATTGCCTACAGTTACAAATTATTTCTTGATGTAATGGGGAACATGATCATTCCGTTTGGAAAATCTGCTAGATTACAGGATTTCTTTTTTAGTATCAGAAAATCTTAGAAGAATTTTTAATAAATAAATTTATTGGATTATTGTTGTATTTGAATTCTGATAAGTAAATGCAATTTTATCTACGTTTTACTTCCACTTAGGAACTGCTGTATTTTCTGTTATGTCAGTTTTTACTGTTTAATGATCAGTGCATGCATGCGAAAGGCTGAAAATGGCACCTTTATGTCTCAAATGAAAAATAATTGTTTACCTAGTTCTGTTGGAATTATGGTACTGCTTGAAATACCTTTACTTATTGTGGTTAAAATATTTGTATTGTAGTACTATTGACCTAACATTGTAAGCAGTGTCCACATCAGAAGAGTCTTTAGTTAAAGTACAAGTGACCTTTTTATCATAAATTGCTTAAAGCCATCTTTGCGTAAAAAATACCATTCCTATACAACAGCTTTTTAAAGACTGCTGACCTGGTAGAATCTGTAGTCAGAATAACTGCTTCTCTTTGTCTCCAACAGCTTTTATATACAGGTGATTTCTCGAGACAAGAAGACAGGCATCTGATGGCAGCTGAGATTCCCAATATTAAACCCGATATTCTTATAATTGTAAGTTTTACAAAATTATTTATTCATATTACTAGTTAAATATGTATAGGGCTATTACTTAATTAAAACTAAAATGGAATGAGAAAGACAGTGAAGATTTAATGGTAGTATGTGATTAGTGTTAACTACCCAAATACTTGGGTGTTCAGAACACTCCAGCATTTCTTTTCACTGTATTGAAAAGTCTAATTTTCATTTTATAATTCTTCTGATGAAGTTCCTTATGCCTCTAGGCAAACCTTTTCAAGATGGGATGAGATTTATTAGGTTTCCACTTGTGTTTGTTAGATGTATTGTACAAACGCCAGTTTAGCCAGATATTTTTCCTTAGTAGATCCTAACCTACTTCCAGCTACGCTGAGGATTTGTCCTGGGTGGAGGTGCCCCGACTACTATTCCATAGTTTCGTTTTGTTTTGTTTTCTGAGCAAAATGGTTTTATTCTGAATCCGTGTTTGGAAAATTTGAAGCTCAGGGGAAACTTTAAAAGTAACAGTGAACAGTGGGATCTTTCAGAGTAACGCTTAAAATGATTTCATTTATTGTGTTCCTTCTGAGTGCTTTCTGTAACTGATAATTTCATTTTAAGTCACATCAAAATCTTGTATTTTGTGTAATTAATTCGTATATTTTAGGCTAGGTGTTTCTAAACCGTGGCATGTGTACCACTAGCGAGCCGCGTTAACGTGGTAACCCCTTCATCAAAGCAGTGGCAGTATTTCCAGTTAGGAAAATGAGTATGTTAAATTTGAAACCTCTTAAAGAAGCATCAAAATTAATAGTTCTAACTTTTTTTTGTGTTTTGCTAACAGGATCTGTCTTTCCAAACTGCTGGGAGGGATTTGGGAGAGGGGAAATTGTGGTTATTTGTCTTGGTAAAGGTGGTTGTGGGAATTTGGGGGTGGTTTTGATTTTTCCCTTCACCTCACCCCTCTCCCTCCCCTCCCTGCCATGTTACCACCAGTATTTTTTTCTGTATTTTCCTGTTAAATTCAGAGGAGAAGATCAAGAATTAGTTTCTGTGTCGGTACTTCTAATACTCGTTTTCTCTATACCTAGGAATCCACGTATGGTACTCATATTCATGAAAAAAGGGAAGAGCGAGAGGCAAGGTTCTGTAATACTGTTCACGACATTGTAAATAGAGGAGGTAGAGGTCTTATTCCTGTGTTTGCCCTGGGTCGAGCTCAAGAGCTACTTTTAATTTTAGGTATGTACCTTCCCAGCTTCTCTGAATGAAAGGCATATAAAGTTAAATGAGAATGTTTTCCTGTGCAGTCATTCAGATATAATATGTTTTTAAACAACTCTTGAACCATTTTCCAGCATGTTAATTACCTGAGAATATATAATGTGTGTTTGTTCAAATGCCAAAAATCCAGTAAACCGACCAAGGCAGTTCTGCTTTGTGAATTAGACTGGAGACCTGGAAAGGAAAGGGTAATGGCATAGTAATATGTGCTTCACTTTTGAATCCTGTTGAACCAGTTGCAAATAGAGACTGTTACTACAAATTGAAAAGTAAGTAATCACAACAACAACCGTTCTATTTAAGCAGTACTGCTAAAAAAAAGGTATATTTTGTTCCAAAGTTTCACTATCTTTGCCCTTTAATTGACAAACCTATACGAAGAAGTCTTATAGGAAAAGCAGAGAAGACCATAACAGACACTTCTAGCGTTTCTGAACTCCTAATGGGAATGGGAAAACAAATTAGGCTTTGTAAGAAGAGCAAAAATGAGTGGGACGGGGGAATGACACATGATCATAGCAAGCCACTTCACATAAAATACATAAGTAGTTGTTACAAGGTACGTCAGATTAAAACAGTTTTTAACTAAATAATTTCCAGGCTTCTTTGCTTCCTTGTAGCACATTTAATTTGTACTATATTACGTGATTTTTTCACTAGTCTTTTTGCTCATGCAAATGCTGGCAAGATCAAAAGATAACTATCTCAAAATTAAAATACTTTAGGGGTGTTGAATCTAAAGTCTTACCTAGAATACTTGAAGTTCTTCTCACTTTCTGTTTCAGTTTAGCTCAATATTAGAAACTAGTTTGTTTTCAAAATGTGTTTCTGGTCTATTCAAACGTTAATAAGAAATTTGGATTTAGGCATGGGGTAGTATTCGGTGGTGTAGGATTGTTTACTACTTATTGATTGAGGGTTTTTTTCATTTCATAGAGGAGATAAAAGCTGAACATCTTAATTCTCGTGTAGCCATTAGTTTGTAATTTGTTGGCCTCTCCTTGCTGTGTGTAAATATTAAAGTGAGTTTCTAAAGATAAGCTTGAAAATATATGTAGTAAAGCTAGACATGCAATTGGGTGCTTAATTAGGTAGAAAATGCAATTGCATCTCATATGCCTAAACAACTGAGCCTGCAGGCTTCTGTGTTTGTTTTCTTCGTTCTGTAAGTGTCTGACAAAAAATAAAATACTGCATTATGGTATAGAAAATTATGATGATGGCTGCAGTATTTTAATGTTACTGTAAGTCCTGCTATTAGTTATCTTTTATTGGCTGTTTCCACCTCACACTTGAGCTTATGAAGACAGTCACGGCAGTGAGCCTCTGACAAGTTCTGAAAAGCTTTGTCCGCAGATCAAAGCTGTTATGCTAAAGCCATATCATTTTAAATGTACAAATACAGCCAAAAGAGCATACTGCTCTTTTTGGACAATTGTTCCCCAGTTATGCAGTATAAATGTGTTTTAGACTAGCAGAACTGTATCCAAGTGGGAAAAAGAATAAGTTCTGTTTGTATAGCCACATTCAGATTTCTTTGTGTTTAGTAAAGGTCATGGCTACTGTCATCAGTGATAAGTTGTGGGTAGTGGAAGCTTTTTGTTCCTGGATTTGTTTCAGTTAAGCTTGTAAAATATAACTTGGTGATATCCAGGATGCCAGGCTTGATAACTGGGTGATCCCTTCACGCCTTGAACTCCGTGGGTTTGTTTTACAGAGCTTTGATATAGTGAATTCTCACCAACATATCTATGTGCGGATGTCCCTAGCTGTTAGAAGTGTAATTAGTATTTGACCGAGGCATTTTGGCTTTATTTGCAGTGGTGTGGTAAAACTTGCATTGTTGTAAATGTAGATTTATTGCAATGTAATATCATGTATGCTTCACGCCTTGTAGCTGGAGTTGGTGACTGACTGGAATTTGATCTGCCAAAAATACCTGAAGTTCATCGTTTTCTTATTTGTTTGCCTGTTTGTTTGAACTAGTTGTATGCATTTTTAGTTGGTGATTTCATTTTATTCTTTAGTAGAGCAGGTGAAAAAAAAAGTTTGTGATTTTCCATAATAAAAATGAAAAGAAAACACTGCTAAATCTGTTTTACGAGAAGTATCAACGTTTCTGAGAAGCATGCATTTTGGAGATAATGCTGTGGGGAGGATTGTGTGTTTATTTGGTTGATGGTTGGGGGGTTTTTTTGTTCTTTTTCATTGGTTTTGTTTTTTTAGATGAATACTGGCAGAATCATCCTGAACTCCATGATATCCCTATATACTATGCCTCCTCTTTGGCAAAGAAATGTATGGCAGTTTATCAGACATATGTCAATGCCATGAATGACAAAATCCGCAAGCAAATTAACATCAACAACCCATTTGTTTTCAAGCATATTAGTAATTTGAAGGTAAGCTTGAGATAAGGTTGTCTTACAGAAGGGGAGGGGTGACAGAAGAGTTCATATCTGCTGAATAGTTTGCATGTTTACTGTCCTAATACATTGATTAGGTACAGGGTTGTATCTGAGTTATCTGCTGTCCCAGTGTTTAGAAGGCTGGTTGGGAGGAGCTTATGCCCCAAATTTTTTTCCAGTAGAGATCGCTGTGCTTGTAGTTTGCTCCTTATGGGCATCAGTGGGAAGAACTTTCCTGCAAAGAGCACTTTTTAGAAGTATGAGGTCTATCTGTGGACACAGGGCTCTACCTGTACGTTGTTCAAGGGTGCAGCTTGGCTGTCCTTCATTTGAGTGAGTTGTGGTAACTGGTGTACTTGCTGTTTGTCCGTTTAGAGTATGGATCATTTTGATGATATTGGCCCAAGTGTTGTGATGGCTTCCCCAGGTATGATGCAGAGCGGCTTATCCAGAGAGCTGTTTGAGAGCTGGTGCACAGATAAGAGAAATGGAGTGATTATAGCAGGGTACTGTGTTGAAGGAACTCTTGCTAAGGTGAGTTGCTCATGCACCACAACTTCTCGATACGAAGTAGTATTCATGTTACGTTTGAAAAGAATTGGCCAATAGCAAGTGTCTTTATTTGGATTTACTGAGAAGATTGTTGTCAGGTACGCTTAATTATGTAGTCAAAACTAATTGCTTTTGGCTAATACTAATGAAGAGTACAGAAAATTTGCATATGGCCATTTCCAGTACCGTTTTACAGAATAATCTTTTCTAGGAGCAGTTATCTTGTCATGAGAAAGAATGATTGATACTCTTCTCCATCTTTAGACCCCTCTACCATTTAACTTCTTGAGAGGAGAGCCCTAACCTTCATTCTAGAGGAGTGGATATTAAATCTAATGTTACTTACGTGTCAGAGATCGTACTGCCTTCCGCATGTTGTGCCACTGACTGGTTGTAGAGAGTGAAATCCTTCCTTATGAATTCCAGCAGCTAAGGGCAACCAGAGCATCTAGTTTTGCCTTTAGAGATAGAAGTCACACACTTGTTAGAATTTCAATGCAAATTTGCGAGAGAGATATCTGGAAGAAGAATGAACTTCCAGATCTGCTGGCCAGGCAAAAGATGAAATGGTGTGTGTTGTGCATGCTTCTTTCATTTGCAAGTGTGTGTTTTGTGAAATTTGAGACTTTTTTTCAGTTTTTCACATTTAACCTGGCTGCCAATATTATTTCATTGATTTTTGAAATGTAAATAATTGGTTATATGGTGTCTATAGAAGGCTTTCCGTTTTTTATTTAAAGTGCTCTTTTCTTCTAGCACATCATGTCTGAACCTGAAGAGATCACAACTATGTCAGGGCAAAACCTCCCACTGAAGATGTCTGTGGATTACATTTCTTTCTCTGCTCACACAGATTATCAACAAACTAGTGAATTTATCCGGGCCCTGAAGCCGCCACATGTGGTTAGTATACGTGCTGCCCATTTCTCCAGAGTGGGATTCATTAAACCAGTTCACAGCCTTGAGTCAGTAGCCAGCATCCCTGTGCTTTGAGTAATAACGGGTGGAGATTTTAACCATTTTTCGTCATGTTACCTTAGCAAAGTTAAGATGGACTTGCTCTTGACTGTCTTATGTGGGGTATCTGGGGATGACTTTCAAGAAGGTGGTATGGTCCATAACCTGTTTCAGCAGTGTTTTGTGCAAGTAGGATATTTATTATGTTTATTATGTTCATATTTATCTACATGCAGACACAAAAATGTAAAGCTAACTAACTTTTCTTGTTGAACTTAATACGTCCCTTTCATAATATAACAATGTGTGTGTGTATGAAAAGTTGAATGGAATCTCTGTAATGCATTCTGCTTATTTGTGTGTATTTTTGCATTAACACTTGGAGTCATGGAATCTAGGCCTTTGATGCACAGGTTTCAAAGACACGTAGAACTATGTAACACAATTGAGCTAATGTCCTGTATATTGTGACCTCATGAAGTTATGTTTTTATACAGATGAGGTACAAACCGGCAGTTTTCTTGGCTAATGTGTTTACTAAACAAGTCTGGACAAATAACTTCTGCCTAAAGGAAAACTGTCTTTCCTGTAGATTTTAGTTCATGGTGAGCAGAATGAAATGGCCAGATTGAAAGCAGCATTGATACGGGAATATGAGGATAACGATGAAGTTCATATAGAAGTTCATAATCCTAGGAATACTGAAGCTGTGACATTAAACTTCAGAGGAGAAAAACTTGCCAAGGTATAAAATTAGTATTTTCTTATCTGTACAACAGTATTTTCCTCTGAGATGATAAAAACGACACGTTTTCTTCCAAACTTGTATTTTTAATTGGTTTCGGACTGTGTATGTTTTCCAGGGACTCAAAGTATGTGTAAGTTTTGTGTTTAGTGTTGTAGTTGGCGTTTGGTTTGGGGGTTTTTTTTGGTGGGTTGTTTGTTTTTTGACTCTTCACTCTTTCAGCCTTTTCTTGTGTTACATCTCAGAATGTTTGTTGGTTACTCTGACCTTTTATTTTCAGAATTAATTGTTAATTAATTGTTTGATTTTTCTGAGAAAACTGTATTTTATCTCCATCGTTACCTTTAAGTTGTGACTAATTCAGATTGCATTATTGCACTATGTGTTTTTTATTTCCAGGTGATGGGATCTTTAGCAGATAAGAAACCAGAGCAAGGACAGAGAATTTCTGGAATCCTCGTTAAAAGAAATTTTAACTATCACATCCTTTCTCCATGTGACCTCTCCAGTAAGTAAAGACAGTGATGTGCTCCGTAGGTAATTGTCACTTACTGTATCCTTCTTTTGTCATTAAAACACATACAATACAGGGGGTTTTCTCTGTAATTTTGTCCTTGATAAGCAATTAGTGAACGTCTTTGTTTTATTTTGGTTTTGTTTTCCCTAAAGTTCTTAAATACTGTAGTGAAAAGAAAGCTGTTCAGTTCATTGACCACTAAAGTTCAAAATCTTTTCTATTCTTTCTGTAAAAGAAGCAAAATTCCATTTGCCTTCTGGTTACTTAAAACTTCTTCCTCTGTATGAATATGCATAGAGCATGCCAGTGAGAACAGAAGAGCACCTTGATCAGTTGTCCTGCTAGTTTCTAAAATGTCACTAGCTTTTAGTGTAAAAAGCTACAGTACAGTGAAAATACTTGTGTATTGCTCATAGGCTGTTTATTAGTAAAGAAGTTGGTCTGTTCTCAGAATAGAAGAATAATTAAATGTAAGGTCAGAAGAGCTTGGGGGAAAGCAATTCTGCTGTCCTAGTTAACATTGTTTGCCTCTAATGGGTATGATAAAAGAACAAGCTCTTGCTGGTTTCTTAACCACAAACACACTATGAATCTATTATAATCTATCTTAAAACAATAGATGCTCCACCCTCCTCTTTACAAATTGTCCTTTTCAACCCTCTGTCTTAAATGTATTGATGCCATTATGTATCTGTAGTGGCAATTTTATTTTTTAGGAAGTAAATTCAAAGGGATAATTTTTAATACCTACTTGTTAAAATTCTTTCAGATTACACAGACTTGGCGATGAGTACTGTAACACAGACACAAGCCATTCCATATACGGGCCCTTTTAATCTGCTTTATTATCAGCTACAAAAACTTACTGGTGGGTATTTGGAAAGACATGGTCATGATGTATAGCGGTCAACTTCTAAAACAGCTTCCAGTCTTCAGAGGTCTTCTGAGTGGAAATTTCTTTGCCAGTAACTGAAGTGCTGCAGTTTGTTTCATATTTCACAACTTCCAGTAGATTATGCAGCTTCTGCCAGATCCAGTTCATTTGACACATCCTTTTGGGGGGATTCTATTGTAGCTGTATTACAAAATCATAAACATGTAACAATATAGAGCCTAGGCTGATTTTTTTTTTCTCCTGTGAGCCCTCAAAGTGCATGCTATAGCAACTCGGTTGTGAAATTTATTAATTGATCTTTTATCTGCAGCCTCAAAATAGAATGGGTAGTGCCATCCAATTAATAAAAACAAAAGCTCTGTCCTCCTTTGTGACAGATGGCCTCTTCTGTCCCTCCCCAAGAGGCGCGAATCTAACCATGTTGGCTTTTTCTGAGTCAGAAGCCATTTCAATCTGCCACTATTGTGATCCCGGGTGCCTCTGTCTGGCTTTCTTAAAGGTTAGGGATGACTCCTGTCCTAGCGTTAAAGGTGCACACACACTTTGCAGGATCCCTTCCCAGATTCAATGCTCAGGAATCTTTTTTTCTTCTCTAGTGTCA
>Ga0181612_155002_pt1 | contig 13103 bp, 7 predicted proteins | sample HoacroProtozoa21_FD_119630 | JGI IMG/M metagenome (GOLD analysis project Ga0181612, IMG submission 119630) | Hoatzin crop microbial communities from Cojedes, Venezuel. Combined Assembly of Gp0051906, Gp0051904, Gp0051908
TGTGATGAGACACTGTCTCAACCTTCCTCCCCCTCAAACACAGTTGCAAATATTGTAAAAATAAACAAACAAAAGAACCCCAAACAAACAGGCAGGGATTCGTTACTGCCAACAGCAGCACATCGGTTTTATTTACTTTTCCCACAGAACACTTCTACAGAGATTTTTCAGGATCTCGCTCATAGCAGCTCTGGCATGGACCACAACACAGAAATCTTAGTGTAAGTGACTGTGCTGGGCAGACAAACTTTTTGAGTAGATCCTGAGGGACAACCCAAGGAATATTTCTGGATCACCTGTACTGTAATCCTACCCACCGAACAGGGATAGCTATTCTGGAAAACCTCTCAGACAACGTTCAAAATTTGCTTTCAAAGTGAGCTTCTAAAATAAAAATTGAATTTAGATATTTCTTTAGCCTGTTTTTAAGTTCATTTTGAAGGGATACAGTGATGGTCAATGACACCTTCGTGAACTTCGAAGCAAGAACATATGGCTATCACAGATACGGTATGATAAGCATCCATGCTGTCCACAAATATAGTCAGCCTGTGGCTAAAAAACATCACTACCTACTACTAGCATGTCAGCATCGTACTGAAACCAGTCCTTATGAAAAGGGCTGAAAGAAATAATGAAATGTGGAACTTCGGGTCTATTTTTTTCACATTTTTCTATTACAAATTGCACCACACAAAGCATAAAATTCATTTTAATGTTTTTCATTTTAAAACAGAGTGAAAACTCAAGCCAAAAGAGTGCTGAACTTGAAAGCTTCTTTATTTTCCCACTCACTAGTGGGCCCAGGGAGAAGACAGATGCCCCAAACTGCTACTCCTGCTTCCAGTTCTCCACTTCCACACACTCTCATATCGTCTCAATAGCAGAATGCAGTGGAGAGAGTATGATGGTCAGGGCACTCTCATGTTTATGACTAAGTCTTTTTCCTGATCTCTTTGCAACTGGCTTCTCTTGCTTCTCTACCCAGCCCCATAAACTGCCGAAGCTGGAATTGGAACACAATCCACACACGTGGGTCTACAGAGTGTCATGGTGAGCTGCACAAGTCCTGTCAAGAACTACGGGTCATCACTGAGGGGCTGGAGTTTGCGCAGTTGCAACTGCATTGCTCTGGGATACCTGAGCCAGTGAGTTTAGAAGGAGCTTGATTTGTTTATAACACATCTTTGATTGATGTGTAGACATACCCCTAAATAAGAACCTCACCAGTGCTGAAATAGCCACTCTTGAACTCATCTAGGTCCAAAAATAAACAGTCAACACATTTAGCTGTTAACATTTCCCGTAAGAAAAAATTTACTATGTTTGAGGCAAACCATTTCAATACTTTCCAAATATTTTTAGACTGGACATGAAAGAGTATTTATTTCTGCATGGAATCTCAGAATGCTTGATTTTCATTCCAAGGCAAAACAAAAATAAATGTCACAATTTTGACATTTTCTGTGAAGTGGAATTATTGTTCTCTACTGAGGCTCTATGCAAAAGATGATTTAATGCTGATATGGAAGTAAATAAGTTAAAAGCATCTGAACAGATTTCTCACTCGAGAATTTAATTAGAGACTTTCACTAAAATGTGTGTTCAAATTGCATTCCTCCCTATGTCCCAAATGCCTGTAGTCCTGCAAAAACGAGTGATATGATGTTTACCGTCAAATAGCCATATTCTTGGTTGGTATCAGGAACAGGATTGTGCTACAATTCGATTTCCTTGTTCTCTCAGACATGGCTAATTTCCACATGAATGTATCTTTGGTTTGCAATTAGTGATGTAGTCATTCCTAAACAAAAGTCCCTCGTGGCGCTGCATCTTGGATCACGAATAAAAAATACTGAAGACTGCTTGCTACTTAAAGAAGCCCACAACACTCAGTAATAAGACAACTTCCTGAATCATTGTCGACTTTGGAACGATGATGTGGCATCAGATGGTGAAGAAAAGACATTGCTATGAAGATAGTAATTCTGCATATGTCTACCTGAATGATCAAAGTCACTATTAAAGGTGCAATATTATTAAAATCTATGGTCTTGAAATGTACTAAGCTGAACGAGCATGATGTGGTTACTGTGCTCCAGTATCAGACAGGATTAAGGGGACACGAAGTAAATCCAACCCAATGGAAAGAAAGTAAAAAAGGTATCAGTAATTTAACAGGAATGCCTGCAGTTCTCAGAAATGGACCATGTAAAAGGAACAGAAAAGTCAGTGCAATTACTTCTCCTCAGCTTCCTTCCTGTTAAGCAGTGACTAGGTACGAACATGAGAGAGCCTGTAGTGGGTCAGACCAAGGGTCTGTCTGCTCCAGGATCCTTTTCTAACAGTTCTAGATATATACAGTGTAAGATCATGTCAAAAATGCAGTGGCATTTCCTGTGTGATCCTGGGACTGCACAGGCTCCTCCAGTTTCTATTTGAGTGAATACAGGCTTTGGCAATGTGTGGAGGAGTGCTAAGGATTAGATTTTATTTTCAATACAGGCATTTAAAATGCAAAATAAATGTAATAAAGGTGTATAACAATATCCATTCTTTTTTCACCTGAAATATAAATGAGACTTGATTTGTGCTAATAATCTTCAGGTTAAAATTGTTTATGGCAATCACACACAAAGCCTCTTTTCCATGTCATATCAGAAAACCAAAGCAAACTACATATCACATGATTTTAGGTTGTAAGAGCAAATAGTAAAATCAATGAGGAAGAGAAATGCTGCAGTGAAAAAAATCATCATAGCAGAAACTCAAAAAACTCTTCAGCAGTAAGATATACTAGTTTTCAGAAATTCTGAAATGGAAAATTCTTCTTGGTATATTGTGTTTATCCTAAAACAACAGATCCATTTTGTGAAAAAATATCCAGCTAATGGCAGACTTATAGATGAGGAGAAGGCTGCAGGTTAAAGCAGTATCTTTCAAGCTGTAACAAAGGTCATAGCTATTCTGAAAAGAGGAATGGTGGGTACTTTCTCTAAACTCTTCTAATCCCTTTTTCTACTGCAGTAATGCAAACCACCAATTATTTCCTCAGAAAAATCCCAGAGCATGGGCTGGATCATAATCGTATTGCCAGCAGTTCTGTCTCCTCCTTTGTAATTTTCTGCATAGGGCATCTACAGCTAGCCAAGTATAGGCCTTTTTTTATGACTCGCATTAAACTGTTACTAGCAGTGCTTTGGCTTTCCCACTTTTCTCTATCTACTGCAAGAGATTCAGATCGAGCGCTGCAAGTAGTCCATAGTGAATCAGAGAGTGATGACTCTCCTGTGTTTATTATATATTTAAGCTGAAAATTAGTCACAGAAAGTCACCCTCACTCCCTGGTAATTAAGGCAATTATATCAACAGATATTAATCTCTTTCTGAGAAGTGTTGTGAAACTTAATGCATTAAAGTTCTAGTGCTTTGAGAATTTTACTTGAAAGATATTGTAGGAGTCCAATGCCTCATGTAATCATTCCTCCAAAAAAAGAAGATATAAGGTGACAACACTTTCTGTATTACTCACCTTTTGTAAGTTGTTAGCTTTCGTCACAAAGAAAGTAAAACTATTACATTCTGTCCATATAATGTAGGAACAGTGAGATGCAGATATGAATATTAACTTTATTGAGTTGCTTAAGAGGAAAAGCTGAGTGGCTTAGAGGATAAGGGACTGGGATTTCATATCAGAAACCCCAGTGGGGATTTAATTTGCAATCCACTGTTGAGACGTTAGCTGCACAATAGCTTACTCTAATCTGCTGATAGAAGGAAATTATTTACTAGCTATCAAAGGGATACCTGCCTTTGACAGGACAGTACTTCCCATACATACATATTAAATCCTGCTATTTTCCAAGTTTGAGCCAATTTCAGTAAAGAGTATTTGGAAAGCTTTAGTCCCAGCTAGGTACATCTAAATATCTGTATTATTTGTCAGCTGTAACTATCTTCCTGTGACTTCCAGTGCTTAAAGTGGAGAATGTGGAATAATTTACTGATATGTGAAGCTACCTGCCTTGGAAATACCTTACTTAGGAAGCAGGTAAAGGAGGGATTCATATAGTTAATGGAGGCCAAAGATTCTGGGCAAACTTTGGAACAGTATCGATGATTTGTTAACAATCTAATGTTTGCATGCCTTTTGTGTTGTTACTGTATAAGTTACTGAACTGTTTTGGAAAGGAATAGGTCACTGAAGCATGTATAGACTTGCATATACAGATCTACTTGTATTGAAACACTAACAATAATTCACAAAACTTGGAAGCCTATACATTGATGACCTACATAAAGGAAAGGTCTTCCTAATTTTATTTCTTAGGCATCTAAATCTGGGGTTGCAAGCTTGAACATTTTCTTTTGCTCTGACACAGAAGTTGAGCATCCATGCCAATCTTTTCTCAACAAGCAGGAAGGAGAGAAGGCATTAAGTCTTTATTTCAATAGCCTGATGGTAAGGAAATTCATTCAGGTTGAGAGAGAGTCATATTTCCTTTGCCTCTTTCCCTTTAGAACCCACATGAATACTCACTCTGCCTATCTGAGCATGGATGGTGGGCTGGGAATTATTCCTTCTTTTGTTCTGAAGCTGAAATTATTTACCTTTGTATGGAATGATTTAATCTCAGCTGCATCAATCAAGAGAAAGAACACTACAACCTAGCTACCTGAGTATCATTCATCCATGCTGAGGAAAAGAAAATTCTGTCCTTGCTCCACAAATACTTTACATAAAATGCTTAAACACATGTCTCTTCCATATTTAAGAAATGTGTTATACGTTGAACAGTTAAAAATATTTGTACATTCTGCTAGAGTGTGGTTTTGTGATTAAGGCATCGAATTGGGTTTCATGTAATCTAGTTAAAAAACTAAGGTCCTGCTTAGAAATATCCAAGTAGGGCCTCTGTACACGACCATTCAGTTTCTATTTGTCTTGCAAACTAAAGTTTCTAATTCTAGAAATCAGAGAGAATAGAAGAAAAGTGTATGTGTATTACCGCTTATCTGCACTTAAGTCTCATTTTATATGGAGAAAAAGGAAATCCCTGTTTAACAATATAGCTGTAGCTTCAATGACAACTCTTTTCAACCCTGGAGAAATCACTTTATCTCAGTTCTCACCTATTACAGTTTTGCGTATTTAAACTATAAGTCCTGCAGAGCAGAAAATTTCTCCTATTACATGTGAAGTATTTCACAACAAATTACATACTATATGATCCTGACCATTGCTTGAAACAGTAGATGCTACTGTTGTATGAAAGACATGGCCAGGATAGAATCCCAGGTAATGAAAATTGTTACCGTTTGATTATCTTTTTTGTTGTCGGTGTGAAAGAAGAGTGCTCTCAGTTCAGTTCACAATAAGTATGCAGTCCATCAGAAAACCACGAATCTGTTCTATTGCACTTCTGGATGATCATTTCCCACGGAGAGGTCAGTAGACAAAAGGACATCAGTGTTCTCAGGCCTTGAAATTACTCCTCCAGGCAAGAGGGAGGCATGTTGGGGCATCATTCTGTATTGCACTTTTATTAGCAAGGAGGCTTTTATCTCAAAGGCTGATGATCCCATATAGAAACTTATTGATTCTCATAGCTAACTCTCCTTAACTTCAAAATGGCCCACAATTTTAGTTTCTCTTTTTAGTTAAGGTTGTTGGTAGGTTATAACTTACAGAAATAAAGAAAACTGCACATTGCAGAGTGCTGCTCTAGGCCATGTCTTCAATTTTAATGAATTTCTATGAAAATTACTTTAATTATTTTTACCATATCATCTCCTATAAATGCAATACTACAAATGACAAAAAGGAAAAACGGAGGAGCCTTCCAGGAACTTAGTATGCATTAGGCAATTGGTGATAAAAAATCAGGAGGTAAGACAGGGACAACTTCTAGTTTTGCATAACAGAGTCCACTCTGCTGATTGCCATCCTATTACTTTGCATCAGAGGTCAAATAAAAGATATTTTTTTCCAGCTGTTACGCTAGAAATGAACTGAACATATGAAGCACATGAAGACAGGCAAATTGTAAGAACACTCACATACATTCACCTGTATTTCTTACTTTCAATTCATCTGTTCTTCATTGAACTATTCATATGTAACCACACTTAGTATTAGAGAGTAGCTTCCTAGCTCATAAAATATTGACTCAGGTTTTTTATCATATATCTTTCTTGAACTTTGATCTTTCATACTTAGTGCTGCCTTGATGAAATATTTAGAAGTACAACATTTTCCGTGTGAAAGGTAAATTTAGAGCTTTTATATAGTAGCCTCTGTTAATGCACCAGCTTCAACCCATGGGAGACCCAAGCTGAACTCGGTCACATTTAGTTGAAAATTGAATTTGCAAAAATCCTCCATCCCAAGGAAAGATTTTGTTTTTTAAGGTGAAGGTCAATTTTGTGACTTGGTTGGACTAAGCTTACCATACTTCCTCACCAGGTACATTGAGAGAGTCTTGAGAAGTTGCATTCAAAGAGCTGACTTTAACAGTTAATTCCCATTGGATAAAAATGTACTATCTATATAATAAAACAAGATCTTCAACTTACAAAAAAACCCATAACAAATTCGCCAAAACAAAAAAAACATTCTACATACATTTATAGGCATTGAATCTTAACAAATAATTTTGCCAAAGCAAGAAAAGCTACTGCAACATTGCGTTTTCAAATTTATTCAATTCATATACTCAGAATAATAAACAGGGCATTCTCCTGAGGATGGGAACTGATGAAGTCTCAGTTCATAGCTCATGGCTGATTGAATTCGGTATCTAGCAACATGCAAGGTCTAGCTAAAGCTTTGTCAAGGTCTGGAGGACTCACAAGCGTTCTATCCATCACTGTTTCTCTGATAGCTGGTAGGACCCTTTCTCCCAGTATGAGTCTCCTGTCTCCACCTAGCCACCAACTTTCATGAAACCTGTAGAAACTCAATTAGTTTTGAGAGCTTTATCTCCTTGCTGTACTTGGTTGAAAGGTGTTTTGGCTCAAGGTTGCCAAAGTTCATAAGAACAGAGAGACAGGGTGCCACACAGACAGACATCACATATCCAGAGTAAGAAAAAACACTTGGTTCTGTTCAATTATAGCTGTACAAATCAGGATATGATATTGAAATCAATGGAGCAGTATACATTTAAGAAAATGGACAACAAATAAGAAGATAATCTATCTCGTTCTCTACTGTTTTGTTTTATATTTCAAAACCAGGACTTCATATTGCCCATTTTGAATACACTGCACACAGCTCTTGATTAAGACAAGCTGTTTGGACAGACAGAAGTGAAGAAGCATAGAAAACAGTCTAGAGGTTTTATCACTCTGAATTTTAAATTCACAAAATTTTGTATTTGGCAATGTCACTAGGTAGAGAAGCTTCTGTATACAGTGCAGTGACTATTTTCAATAGGAGACTTTTTTTTAAATCAGAAGAGTAATGTAAAGACTGGAGTCAGTGTTGTAATTGACACGCGGAACTGCGATTTACTTCAACTTTACTCACTTAGAAGTTACAACTCTACTAGTTTAATCATTTATGCTTTCCTCATACCCAATGGATAGCATAGCAAAGGGGAATAAATACGTTTTGCTGCACTACTCTCTGTCTTGGCTTTATTTAGGAGAATAATAATGGCTGTATCGCTAAATTCAGATTTTCATGGAAATGAAATAATGAAACCTTAAAAGAAAGTCTTCATATTAAAGTACATGCTATCTACCAGACATCTAGCCATATATTTCATTTAAAGTATTTCTATAGATTGAAACCATAAACTCATTTTCACATGATGTAACATCTCTGTTTGTTTTACTGAGACTGCTGGAATGTTAAAAATAATCCATTTAAATTTGTGTCATACAAACATTTTGGTAAAAGAAAAGTTGACAACTCAGAGAAACCTTTAAGACCTATAATTTTATATACAACATATTTTCTGTATGTATTTCTTATGACTACAACAGATCTCTCTCTCAAAAAAAACAAATGACAGTTTTGTTTTGTACTTTCACCTACTCTATCAGCTTCCAATGTAAGAAAGTTTTGGTGCAGAAGAAATACACTATATAGAAGCACAGAGAACTGTCTTACCTTCTGGCTCCCTGATCTTACGTCCTGCTGCAGATTTTCGTAGCACGCTCCGTCCTGAGTTGAACAAGCTAGTTAACTCATCAAGGGGACTAGTCAACGACCTTGAATTTGTAGGGCTGTATGGAAATGAAGATGACGAGTTTGAGTTCAATTTCCTGTGGTCTGCTCTTGCCACCTTTGGGGAGAAAGGCAGTTTGGAGAATGGAGAAGATGCACATCCAAGCTGAGCAGGATTTGGTCTCTGAGGTACTTTTGACATGTCTGAATTTGTGCCTGTTTTCCCTGTACTAATCAGAAAACTAGCACAAGTCTCTGGAGGAAATGCAAAATGTGTGGAAGCCCGGTAGGAAATAGGAGGTGGTACAGGAGGAGGGGGTGGTGGGAGAGGAGGAGGTGGTGTGGAAGGAGGAGTCACTTTGCTGGAAACATTGAACACAACCAAGCCTGGAGATGCTGGTCTTTCATTCTCCCCTTTCTGGCTTTTGGAGTACTGTGGTGATAATGGACTTGAGCCTTCTGACTGCACAGGGTATTTTAGGTTGGTTTCCAAGACAGGAAGCTTTTTGACTTCTAGTGGTGTTAGAGGTGATTCATCAGAAGCAGGTGAACATGTGACAGGGGTTGGAGGAAATACAAGAAGTGGTGGTCTGTGGGGGAGCAAGTTAGGGAAAGGGGCTGGAATGTCACAGGAGTCTTTATAGATCAAAGCTACTTGACTGCTTCCATCTGATGTTCCATCTTCAACATTAAAATTTTTTTTGCTTTCAAACAACAGAGGAGGAGATCCAGTCACTACTGGAATTATTCCACTACCAGTGCTTACTTCTTCTGGTGGAAAATACTTCATTTCTTCATATACAGACTCTCCTTGTTCTGGGCTTTCTACTTCAGCAGAACTGCTTTTCATTGCATTCCCTACCATTTCAATATAGACAGGCTCATTTTCCTCCTCTTCTTGTGACATATACAGACTCAACACACCATGTTGCGGCCCATCAGCAGAAGCTGTTCTCTGTACTGTCACACTGTCATAGCCCCCTGGTTTAGCTACTGTGCTTGCCTGTTTTACATCCCCAGGCTTTTGGCCAGGTATTTCTTCATAAGAGCCACTAAGTTTCGTATTGGGACTTCGTTTTGGTTTTCTGGGAGGTATTTTTTTCATGGTACTATAGTCATCACTGTGTGGCCTTGGACGGGTCAGTACTAGGAAAGTTAAAAAGGTCTGTGTTATTAAGAGATTGTAGTCATTTTTTTCTTACACAGGTCAGTACTTTAAGCCTTCAAATGTTGCCCATATAGTTTTACAATAAGCAGCAGTCACAAACACAGAGATTCGGTGAAAAATATAAATACTTCAAGGAATGAGATGAGGAACTTTCAGCTTCCAAACCACGAGCCTTCACCACCTGGCCATATAATCTACTTTGGTAATCTCTACTGCAACTAAAAGATGAGAACTAACACCTGAAGAGATATCTTTTGAATCCAAACGTTCACTGCAAGGTCCGTAACATACGGAAATACGTGCTTGCTATTTCTTTTGCACCAAGGGAGAGAGGCATGTTTTTAAGTAGGAGTTTCATCATGGTGCTACTTTGACAAACATGTTCTTGCTGGTAACTGAAGCATCCCCCTTTTATGTAACATCTATGAAACTCTAATTATAGGAAGATATTATACCTATCTCTTCTTTCGTACTGCAGGTGTGGAAATAATTTATAAAGTTAGGAAATCCCATAGCCTAAGGGCAATTCCCCAGCTGAGTATACAGTTAACTAAACTAGATGTATTTTTACAGCCTCCAGGCACATATGGAGTGGAGACATTAGATACCTACGTGATTGGTCTTTTAAGATCAAAATCAGATGGTGTAAATCAGAGCTGGTTTTGGACAAAGACTCAGGAAACTGACATAATTCTTGGAGAACGAGTATACAGCAGGGAAACTGGTCCTATTGTTTCATACATATGAGAAGAATTCCAAAGTTGTTTTGTGAGTGTATACAAGCGTTAGTATTAAGACCACACATACATACATAAATTGTCACTCTTTCAAAAACCTCTGCTAGAGCTTTTTGGTTAAATCTGTCATCTCTTGCAGAGTCGGGCACAGAAAGCCGATGCCACTACAGAGCTCCTTAAGTCACACTAGTTTAAAAGTATATTGGACACAGGTCATCCCTCCTTACATAGAGCTTGAACGAGCAAGGAAGCGGTTAAGAAAAACGGACTTGCACTTAACGAACTGGACAGGAGAACAGTAATTATTTTGCAAGAGGGAGCTGCAAAGGTTTCCATCCAATGTATGCAGGATTAGAGACTGGTTATATGTAGCTTTAAACCCAACCTAAAGGATCTTCTCTGATAAGCCTAGAGGATCCTTTCCACAAAGCATGACAAGTCAGGCTTATCAAGGAAAAGCAGAATATATTCCTACTCTTCATCTTCTACTCGTTCACTTCAAGGGTGAAGGAGAATAGAACAACTGAACTCAAAACCATTCTAATATGCTCTGTAATGCATTGAGACAGTTTGGGACTTTCATAACACTTTCCTTCTAAACAAAAAATTCACTCTAAGCAAGTTACGGCACAAACACGAACTGCTGAATGCTCAAGTTATTCATGTGAACATAGAGAAAAAGTAGGAGAAAGTTTAATGTTTAACTTGGTGAAATCCAAGATTCAAGCATTCTGTTTCAGTGATACAAGGTATGCTAACGTACAGTTTAAAAGGTGAAATTAAATGGTCAGTAGGGCAGAATAGCTCCAGTTGACAGAGATCATTTGTCTCTAGAGGGAGTTCTGCAAATAGGTTTCGGTTGTTGACAAACTAGGCAATTAGAACACATGAGCATTATTTGCTGATTTGGAAACAAATGACAAATTGACTAATTTTATTTGCTGCCACTGAAATGTTTCAGGGAAGCAGGACTTTTCAAAGGCACTTGACTGTGTTTAAAAAGATCAAAGGGAAGAGATTAAATCAATAACCTAGAGTAACATTTGCGACTGCTTCTCCCTTTATGCCTAACCTTCATTAGTGGTTTCCTTAGAAGCTGCCGACAAGCAAGCACTAACAGCCTCGTACGAAGCGCTCAGTCGTGTGTTAGGGTCCCTCTTTGGTTTGGGAGGAGGCTGTTTCCTTGGTGATGGCAGGCTATTGCTATCGTCCATGCTGAACACAGAGTGCAGGGAGGGGGACCTGATGGATGATCCAGTCGCAGAATGTACCAAGCCGTCCACTGCCATGGGGATGGGGACGGAGCTGGAATGAAAGTGCTTAGGCGTTCGACAGCCAGCAAAGCTGTCCTCAGAGACCTTCCCGCTCTTGTCTTCAGCTCTGAAAACACAGAAAAGAGGCCCAGATGCATTATTCAAGCGATAACAATGAACCTGTTCATGCAAACATAACAACAGCTTTTTGGTAAACAATCTCACAACTCCCCTGCTGTGTCGAGGGGATGTGTGTAGTAATCACCCGACAAACAAATCCAGATCAAGCTGCTAGCTTTCTTCCATTTCCTGTTTCATGATAAATCAGGACACTGGCCCTTTTTCACACAAATGCAGCCTTCCTTAAGCAGCTTCATATTGTTGATCAGACATTCACTGAATGCATTGTTCACACTTTGATTGTTACACACAATCAAAAGCTGGATTTTCAATCTGAATGATAATTTCTGGGAAATCCATTTTAATAGAAAGTTACTGAGGCAGCAAATGCTGAGCCTTTATCATTATTTTCTAAAAAGACAACTATAAATTCTATTTAGATAATGCAAATCTTTAAAATATTAGATGACCTTTTTAACCAGCTACATTGGCTGTTTGAACAATTCCACCCAGATATCATTTTAATAATATTAATTATGATGTTACATTTAGTTATTTCAGCCACAGTTTTGGAGTTTTACTTATTCCAATTTTTTCCTTTTCTTTAGCTATTTCAAAATGTATTGAGAAATGATGTTTATCAGCTGCTTCCAACAAACTGATTTCTAACAAAAATGTCTCTAATATTTTATTCCTCCAAAAATCAAAAAGTTGAAAACATTTGAAAACAGTGGTAATGTTTAGATAGAAGATGTCTATACCATCATTTAACAAACAAATCCCTAAGCATTTGTGTTATTAAATTGTATTTCTGCATGGCAAATCACCAGCAGAGCTGGAATTCATACACAGGATACAGCCAGCTGCCCATGTAGAAAATGAAATAGCTAAAGATGAAAGCATGGTGCTCAGTGGATAATTTGTTTTCACTGTAATGTTTAATTACAGTCTTTCCTACAACGGCATTTCCTTCAATATGTAATCACTGGGATATTTGAAGCTAATTAAGCAGATGCACTGCCATTTTCAGTTTAATAAAAGTCACTGACAAAAGCAATGAAAGCAAAGGGAGTTGTTCTGGATGAAATTTAAGTTCCTATGGAAAAAATAAACATTTATATGTCCAGCAAGTTATAGACACATTCCTGCTATAGACACATACTGCAAATGCTACCTCTGCCCATTCAGGTGTCCAAGAGAAAAGAGATTAGGGGCTCAGTTCCTAGAGAAAGGCTCTCCAGCTTTTGCTGGATTTGTAAAATAGGCACTCCTAAAAACTCTGATGGGAGTTAAACAAAAAATATCTACCTATTTTTAAATAAGAGGAAAGAATCCTCCTCATAATCAGTCTATCTAGTTCAATGCTTAATCAGGATTTCTTAGCCTGGACTTTACTGTATTTTAATGCCTTCCTAGCTGTTTTTCATGCCAATGTTGAAATTTTAAGTTAGAGGAATTTTTCTTTTGTTTGTCAGGTTTGATGAAAGTTTAACTATAATCTATTTCTCTTAGAATCAAAAAATATTTCTGTAAAAAATAAATGACTCTGAGACTTGAGTGAGCTCCGGTACAGTTCAGTGTCCCCTGAATAGGCTATAAGGGGTGTCCTTAAGTTTCCAGACTTCTTTTCCTGATATACAGAAAAAAAA
>Ga0181612_150082_pt1 | contig 13102 bp, 2 predicted proteins | sample HoacroProtozoa21_FD_119630 | JGI IMG/M metagenome (GOLD analysis project Ga0181612, IMG submission 119630) | Hoatzin crop microbial communities from Cojedes, Venezuel. Combined Assembly of Gp0051906, Gp0051904, Gp0051908
AGTCTTGGTTCTTTGTGAATATTGGGACTTGTTGCAAAACAAGGGACTCCTGAATAATCCCTTTAGGCGCCTGGGCCTTGGGAGAACAGGTATGCAAACTACAGATTATCCTGCAGCCTCCTTATCTCTGTAGTTTGCATACCTGTTCTCCCAAGGCCCAGGCGCCTAAAGGGATTATTCAGGAGTCCCTTGTTTTGCAACAAGTCCCAATATTCACAAAGAACCAAGACTTGTTTCTGACCACCTGAAGTGATAACATCCCCTACATGTTACATTTGTTACATTTACAGTTATCAAAACCCTTGATGGTCCTTTCCTTCTGAGAGTTTTTTAATAGCTTATTCAAATGCAGTAGCTGGGTTGAGTGATATTAACGATAACATACTCTTAAATGACTTCAAGAGGTGATCTTTCATCCCATTCTGGATGGTGCAGGGTGCAGCCTGTGGGTGCAGAGCTCACTGGAGCTCAAGTGCTGGCTTTTCTTGGCGGTAAGGAGGCACCTGTAGCTGAAGAGCTCCTGAGCTGATCATTGTCTCAATGTGTGTGTGCCCTTGGCTCTATTTTCAGTGACCTTTCTCATTGCCTAATATTTCCCTAGGTGTCTGTGTTTCTTACCCACTTTTAATTGCTCCGTTGCCTCCAGGCAGTGGCTTTAGAACTGCAGGTCACAGCAGCTGCTGAAGAGCTGAGAACTGGCTGGGCCAGACCTGCATTGAGACAAGAGTGGGAAAGAAAGAGCTTAGGTCTCATCTTATCAGCTTCAGGCAAACAAGGCAGAATGATGAAGGTGGAGAGCTGCTCAGCCCGGGAATGGTTTTTTCTCTCTTTCATGGAAAAGACACCATCAGCTGCTGGTCATTAGGCTTCTTTGTCTGCAGCCCACATGGCTTCTGCTCCAAAGGGGTCAAAGGAAGTGCAGGCAGCTCTAACAAGTGTCACTTCTACTCCCTGCATATGGAACATGATGTAGTGAGCTGTGTTGTGGACTGTAGGGCCTGGAAATTTTGGAACTTCTAAATACCTGGTGTTCCTTGAGTGTGCCCAGGACTCTGCTGTGTGTAAGTTTCTTCCTGCAAGTAGACTGAGGTTTCATGCTACTGCTCTTCTATCAAATTTCTTTGAAGCCAGGATGCACCTTAGAGCGTTACAGATGCTGCTTTCAGGCACAATTTTTGCATGATGTTTTGGAGGCTTTGCCAGTCCTTGCTCTTTTCAGGGAGAGTCTGTAGGCTGTACAGGTTGATCTGAACTGTTGAACTTTGGGAACTTAAAGGGCGCTGGACAAACTCAGGAATACTACACACACATCCGTCATCATTTTGGGGAGGATAAGTAGCCAACAGCAAGAGCAGGAAAATGTGGGGTGATGGCTGTTTACATGGTACTTCTGATGACAAGAATGGCAAGGCTTGCAAGTGTCTTCCTTCATTAACTGATTTGACACACTTTTCTGTTGGGATTTGCTTCTTAGTTTGGGTACACTGAAGTATTCCTTAGAGCTGGGGCGGTGGCCTATGTGTTCATATCCAAGCCAGAATTTTCTGATATGTCTAATTCAGTGCTAGCATACCTGCAGCAACACAGGTTCAGTTGCTAATGCGTCAGGTTGGTTTATGCCTTTTGTTTTTCTTGCAATACTTGTTACACTCTTGGGCATCCCCACGGCTTAAGATTTCTCTGTTTTCCCCACCAAATACTTACTACTGACTTGGAAATAAAGAGTCAAATGTGCACTTCGAACAGACTGTTCTCTGTTGAGATAACCTGGGACTTGCATGAAGCTGTAAACAAAATGTGAAAACCAGAAGTGTATAGATCGGGCATGTGTATGGGTTCATCCTTCCCCCTCCAGCATTCTGACAAAAATCTAACTTAAGAAGTAAAAAAACTTGCCCTTTAAAGTAACACAGCATTTGAATATTTTTTTTTTTTTTAATCAGTGGGTTGGTTTTTTTGGTTTTACCGAGAATCACACATTGTAAAAAGGAAACATCCGTACAGTAGTTGTCTTTTGATTTCGTTTGATTTCATTTTCATCCTAATTGGATCTGCCGACTGAAATCTCATGTAACTAGGCTAAAGTAACAATAGTCATACTGCGAAATTTGTAGCATTGCCAGCTAGGATTTGTTGTTTGAATCATTCCTGTGAAAATAAGGAACTGCTCTAGAAAAGGCAGAACTAAAATACCACTGGGATTTTTTTTCTTCGGCTTACATTTGTGTTGTTTTTTTAACACAGTTTTAATAACGTACTGTTTCAAACATCAACTTGTAGTTGCAACATGAAGTATAAGAATGCTGAAAACTAGTGTTTCTACTTACCTGGCTTTAAGTAGGTTCCACTTTTAGTCGGGGTATTTTAAGAAGTGTTACATGAAGGTACAGATCATTTTACTTCCTAAGCCTCTAGTATTAGGGAAATCTTTGAAGTGGATATTCCTTTTATTTGTAGAAATGGGTGTAGTGTTTCCTGCTTATCACAGATTCATTTGACTGCTTTTCAGTGTTTTTGTTGTGCTGCTTCTACACCATTGATCTTTCCGTATTTTCAATACGGTTGCTCAGGTTAGGGTTTTCTTTTTGTAATTGTCATATCCAGCTGCTATTCTCTTACAGTATATTTTGCAGATATCTTAATATTACTATTTCCTCTTTTCGTAGAGTTGCATCTCTGCTTGAATTCTAGTTCCAGTTTCCTTCTGAAGAGTATCTGCCTAAGTATGCATCTGTGTTACTTCACTTACATATTACCAAGGTTCTTGTGCTTCTGTGAGCTCTCAGCCAAGTGGATGCTTCCTGCTTCAGATCTTGGGCTAAAGATGTTTTAGAGGTCTCACCCTATTATTGTCCTTATTAATGTGGATCTGTCTTCCCTGATCCCAAAAGCTTATGCCTGTCTTGCTTTAAGGCTTCTGTCTCTTGTGAACTTTTCCAGTAAGGTGATTTTTGAGAAAAGGTTAAAAAGAGGAGGGGAAGAAAATATATGGGGATTATTTTTAGGAACATACCCTCCCCTGAAAGAGCAGCTATCCAACAACACAGAAGTATGTGCATTAACCTCAAATTAATCTGTGCTCATTTACCACGTTATGCATATGTGACAAGAAGAACAATTGTATTTTTGAGCATGTCTGCTATTGTTCACTGTGCAAAGGAAAGCGATAGATGGAGAACTCCAAACTTTTATTCATTTTGATAAAGGAAAGTGTATAACCCACACTCCTAAGAGATGTTTCTGAGGGCTTGTTTGCTGTTTCTGTAGATAATACACAAATTAACCAGTGAGAATGCTTGAAGTGAGCAAGTACATAATATGCTGGTTGCAGTGTAGGAGACCTTGGCCAGAAAGAACTCCAGGATGTGATCCTTTTTTCTGTTCGTCAAAAGCACATCTCTTCCAGAAGGACAACAGTTTGCATATGAAATAAATTGCTGCTTGTGGAAGGGGATAAGATCTGTTCCTCTCTTGTATCTCTGTTCTTGACTTGTGAGGGTACAGAGCAGATTTGAATGTGTACTTCACGTTTAGTTAGAAAACTCAAAACATCAGCTGCTTTATAGATGACATTTTCAGTTAATGTGTTGTGATACATTACACGTAGTGGTACTCGCAAATGAAGCGAGGAAGAATTCATGCTTTTGAAGCAGCTCTTTTTGCAGATGAGGAAAACCCAACTAACCTAAACATAAAAAGTTTTAGAGTTATGATTATTTAGTTAAAAGAGCTTTTCAAATATAGACTGTCATCTAAACATCTAAAATCCACATTTACTGCCAAGAGAATGTTATTTTCTTTGAATTTGCTGGTTGAAAATGCCATATGAATAGTCTCTCTCATCTTGGTTCTCATGATAGCAAAATGGAGAAATATAGAAGATGCGAAGTAAGCAGTAAATGGTTGAAACAGGAGACTAAATGGAAAGGGTTATCATTTTACAGGTTTTTGTGTGTGTGTGTGGTTCTGGGTATTGTGTATGTGTACACCTGTTTGCATTGCGGTTGAGAACTTGGGGCAAGGGAGAGGATTTTTATGTAGTTGCATTAATGAGTGTTTATCCCACTGAAGATACAGGAACATCTATGACCTGAAAAAACAGTGTCGTTGTCACATCTTTGAAGTGCAAAATATACTGTTTACAATTAATATATACATGTAATTTTCTGTGAGGGAGCAACAGATTCCCGGCAACAAATACATTTATTTTCAGTGGGTTTACTTTCTTGCAACCTTTGAGTTTGATCTGGTGGTTTTGTGACAGTGTTTGGTTGTTTATATTCATAAGCTGCTTAAATGGAGATGCATTCAGACAGCCTAATTTATCTTGAAGTCCCTGAACATTGTGTGATTGTGGTGGTTTCTCTAAAGTTGTGACCTGTCTCTTTGCTGTCCTTGCTGGTTAATGCTTGCCAGGAGAGTTGTCTTCCCTCTTCCTGATACTCCTTGCTTAAGACTCCTGCACCTTGGAGAATATATCCCTATAGCAGGAATCCAGATTGCAGTGAATTTTGGCAACAGTTCGATTGGTTTCTGTACCTGTAGGGCAAGGGAAGTGTTTCAGATTCATCCACTTGACTAAAAGGCTTAACAAAGAAAATTGTTTGCCGTGCAAGGTGAGGCATTCTGTGATTTATTACAAAGCTACAAAAAACAAATTGAGAAATCTTAACTTTACGATATGCCTGACCTTAAACTCTGTTGTCTTACACCTACTGCTTTGGATTTCTTAGTGTCATGTTTTGTCTGTGGAGACCGGGAGAACAGCTTACTTTCGCTACAGACCTGTGGATACTCAGAATTGTTCCCTCTTTGTGAAAGAAAGCTTTTTTTGGTGTTTCCCTCCTTCAAGCATCCAGCTTTTGGTTTTACATTAAATATGACTAAATGTGTTAAGTTTTCTTTTTTTTTTTCCCCACTAGTGTTATGCTTTGAGATGCAGAATTAGAACACATGGGATGTTCTGCCTCTCTTGGGAGCTTCTTTGATTGTGTTTTGATATTCTGTGTATATCTGGGCAAAATTGGATCGTAGTAGCAGACGTCTGCAACTCATATGACTAATCTAATGACATAGGCTGAACCAGCTTTGGTGACAATGCTCCTGGACACGAATGTTTTGTAATGAAATATTTGTACCTGTAGCCTGATGTGTGTTTGTGAAGCAAAGAACTTGTGTGTGTCAACAGTTACTAAATACAAAGTATCAGTGTGTTAGGTGAAGTATATGGAGTAAAGAAAACTAGGAGTCTTGAGTCGTTGACCGTAGCTGCTGAGAGGACAGTTCCCCTTTCTCTTCTCTTTATCTGTATCAAAGGTTTGTGTGGTTTGTGGTTTTTGGATTTCCCCCCGCTAGCATTCCTGCCTTTCTGCACTGTTCATGATACTTTCTGCATTGGGCAGCTCCCTCCGAAGCACCTTGTGTCTTCACCCTCACCTCAGTGGCTCTTGTGGGGTGAGGTAGAGGCTGGATGAAATTTTGTCTTTTTTTTTTTTTGTGGCACCCCCAAAATGAACAGAGCCTGTGGGAGCCTGTGAGTCCTCCCCCGCCCGGTTCTGTGCAATGCTCTTTGTTCCTTTTCCTTCAGCCAGTCAGAATGTAAGTTCTGTGTTTCCAAATTGAGAGAAATGTCTTGTGTTCCTTCAAACCACTGAAGGGGAAATAAAGAAACTAATATTTCATTTTGATTTAAAGATTGGTAGCTTTGATGCGAGAGGGATCAGTAACACCTTTCTATGGCTTCAGTGTGGATCCCTCTGTCAATGTAAAAGAGCCAGGAATGTATTTTTAGCTTCTATTACTAAGAGGTGCATACTGTTGAAAACTATGCATTGATTTTCTACCCCTTTACTCCTCCTGCAAATTAACCTCAACTATATTATCTCTGTTAATTCCTGGACCTTAATTGCTGAAGAGCTGAATTCTGGTGGGTGTTATAGTCTCTCTTGGCAAACTCTGATGGAAGTCATGGGGAACCTAGCTTTTATTCCTAGAAGTGCAGAGTGCCTGGTTATAATCACTGATTGCCTGAGATTTGTCTGCTTTGGGACAGTTTCAAGCAGCTCTGGTGGCAATGTCTGAACTATTTCAGGACTTGTTAAATGTCCTCCAGGTGAAGTATATTGTAAAATTCAAATAATTAGGAAGATTGAGTGGTTTTGCTGCAACCCTTGTTTGCCAAACTCATCATCAGTCTGAAATGAGGAGAAACTGGAAATTGGGCCATCTAAATTGGATGGTTTGTGCATATGAAAAGAGTAAAGAACCAGATGGAGCAGGCAAATTGCATATTGGAAGCTCTGTGTGTGTCTACCTGTGACTTTCACAGTATTGTTACCCTTATAAGAGTCTCTGAAGTTTAAAACTGAGATGAAAAAAGTATATTTTAATACTGAAGTTTTAAAAACAAGTGCTATGTGACACCAGTACACTTTACACGAGGAGAAAGAAAATTAACAAGAAAAAAGGGGAAAAATAATAATTTGCAGGGTAACATTTTTGATCCATGCTGATTTGTGTCCCTCTTCACCACCCTTGGGTAGAGCTCAGCTCAGCTGCTGGGTCTCCAAGTGTGCCAGTACCCGCTGCCTTGTGAGAGGCTTTTGGCCGGGGTGGCATTTGTATAATGAAGTTACATTGTCTGTCTCTGTGTGTAGCAACATATAAACTGTGAGGGGGAAAAAGAGCCCGCTTCTATTTCAGGCTCTGAACCAGAATATCAAAACAAAAAATACAAACATATTTCCTAGACTCCAGTAATTTCTCTTCTGATGCTAATACTTCTAATAAAGACAGATTTATTAAAAATTAATTATTTTATTTGGAAAGAGTTTTTAGTGCTAGAGGGCCTTTATTCTTGCAGTCAAATGTATAACAAAATATAATGGCTGGAAGACAAAATTTTTAAAGTTCAAATTGTAAGCAAACTGTAAATATTTTACTGAAGGTAATCAACCATTGAAATAAAGTAGCAAGGGGTGCTATAAATTTCCTGTTGGTTTGAAACTATTCCTAACTAGAGATCTTTTTTAAAACATCTGATGTTTGAGCCACAGCTAGTTGGAGTTACTGTGGGCATTGCTTAGTGAAATAAAATTGTCGGTGTTGTGCACGATGGGAGTGAAATGTTCTGTATAGTATTAAAAACTTGAGAGTCATGGGAGCAGGCCCAGTGTAAAATAAATACACATTGGCTTATTGACTTGGTGGGCTCAGAAAGGTTCTTCTGGCTGTGCAGTCAGGAGTGCTTGTGTTGCTGTACCTGGAAGTATGGCATAAGGAAGCTGATTTAATGGCAAGTACATTATGTTGGAGGTTTAATCCTAGTAGCAGTAGGTTATAGGTTTGATTTTTTCTTATTTCTATTTTTCGTGTGTTAGGGGGTGGGGTATTTTTTTATGAAATGAAAAAAAGATTGAGATGAGAAATGAAATTGTAAGGGTGCTGTGAGGGCCAGCAGCTGGCAGTGATGCTGGAGGGTGCTAGGGCTGCAGGGGTGCACCCTTGCCAGACAGGATCTGTGCCAGTGCCCCAGCCAGTGAACAGGGCAGCCTGGAGGCCAGGTCACCCGGCACTTCCCTGGGGATGGGCCATGTCCTGGGTCCGGTGGAGCCCAGCGCTTAGGCCAGGGCTGGAGGCTGGCATCCTGCAGCCTTGCAGGGCAGAGCTGAGGGCCCTGGGGCAGTGAGGAAGCTGGGATGAGCCTGGTCAGGAACGGTAAGGCCAGTTAGTGCCCTCTAGGCCCTGACAGAAATGTGATGAGGATGCACTTTTAAATGTAGGTGGACAGCATTATGTTCATGTCTTTATAAATGCCAAATACTGATGCTCTCTTTTCCTAGTGACTTGTAAAAGGATTTGCTTGTGATACCTACAGTGTTTCCATACAACCACTGGTTAGCTGATCTCAACAGTCCGTGTTCAGGAGAACTGAACTGCGTTCTTAGCCGTGCTTGCAAACAAGTTTTCCTCATGCTTTAATTTTGGGAGGGCTTTTCTTTCTCTGGGATGGCAGAGTACAGTGTTTGTAGGAAGAGTTTTGAAAGGTTATTTGTGTAGTCTGTGTTGGCTTGCTTCTGTGCTGTTCTTTACATAGGACACTAGGGAAGTGATAAATTGAATACCATACTGAATTGCAAATGGAGTCTTGATTTGGAGGGGAAAAATAGCACACTGTTTGAATGATAATACAGATCACAAGCAGTGGTTTTAAATGTTGATGGATATTTTAAACGTTGATTAGTGAAGCATTTTTAAAAAATGATGTCACATACATGTTTAGGAGTAGGTTATGACCAGCTTGCCAATATAATTTTAGTATTTTTTTATAATTTCTCAGAAGGGGTATCCAATTGAAGACTTTTGTTGACTAAATTACTAAAGACTATTCATCATTCTTTTGAAATGCATTTTTACAAATATCTATCTGAAGTAATGCAGTCATCAGCTACAAGTGGATTGTTCCTCTTACATGTTGGCTTATTTAAATAACTAATTGTAGAATTCATCTGAATGTTCAGTAGAATTAGACTGGTTTGGTATAAGTAAGTCACAACTTGAAAGCTTATGGGAGAAAAAACAATGCAGAATGTTGTTTTCCTTGAAGAATTTATGTTAATATACTTGCAGTTCTGAAAGGTGATGGAAACCCCAAAGTAACACCAGCCTCACTATTAAAATGTTCTAATGAAAAGCCACAAGAATTCTCTTTGAGATCTGCAGGTAACCATTAGTTAGTTACAAGCCATGAAATTCTTAATGGGAACTTCCTTAGGACTTCCGAGGTTACCAATGAATATAAAGAGTTAAAATAAAAGCCTCTTTTTACCATTTTAACAAACTGAATGTAATGATTTTGGCCTGTTGTGTGTCGCACTACAAGTACTCATCTCTGCACGTCTTACTCTGAATTGCAGCAGAAACCTATGGAATAAGCTTTTTGAAGGGGGAGAGTAAGGGAGTCATTTGGCCTAAAGCTAATTCCATGTAAGGAAAGTTTGAGTTTTTCTGCATTTTTCTCTAATGGCTATGAGTCTTTATTCCCTTGTCTCCACTGAAGGAACATTCCATACGTAAAACCCGACAGGCAAGGCAAATACAGTGACCCCACTACAGTCTCTTAGTTTAGACACTTCTTTTGCTTCTTTCTGGCAGTCTGAGGGAGAAGCTGTGTGCAGCCTGTTATGGTGGATGAAGTTTGAGATAATTATCATTAAGACAACACAGAATAAAATAGTTATTCTCCTGCACAGATCAGCTGAGTAATGTGCTTACAACTACCAGTCTTAGTAATTCGCATGAGGCTTGCTGAGCTTCATGGTCTTAATATTAATTCAAAACTGCAGTTTGCCTCAGAAATGAAGTGTGAAGGCCGTGTATATCACCATGACCAGACCTAGACGTGACTGGGTTAACTGGCTGGAGGTTGTGTTCTTGTGTTCACCGTAGCTGGCAGGCAGAGGACAAATGTGTCCAACTGAAAAGAGACCATGGAGGGCAGATATGTCTCAAATGAAGCTACTCAGTCTTTCTCCTTTGCCCTGACTTTATTCATGTATAAGCTTTACTTGACTGTTTTCCCTTGCATACTCGTGCATGAAGTACCTCCAGAATTAAAAGGAAAAAGGATGGATTTGGCTACCTTGTGACACCTTGTTCTGCAATTTTTCTTGCCGCTGAACAGTTGAGTATATATTGAATTTTAAAGAGCATGGCCAGGAAGGGTGATATGATCCTGGGAAAGGAGCTGGTCACACTGTTACAAATATGATTACTGCCAATCTTTTTGACGAAAATAAGCAAAACCAGATTTGCTGAGTATCCAGTCTTTCTTGCCAGTTCTTTCTGAATCATCAACTTTTGAGAAGAGCAATAAAAATTGTGGAAAGATCTAACTTTCACAGATAATCATCTTCAAGTGTGACAGTTATCATCTCTATCCCTTTATCTGTGAGCCTGGGTAGAGATGTGTCTAAATTGTCAACTTTTCCGCTGCTCTTGGTATGAGTCATGGCCAGAATTCAAAGCGAAATTGTTAGAGGCAAGATATTTAGTTTTGCGAATCATTTTTTTGGGGAAGTGATATTACTTTAGACAGCTTCATGGCCTTTGGCCAGTAGATTGCTCCTTGGGAAGATGTAAGAGCAGCCTGTACCATGTAATTGGACCCATCTGTTGCTTCTTGGGTGTCAGATGCTTGAAGGATCATCTCAGTGTGGTTCTTTGACACGCTCTTATACTATTGTGAAAGGAAGATGTCTCACATTTTCACTACCTGCTGATCAGTGAGACCTGTTCTAAGTGTAGATTCTTTCTCATGATGTTTTTTAACAATTCTTTAGGCATTGGACAACATAAAATTCAATAGCTGCTCAAAGGAAATCTGTACATCCAGTCTCTCTGTCTGTCTCCAAGGTTGTCGCTGGCTAAGATTTTATGAACACTTTGGTGGCTGTCCCCTGAGACTGTGTTACTTAACATTAGGTTCCTGCCTTGCAGTGTGAAAACTTTATTTCTTTTTTAACTCTGAATTTTTAGTGTGCTATCCATGAGCTAGATAGGAAGACAAATGAAGCTCGCTGTATCAAAGAGAAGTGTTTTTGCGTACTTGGTTCTGCAGTTGCTGGTGTGGAGTAAATAGGAAAGGAGGAAGACTAAGGGCAAAATTAAGTGTACTTAGAAAGGCACAGTGCTGACTAGATATGAAATAAGCATTGTGTGGGGAAAATAAACAGAATCTGATCTTGGGGAAAAACTGGATTAAAACTAATTTACACATAAGGGCAAGATAGTTCTTCAAGAACTGTTGGCTATTGATACGCTGATTAAGATTGATTGCTGTTGACTAATGGGAGCTGTGAATCCTTATTGCTTATGACTAGTTTGGAGAAATTATTTGTAAATGTCTGGTGGGAAATAACTGTGAATGCAGAAGAGGGACATTTGTTTCAGTTTCTTTCAGGTCTGTCACTGGGTGTCTACTTACCTCTGAGACAGATTTGCAAGTAAAGAAATCAATCAGTGTGTTTACCTTCCAGCTGTACGTGTTGCTTAGGGAATGCCTGAGTAGTAGTTCTGGTGTTATTACTTGAGCCTGAAAATCACCTTTTAAATTCCTAGCAATTTGAAACTATAGAAATTAGTGTTTCCAATTCAGATTGAGTAATATTGGTGTGAATTGTTTATTGTTGCTACTGTGAGTTTTTTTCATAAACATGGATTGTAGATTCCAGTAAACCTGCTTTTTTGTTTACCCCCACTTTGTTGAACAAGGTGATTCTACTGTTGCAAGCTTGCAGTATTTCACCAGCATGTGGTATCAGAAAGCAAAGCCAGATTCTTTATCTCCATGTTTTTTGTGAGACAAAGAAAGAGCTACTAAGTTTTTGACCAAACTGTCTGAATGCTTCTCTTGTCTTTGCTCGTTGTGTCCACAGAGATTCGAGGTAGAATCACTGTATCAAGTGGGCCAGGGTGGCGGTGGTTTGGAAAAAGGTCAGTGAGTTACATTTTTCTTAATTGGTTCAGATGATTCAGCCTGGAACATGAATCACACTGGACAGTGATTTGGATGTTTCTAGGGTAGTAAGAGACAAGTAATTTTAGTTTGCCCCAGTGGCTAAGTTGATGTACAGATCAAGTTCAATTAAATTTTTTTTTCACACTCCAACTATTCATTTTCCTTGTTCTGACAGTTTTATTTACTGAGTGCACAAAGGGTCTGCCACCGTGGACCACTTTGGCATCCTGTCAAGAGCCTGAAGGCAGCACCTAGTTGACACAGGCTCTGTATAAAAGTGTGTATGGATGGACCATTTGCTTTTGGATTTACTTAAATAAGAACATGTAGCTGGTGTCCCTGTCCCTCTGAAAGCTGATTAGTAAAAAACACTGTAGATACGAACTTACCTTGAGTTTTCAGAGAGAGGAGCTTTCACACCTTGTGAGCTGTAATGTGTTACAGGGACACCAAGCAACACAAACAGTACATCAGTTGCAAATCTAGGCAAGTTGACTGTGAAATAAAACCCTTTTACTCACCTTGATGATTAAAAATTTCAGCATTTTTTATTTTCTGGTATTCATTTTCGTAGAAACACTTGCTGAATCTTGGACACATGGAATTCCAGGTGTTTGAGATTTTGTTTCTTATTATACTGGTATACATCATTGAACTGTGTGTAAAACTTTATGGAAGGATTTCTTGATGTGTTTTGCACATGTAAAATTTCTCCAAGGACAGAGATGTTTACTTAATGCTGTGCAGCAAACTTTCAATGGACTGCAACTATGTGCTTAAATGACAGACACAAGAAAGTACTTGTGGCACAGAAGCAGCTGATTCTTGTTGGGAACAGGTGGAGATGTAAGTAGATCAACTTCTGCTTCTCTACAATTCTGAGTAAAGACACTGTTCTCCAATGTTTTGACCATTAAACTATCTTCTCCCTCTTGATGTGTTAATGATGACCATCTAGTCACCAAAGTAGAACAATGTGACCAGTTAAAAGAAATCTGTGACGGATGTCTCACTTGAGAAGGGCAGGTAACAAATGTAGCCCAATAGTTAAAGGCCAGTAACAAATCCCTGGAAGGAAGAGGGGCCCAGTAAAGCTGGTTAACATTAAGGATCACCTCCTCCAAGCTCAGGAGTGATGCATCCCAGCAAAGAGGAAGTTTGGCACAAACGCCGTGAGGCCTGCATGGATGAACAAGGAGCTCCTGGCCAAACTCAAGCACAAAATGGAAGCCTACAGAGGGTGGAATCAAGGAGAGGTAGCCTGGGAGGAATGCAGAGGAATTGTCCGAGCAGCCAGGGGTCAGGTTGGGAAAGCTAAAGCCCGGATAGAATTAAATCTGACCGGGGACGTCAGGGACAACAAGAAAAGCTTCTATATGTATGTCGATGATAAGAGAAAGACTAGGGAAAATATGGGCCCTCTAGGGAAGGAAACGGGAGACCTGGTTGCCCTGGATATGGAGAAGAGTGAGCTGCTCAGTGACTTTTCTGCCTCAGTCTTCACCCATGAGTGCTCCAGCCACACCGCCCAAGTCACAGACGGCAAAGGCAGCAACTGGGAGAATGAGGAGCAGCCCACTGTAG
>Ga0181612_147940_pt1 | contig 13101 bp, 10 predicted proteins | sample HoacroProtozoa21_FD_119630 | JGI IMG/M metagenome (GOLD analysis project Ga0181612, IMG submission 119630) | Hoatzin crop microbial communities from Cojedes, Venezuel. Combined Assembly of Gp0051906, Gp0051904, Gp0051908
GTCGCCGACAATCGTGTTGCCACAATCTCGCTGCCCCTCGACTTGCATGTGTTAAGCCTGTCGCTAGCGTTCATCCTGAGCCAGGATCAAACTCTTCGTTGTTATATTATTCTTCTTCTCTTTCGAAATTAATCTTAAAACACATAAAAAACAACCTAAAAGCCTTCCGACTCCCTAATGAATCTTGCTATCTAAAAAGTGTACTGCTCGTCTCTATGAATTGACGGAGACAATGTATCATTGTCCCTGTCTCTTGTACTTCTCATTTGTTGCAAAGCATGTCAAAGATCTCTTTGTTTTTCAGACCCCGTTTGGGGCGAAAAGCGGTGCAAAGGTAATGCCTTTCTTACGTTCCCACCAAATTTTTTGCAAACTTTTTTTGAAAAAAGTTATTAACAACCCTACTTTTTTACTTGAGATTGCTTTTGCACTTCAGGCACAAATATCTCAGAATAAGCGCATTTAAGCACTATTGACCTAGATCTAAGTCCAACAAGATATTAAGTCCCGTTTGCTGACAAATGGCATTTAGTAATTGGATTTCTCGGTCATCAACTTTGGCATCAGCATCAATGACACGTGTCAGTAATTTGGCTGTATAGATTTTCTGCAAATCGGACATCGACTTCATAATATTAATAGCGACATCACGATTGAGGGCATAGCCGACCTTGAATATTTCGGCTGTTATGCCCAGTTCAGCACAAATCGTATTGAAAACCGTCACTTCACCATTTGCAACACATTCGTCCGCATTGATCATCTCTACTAACAAACTAACGATTGCTTGCTTTTGAGTATCTGAAAAACTTATTTTTTCCATTTCTACGCCTCCGAATTTTGATTAAGTGTCACTATTATTACTCTCCTCATTATTATTAAATGGAGGAGGTGTAGGGGTTGAAGTCGTGTTGTCGGGAGTCTCTGGTTGATTGGCTTTCTCATCTTCAGTGGCTTTGATGATTTCCTCGGTGCGAGACTTCCACTGTCGAGGTCCAAAGATGTTTTCTGCATCTTCGGTGTAAATCACTTCGCGCTGTTGCAATAGCTCGGCCAGTGCATGATGTCCTTGCTGGTATTGAGTTAGGATTTGTCGAGCACGTTCATATTCGTTGTCGATAATGGATTGAACTTCTTGATCAATCTTTTGTGCACGGCTCTCGCTATAGGGTTTAGTGAACCCATAGGTATCGCTAGAGGAGTCGTAATATGAAATATTAGGTAATTGATCACTCATACCATAGTATGTAACCATAGCATAGGCTATTTTTGTTGCCCTCTCTAGGTCGTTGAGCGCTCCTGTGTCAATAATCCCAAGGAACATATCTTCGGCGACACGTCCTGCCATCAGTGAACAAATCTTATCGAGTAGAGCTTGCTTAGGCTCTATCTGACGTTCTTCTGGTAAATACCAAGCAGCACCAAGAGCTTTGCCACGAGGCACAATGGTCACCTTGATAAGTGGATCGCCATAGCGCAAATGCCAGCTCACGGTAGCGTGTCCAGCCTCGTGAACTGCGATAGAGCGTCGCTCCTCATCAGTAATCACTTTGGAACGCTTTTCTAGTCCGCCGACAATTCGGTCAATAGCATCCATGAAGTCTTGTCGCTGCACAGCTTGTTTTTTGTGGCGGGCAGCGATAAGGGCGGCCTCGTTGCACACATTGGCAATATCTGCACCCGAGAATCCTGGCGTTTGTCTTGCCAAAAGGTCTAGGTCAACAGAGCCATCGGTTTTAACATTGCGTAGATGAACCTGGAATATTTCTTTTCGGTCGCTCAATTCTGGCAGTTCCACATAGATCTGACGGTCAAAACGTCCTGCTCGCAACAAAGCCTTATCTAGAATATCGGCACGGTTGGTAGCCGCAAGAATGATGACACCACTGTTGCTACCAAAACCATCCATCTCAGTGAGTAATTGATTGAGGGTGTTCTCTCGCTCATCGTTGGAACCCATATTGGGATTTTTTCCTCTTGCGCGCCCAACAGCATCTATTTCATCGATAAACACTATGCAAGGAGCCTTTTCTTTAGCTTGTCTGAAAAGGTCACGCACACGAGAAGCACCTACTCCGACAAACATTTCCACAAAATCGGAGCCCGACATTGAAAAGAATGGCACATCAGCTTCGCCAGCCACAGCCTTGGCTAATAGAGTCTTGCCTGTCCCTGGAGGACCCACTAGCAAAGCGCCTTTGGGTATCTTGCCGCCCAGCTCGGTGTAGTGTTGTGGATTGCGCAAGAAATCAACGATTTCAGCAATTTCTACTTTGGCCTCGGCCAATCCTGCTACATCTTGGAAAGTAACCTTGTTGGCATTGTTCTTATCAAACAGCATTGCTTTAGATTTCCCAACGCTGAATATGCCACCATTGCCTCCAGTGCCCCCAGCCGACATTCGTTTCATGATAAAGAACCAGAATAGCACCAACAAGATAATGGGTCCAAAAGTCCACAGAGCCATTGAGAAATCACTACCTTGCTCATAGTTAACATCGCCTTTGAACACCCCACTTTGTTTCCACTGCTCTACCTTGTCCTCAAATTTGTCGGCAGATGGTATGTGGGTAGAGATTTTTGCCTTTTGTCCCTTGATGGGGGTTAGTGCTTGCTGTCCATTGAAGACGACTTGAGCTAAAGAGTCGGAAAGCAGTCCTTCGGCTTCGTCTTTGTTACTATATACAGTGATAGCCGTCACACCACCTTTGTTCACCCAAGACTCAAATTCGGTCCAGCTCACTTGTCGGTTGACGCCATCTTCCTTAAGGAAATAGATCGATAACAAGGCCACAATAATCAAGGCATACATCCAATATAGGTTGAATTTGAAGCCTTTGCGTTGCGAGTTTTTGTTGTCAGCCATAATATGAATAGATATTCGCCTTAATCAATATTTTAATTATTAACTAATGAGTGAAATCAGTCTATATCGGGTAATGTGTTGATGATAGCATCGGCCCACAACTGCTCTAGGTTGTAGCGCTCACGATATTCTGGCAAGAAGATATGAACAAAAATGGATCCATAGTCGATGACAATCCATTGTGAGTTTTGGTATCCATCATAGTTAAATGGGCGTTGTCCGATAGCCTTCTCAACATATTCTCTCACGCTATCAGCGATAGCATCGACATGCATCGTACTCGTCCCACTAGCTATAACAAAACCCTGTGCTGCAGCATTTTCTATATTAGAAAGATTAACGTGAACGATTTGTTGCCCCTTCTTTTCTTGTATTGCTTCGATAATTGATTTTACTAATTTTTCGTTATCTGTCATATTTTGTTTGATTATATAGTAATGTGCAAATTTAACACTTTATCTTAAAATTCTAAGTCGTAGAATCATAATTTTTACTAAAAACGGTTTTAGGCTTTTTAATCTGACGAAATATTGATTACCACGAACTCAGAAGAAGTACCTATGCGAAATTTTCCGCCCCACAATCCTAATCCAGAGCTTATGTAGTATTGTGACCGACCTCGGCGCCAAAAGCCAAAGTCGCACTCATAGATAGCCTTGGTTATCAGATTCAGTGGCCACACTTGTCCGTGGTGTGTGTGCCCACTCAGTTGCAAATCCACATTGCACCTCTCGGCCTGTTCCAAATGATAGGGTTGATGGTCTAGCAAAATCAAGAAGTGAGACGACGGGGCTAACGAGACCAGTTGGTCTAATGGCTTGCGGTGAGGATTAGAACGGTCATCACGCCCAACGATAGTCACCTCGCCAATGTCCACACTACTATCCCTCAACACTTGAATCCCCGCTTTGCGCAAAAACACCAGTGATTGATTGACGCCCGCAATGTATTCGTGGTTGCCCAAACAAGTATATACAGGAGCCTTGATGCGATGAAACACCGTGTCGGCATCAAATGCAACCAATGGGCGAATATTTCCATCAATCACATCACCAGCCATGAGAACCAAATCGGGGGACTCAGCATTGATTAGGTCAACCCAACGAGCCAATTCATCTGGACGATTATGATAGCCTGCATGCAAATCGCTTACCATCACCAAACGCAGTGGCTTGGACAATGGCTTTGAGGATGTTAGATTTAATTCCCGACGCACTTTGTGATGATAGTGCAGATTGCCAGCCACAAATACCGATAGCATTAAAATCGTTATTATTGCAGTGAGCCATCGATTGTGATGCAACAATTCGCTAGGAACAAGATGCAACAGTCGCCCCGCATCGAGCAGCAAGAATAACATCATTAAATAGAACACTATCACCAGCCATGAGTTACCTATCTCATAGATAGCTGTTGCTAGAGATAAGGGAAAACTGTCACTGAAAAATTGTAGAAACAGACAAGACCACGCTATCAACATCAACACCATCACTGCCGATTTGGCCAACTGATTAAAAGGCAATAATTGCCAGATGTGATACATCACAAAAGCCTGTACCGCTATGGCAACAATGAAGGCTATAATCCAAAATTTCAGCATGACGAAAAATGTTTTTTATTTTTAATGCGGTTGAGAACTTTTGGGTAGGAAATCAATGTCACCTAATGGTCTCGGTAACCTCACGATATCAGGGTCAAATAGCGTTTGTCGCACAAATTAGCTATGGCTCTATTGCTTGCTTTTCAGAAAAAGAGCCACCTCTTAATTTGGTATCAAAGTGCCTGCGTGGTGTTGTACTTGATTATTTTTTGCGTTTGTTGTAGTGATAGTGATGCTGCATCGAATGATATAAATACTGCCTAAAGTAATGTACGTACCAGAAATGATAGAACAAGAAGGCAAGCACAGCTCCAGCTATATCGGCAAACCAATCAGAAAATTCATAAGAGCGCCCAGAGGTGAAATAGAGCTGAGCCACTTCCATCACAATACCAAGAGTGATTGCTGTCGCCATGCACATCAACTCCTTGTTCAACTTGGTGTGATGGGGCAACACATGCTTGGCATAGTCAAGGATAAACACTAGAGCAGTAACAAAATACAATATCACATGAGCTACCTTGTCCGCACCTTCAAATAATGAGAATCGGCTTGCTCCAATGGGGTCCTCGGCTAATGAGAAATATGCCACAATAAGAATCATGACAAGTGAAGGGATACCAGTGGGAAGTGCTAACAAGAATTTTTTCATAACCACTATATGTATGTACTCGTGAATAGCAACCTATGCTATCACTATCGTTCGTTCAAAATAATGGACAAAATTAAACAATAATTTTCATTCAACTGCAATATAACCGAGAAAAATCGAATAAAAAACGCCTTTGGATAAAAAATCCGTTATTTTTTACTAATTTTGTAAGTCATGAGCAAGGGCGCAGATTTATTAAGTTTGTCGAGACATGAGCGAAGAGGCATCATTGCAGCATTGCTGATTATTGCTATGGTGATGGCGATAACCAGTTGGTGGCAACACGCTGAGAATGCAAAGATTTATCAAATTGCCCCAACAGCAGATGCTGCTATTGAGCAAACATTGGAAAAGGGTCAAGATAGCGTGTCTGCCTCGCGATCGGCAACCCACACAGATAAGACCTCTAAACAAAAGCAGAAAAAACGCTCACGTCATCGCCCATCCAAGGAGGCACCCTCTCATGAGCCAGCACGCTTAGAGCCAGTACCCCAATTCTAATAGTCTAAGTACTAGGGTCTGATATCGAGCATGTTATCAACGTTTATCAACATAGCAACGACGCAACAATATTTTTTTAATCATCTATATATGGCAACAAAAACAAGTCAAACACGAGGTAAGTTTGGGACTCGACTAGGAGCAATAGCGGCAGCCGTAGGCTCGGCCGTAGGATTAGGAAACATCTGGCGATTCCCATACGAAGCAGGAGTTAATGGTGGAGGCGCGTTTATTATAGTCTATATCATTTGCATCATTGTGCTAGGCATACCCGTGATTATGAGCGAATTTATTATCGGGCGTTCAACGCACAAGAATTTCAAAGCCGCCTTGCAGCAGCTATCACCCAATAGCCACGCCTACCTATTCTCCTATGTGTGTATCATTGGGTCACTTGTGATTATCGGGTTCTATAGCGTGGTGTGTGGCTGGGTAATAGAATATCTATACCAAGCGATAGTAGGAAACCTGAGTGGACACAGCATTGAGGAATATGGTGAGATGTTCAGCAACTTTGTTGCCAACCCTTGGCGTAGCGTGGGGTGGACTGTATTGTTTTTGCTACTTAACTTTTGGGTACTGCTTCATGGTATTGAGAAAGGAATAGAGCGCGTGTCATCGTTGATGATGCCCCTGCTATTTATCATACTCATCATCTTATGCATCAATTCGTTGATGATGCCTGGTGCTGAAAAAGGACTTTCATTTCTATTTAAGCCCGATTTTTCCCAATTGACTTGGGGTGGTGTGCTTGATGCTATGGGGCAAGCCTTCATGTCGTTGTCGTTGGGCGTAGCATGCCTAGTCACCTATTCGTCATACTTCAGCGACGACACCTCGCTCATCAAAGATGCTAGCGTCATAGCAGGGCTCGACACGCTGGTTGCGTTGTTGTCGGGGATGGTGATTTTCCCCGCTGTGTTTTCGTTTGGAGCAGAGCCTACGGCAGGTCCTAAACTCATTTTTGAGGTATTGCCCAATGTTTTTCAGCAAATGGCTGGAGGCTATGTGTGGGCACTGCTATTTTTTGTTCTAGTCTTCTTTGCATCGATTACCAGCACCATCTCAATGAGTGAGATTCCCATCACTTTTTTGATTGAGGAACGCAAGATTTCTCGCCGTCGAGCCACACTATATATAGCTATCATTTCGTTGGTCGTTTCTACGCTGTGTGCTCTGTCGTTCAATGTGCTTGACGATGTTAAGATATTTGGAATGAATTTGTTTGACTTGATGAATTACACATCTAGCAATGTGTTTATGCTCTTAGGAGGCATTTTCACAGCCGTCTATGTGGGGTGGTTTCTTGACCGCAAAATCATACATGAGCAATTCACCAACAAAGGGCGACTCAAGGGTCACGCTGAGCCCTATGTGATATTCTGCCTGCGCTATGTGGCCCCACTGTCTATTGTGCTCATTTTCCTATTTTTGGTTGGCATCATCTAGTGCTTCAAGGTGCATCTGTCTAAACAAATGATTGAATCAGTTCGCATAAGCAAGATAAGCGTTTTGGGCATACGAGCGTTGCTGCTCCTTTGGCTAGCTATGATAATGGGTGGCTTGCTATCGTGCCAACACGATGAAATGAGCCACACGATGATTGCGCAAAACGAGCATTTCTATGTGACGGGTGATAGTGTGGTGCAGGGAGCAACATTTGCCTGCGTCAATGCTTCAGGGCGCATCGAGAACAACGTCAGTGTGCGCCAGCTCGATTCTATCTATAACCAAACAGATAGCACAAACATCGGGTTTACCTATGGCCGACCCTGGCGGCCAACCCGTCAGCACCCTTCTATGCCCACATTTGCCAGTGACCATCAGCTGATAGATGCTTTGTATCACATGGCACTCGATGATGTGGCCAAGTCAATCGATTCATCGGGCCGATTGACAAAAGGTCAAAACATCAGTCGGCTCTATTGCTCGATCTACCTAGCACTAGCCTACCTCAAGCCAAGCCAAAGTATGTCCACGCTGCGTGCGCTGGTCGATAAAGACACCATCATTATGCAACAAGAAGGGCTGTGGCCCGTAGTGAACGACCACATCGGTTGGGCCATCGCAGCATGGGAGGTGTATCAATCGACAGGTGACCACAATTGGTTGCGCTATAGCTATCGAGCCATACAAAAAACGATGGCAATCAACCAGCAAGTGCTCACCGACCACACAACAGGACTAATGCACGGCGGTGGATATGCATCACCATCGGTTTTGGCACCTCACCACCTCTCGTGGATGGGCTACAACGACTTGTTCTCTTGCATCTCACTAGGAAACAACATTCTGGCTTATCGTGCCTATCAAATACTTGACCAAATGGCCGAGGAGATCGATGATGACCACGAGGACTATGCCCTGCAAGCCACGCATCTCAAAGACGCTATCAACCAACACTTGTGGAACGAGGACCGAGGTCATTATAGCTCCTTCTTGTATGGGTTGGCCTATCGCATGCAGGCACCCACCACCGACAACACGTCTCAGGCTATGGCCGTGCTATGGGATATCGCCGACGATGACCGTGCCGAGAACCTCATCGCCCACACTCCCGTAAGTGACTTTGGCGTCAATGTCACCTACCCTCCTTCTACTGCGATTGAACCCTATTTTGCCAACCCCTCGTGGGCAACCACACAAGCCCTTTGGAATCTTGCCGCCGCTACGGTGGGCAACGAGAATGCCTTGAGGCGAGGACTAGGAGCATTGTTGCGAGCCGAAGCGTTTTATGCCTCTCGAGACATACACATTGCTGGCAGCACCGTTGACCAATTGGGTGAGGGAGCGGGCATGCTGGCTATGCTGTTTCGCGTGATAGCGGGCATCACCCTCAAGCCTGAAGGCATCGAATTTCATCCATACGTGCCTACAGGTCTTCCAGGTGAAAAGCACATTGGCAACTTCCGTTATCGAGATGCCACACTCGATATCACTTTGCTAGGCACAGGAAGCGAAATACAATCGATGACTATGGATAGCAAGCCAATGGATGCACCCTTTCTGCCTGCCAATGTGCAGGGACACCACCAACTCACTATCCACCTGCAACCAGCAGGACAAAGCACTGGGCGCATCACCCGACATCATGGCGAAGTGCTGTTGCCCACCACACCCGACGTCAAGTGGCCGATGCCATCGGACAGTGGCATCATCTGCAACTACCGCCCATCGGCTAGCTACTGGCTCATGGTCAATGGACAACGTTTCGGGCGCATCACCGATTCTGTTTTTGCGATTCCACAGTCCGAGCAGCTGATAGAATGTGCCGTCTTGTTGCAAGGGCGCTATGGCGAGAGTTTCATATCTCGCCCCTACCTACGCTTTGCAGCCACGCCCCAAGTAGCTATGCTACCCGATAGCTCGACCACATCGTCATCACTTGTTGTCAATGTGAAGGTGCAACGAGGTGGCGACTATCTGATTGATATTGGCTATTTGCCCACTGGCACACTCGATGTGCGCAAGATTGCGGTCAACAATCACCTTGCGGGCACCGTGGTCATGGCGCAAGACCGAACCAGCACACTGCGCTATAGCAACATGCTCATGGTCAAATTGCTACGTGGTGACAACACAATAGAGATAACCCCCATCGCGCTACCCAAGCCATACACCCCCTGCACGCCACGATTGCTGAGGGTCATCACCCTATGAATGGCCTAACACACAGATACTAAAACCGAGCGCGTGGCGGAGCAATCGATTTATGCCGAGGCGTAGTAGATTTGGCGCTGAATGTCGAGGTTGAGCTGCTCAATGGTGTCGATATTGCCCAACTGGGCCCTGGCGTCCCTTATCGTGCCATATTTCATGGTAATGACTCGCCCAGCCAGCTCGCGATTGAAGATGCGGAAACCCTCGCGCTTGTATTGTTCGAGCAAGAAGTTGGCATAATCTTGCTGCGACGCCGTCAGGCCACGCATGATGCCCTCGCGTGCCAAGGCAACACGCCGTTCGCGTTCCATCGGGGTGGTGTGATATGCTAGGAATTCCAGCACATCCATCATGTCACACTTTTCCATCGATAGCATGTCGCGCACCACGTTCAGGCGGTCCATCGAGAAATTCTCAGCCTCTAACTGATTGATAAGCCCCGCACGAGTGTCGGGGTTGCTCCATTGACGTCGCAGGTCATCGGAACTCTTGAAAAACCGCGGGATGCACCCAAACAATCGGCGGATGTACTCGGCAAGGTCGATGAGCTCGTTGCCAAACATGAAATATTCATCGTGTGCCATGCTCGCCCGCACCTCGACCACATGATTGTCACCCAGGCGGATGCGCAACTTCTCGTTGGTAGGTCGCTCACACACGCACGGGCTCATGCCACACTTGCTACACACCCTAGGTTGCTTGGGCTCTCTTTTCTTGTCGTCACCACTATCATTGGGGGTATCTACACGCATAGATTCAGCGGGTTCTTCGGGCAGACCGTCCCAGTCGGCATCGTTGAACCGCTCGCTTGCCCGCACAAAGTCGTAGAGCGTGAAGTAATATTTATCGTCAAACAAGCGCGTGCCACGCCCTAGTATTTGCTTAAACTCCACCATATTGTTCACAGGGCGCAATAGCACGATGTTGCGCACATTGCGAGCATCAACGCCCGTAGATAGCTTGCGCGACGTGGTCAAGATGGTTGGAATGGTCCTCTCATTGTCCTGAAATCCCTTCAAGTGCCGCTCGCCCTCGTCACCGTCGTTGGCAGTCACGCGACAACAATAGTAGGGCGACATCACATCGGCGGGTTTGCGTTGGTTAATCATGGCGCACACCTGCAAAGCGTGATTCTGAGTGGCGCAAAACACGAGCGTCTTTTCCTTGGGGTTGATAAGCCGCATCAGTTGCTCCACACGTAGCTCGTCGCGTTGTTTCATCTCGATGTTGCCGTTATAGAAGTCCGCCTCGGTATAGACGCGGTCCGCTTCCACCTCGCCACTCTCCACCTCGTCGCGGTTGGGGTCAAACTGGTAATCGTCTAGGTCGCTCGTGATACGCATCACACGGAACGGTGTCAGGTAGCCATCCTCGATGCCCTGCTTCAAGGAATAGGTATAGACGGGTTCGCCAAAGTAGTTGTAGGTGTTGGCGTTCACATCGCGGCGGGGCGTAGCGGTCAATCCTAGCTGGCACGCACCAGTGAAGTAGTCCATGATGCCGCGCCACTGGCTCTCGTCGTTAGCACCGCCACGATGACACTCATCGATGATGATGAGGTCAAAGAAATCCTTCTGGTAGTGTGTGTAGTAAGGTTGTCCCGCTGCATCGGTGGTCATAAACGTCTGGAAGATGGTGAAATACAAGCTCTTGCCAACGGGAAGCATGCCATCGCGGTCGCGTATCTCCTGAGGGGTGATGCGCACCATCGCCTCCTGCTCAAAGCCGCCAAAGTCGTTCAATGCTTGGTCGCTCAAGATGTTGCGGTCGCTCAAGAACAAGATGCGTGGCAAGCGCGTGGGCTCGCCCGATGTGTTCCAGCGCGTCTGCATCAGCTTCCAACAAATCTGGAACGCTGTGTAGGTCTTGCCCGTGCCCGTTGCCATGGTCAGCAACACGCGCCGCTTGCCATCGGCGATGGCATCGGTCACCTTGCGGATGGCTATCTCTTGATAGTAGCGTGCACCGTGGCGCTCGTCGGTGTGGAGCGGACACAAGTTGAAGCGGTCGCGCCACGTGTTGGACGTGGGGAAGGTCATCTGCCACAACCGTTCGGGGCTGGGGAAACCATCCACTCGCCCCTCCTCGCCCGTTGCCATGTCTATCTGATAGACCTCATGGCCATTGGTGGCGTAGGTGAAGCGTATCGCCATCGCGTCGGCATATTCCTTGGCTTGCTCGATGCCCTCCTCTACGGGTAGCGTGTCGGCCTTCGCCTCCACAATGCCTATCTTCTGCCCTCGGTAAACCAACAGATAATCCATCCGCCGTGGTTTGCGGTGGCGGCCGTTCGACGTGATGCGGCCTGGCGCAATCGTCGTGACGTTTTGCTCGGTATAGACGTGACTCTCCCTCACCACATTCCAGCCCGCCAGCCGTAGCATCGGGTCAATCAGCCTCATTCTAGTATCGCTCTCATTCATCGGTTTTCTATGATTTTGTTATGCATTCTTTTACAAATTGCCCTCAAATGCCTCGTGAAGCACACTTTGCTTGAGTTCCTCCACCAAAGCCAATTGACGCTTGAAATTCGCCTGCAACTGCGCTGTCCTCCCTGACAGCGCATCCAACTCCGCCACAATGCGCCGTTGCTCATCAATTGGGGGAACAAATAATTTCGTATTTTTTGCTCTTACAATTGTATAAGTCCCGACTACTGCACCCTTATAGTTGTTCACCTGATTTACAATGTAATCTGTCCTATAAGCATATTCGACAAAACGTGAATTGATTACTCTTTTCTTTTTAAGCCAAATAATGTTGCCATCTTTAAAGTAAAAACGGTCATTTTCTTTTACGATATAGCAAATACCCAAAGTTCCAACGCCTGTTATTAAAATATCACCAGCTTGTGGAATTCCATATTTTGCGGAATACTGAGTGTACATTTCCTCAGAAATAAATAATTCATTCTTCACATAACCTTGTTTAGCTATCTTCACTATTTCACGTGCACGATAGAAAGGGACCCCTTCACTTTTCCAATCAGCTTGAAAAACTCTTTTACTTGATGTGATATCAAAAAAATCCCCAATCTTTGCCTGTTTCCAGCCGTCTTTAGGGGTCATGGCTTGTTGCAGTTTGCTTTGGAAGAGTTCTTGTGCATCATCGATGGCGCGTTGTGTGTTCTTGTGCAACGCATCGGCATGAGCAAACAACTCATCCAACCTCCCCACAATACGCCGTTGCTCAGAAAGGGGTGGATAAGTGATAGGTACTAAAAACAATTTCTTTTTGTTTAAAGTTATACCTTTCAATTTTACATCTCCCATAGCATATTTAAGCCAATCGAACCCCTCCAAGTAATATTTTAGATAATGAGCATCAACTTCATTACTAATAAAAGGTAGAGCTGCAATCGCTTCGTTTGTTCTGAGATTTTTACCTGCAAACGCACATCTTCCAAGTGTTAATTTGAAACTCATCATCAAAGTTCCTTCTTTCACAATAGGCACATCAATTGCAGCAATATCTGTTATATATTCTTTACTATCGTATATAATTCCATTGTTTGAATTGCTTAGGTCAGAGATAGACACCCACACATTACCAGAAGTGTGTTCTTTATCCCACATTCTATCTATGCCACGAGGTGGCGTTTTGCCAAGATTTATTTCACAAATCTCCCCTAGTTTTTTTACTTTCCAGCCCTCTTTCATAGTTTGTCCTCCTTGATTTGTTTAAGAATGTCGAGGTTTTGTTGCTGCAAGCTGATAAGCTCGTCAATGAGATCATCGGGTTGGCGCAGGGGGTCAGGCTCAGGCGTGTGAGGATTTTTCACACTCATGTCGAGCGTTGTGGGGTCGATGTCTGCACGTTCCA
>Ga0181612_151205_pt1 | contig 13101 bp, 7 predicted proteins | sample HoacroProtozoa21_FD_119630 | JGI IMG/M metagenome (GOLD analysis project Ga0181612, IMG submission 119630) | Hoatzin crop microbial communities from Cojedes, Venezuel. Combined Assembly of Gp0051906, Gp0051904, Gp0051908
CATTTTTTCGGTGGGCTGTAATTGTCCCTCACGTATTCCGTTTGTTACTCAGACATTTCTTCAAGGGTCTGTTATAAGAAATCTGGAGTAAGTTGAGTGCAAGAAGAGAGGATTTAGGATTCTTCTGGTATTTCCAGTATGTCAGGTAGGAAGCTGAAGGTGTTAATTTTAAAATATGGATCTTGATTTACAAAGCTAATTGGAGACCTGGCATCTGTGAAGTGTTTCGGATTGCACAAGCACATTGATTGTTCTCAAGCTAAATACAAGACAGAGGGAAGCCCTCCTCCTTTCCTATTTCCTGGATAAATATCAAGACATTATGGCCTTGCTGTACACTTCTTCCAAAGCTAGCTTTACTTGATGAGAGAAGACTGTACAGGTGTTGGAGTGGAGAACATGGCCAGATTAGACCTGAACAATAGTAATTCTTTGCCCAAACAGCATTCTACAGGGCCAAATGATGTAAGGACATACAGAAATTAGACTTATTTTGAACCATGAGTTGCACAAAGTCCCAAATTTCTTTCTTGCAGAGAAGGAATAAGCACTTCTTTTCCTGTCTTCATTCCAATCAGAATTATTATTCTGAATGTTATGAACAATAATTATCTGGACCAGTTGTTCAGCTATGACAACAGTAGTGGAAAGGCATAACAGCAGTGTATAAAAGCCAGCTTTCCTCTGCTGCAACAGTTGTTACTTTGGGCAATTTCCCCAAAGATGCCAAGAACATGGAGGAAAACTCTGGATGGAGAAGAGCAGTTTTATTTCTTTCTACCCTAGGAAGATCTTGTGCTGTGAGAAGCAACTCTTTCTTTGAAAAGTGAAAACAAATGTATCCATAAAAGCAGGAAATTAAGACTATAAACAAAAAAATGGAGATTCATTGATCTGTTTGTTTTATTCATTTGGGTTTATGGATGTGGAAGTCTGCCTGTCTTCGGAGCGCAGGGTCAGCAGGGGGTGCCCTGCTTCTTCAGGACATGGGTGAGGATTTCCTGCCCTAGAGAGAGACAGAAGGGCTTGGTACCTATGGTGAGGCATCACCCTCAGTGACTTGTACTTGTGGGAGAGAATTAATCACCGTAGGCCATGTCCTTAGCTCTTTACTGAGGTTTTGTTCAATCCTCCACTGTCTAAGCAAGGTCCAAGTAAGAAAGTGAGTCAGGGCTGGGTGCTCTGTTGCTCGTATCTGAGTAATACCACTGTGATTGCTGCATTAGAGAGGATGTAGTGTTTTGAAAGAAGTATCAGTGAAGTGAAATTATGGGTAGGACTAGATTCCTAGCTTTGCCTCCATCATCAAGGCCAGGTCCCCCAGCAAGGAGAGGATTTTCGTGTCACACAAGGAGGACAGTCTTTGTGACTGCATTCCCATGAGACAGAGCTTCATATGCAAGATGTGTGTAACAGCATTAGGGGCATACTACACTTCAGATGAGGAAACTTGCTCTCCTGGTTGTTAGGGAGGGCACAAAGACAGAAATAACATACAGGGACTGCCCATTACTCAGGCTATCATGACTTCGTCAGCAGAGAACCATAGCACAGAAAGTAGCCATACAACAACTGGAAAATAGCACAGAACATAGCCATATACAAGTAGGAAATTATTTATCTTGATTTGCAGATGACCAGAGTAGGGAGCTAGGGCTTTATTCTGCTTTTCTGTGGTCTCTCACAATCCTCGGACAAGTCCTTCGTTTAAGGCTCAATTTCCTAAGAGCAGCTCTGACTAGCGTGAGGTATTTGTTAGGGGATGACCACGAAAGCGGCTTAGTGATGGTCCATCTGTTGGTGCCTTCCTCTGGCTCAGTGCATCCTCTGGAAACCATGAGAGGGATGTGGTATAGATCTGGCTCTGTGTATGCTGGCTGCAACCTGCAGCATAGCGTAGATAGAACACCCACTCAGATGGTGGAGCAAATCAGATACATAAAGGGTTTTTCAGGTTAATTTGAGCTTCTAAAGTGATGCAGAGACGTTGAAAGCAAGAAAAGGCTATAGTCCACTAATCCAACCTCATGGCTGGATTCAAACCAGTACTCTCGCTTTCAGATTTAGGCGTCTGGGGCTGTACCTGCAAGTTGCAGGTTCCGGCATCGTTTTGGTGTGAGGTAATTAGGCAGTAAGATTGGATGTGAGAGCAAGCAACAAATAAAGGAACTTACCTTTGCCATGCAGAACTTGAAGGCCACCGGAGTATGGGATTTGTCTCATGATGACTCAGCCATTATACCAAGGGATTAAGATGTTTCTGTTCTTCCTGAAATAGTTACAAATAGGAGCGGACATTTGACAAAAAAAAAAACCCTGTTATTAGATCTCTTAAGAAACCCTTGTAGACGAATTTTGCTCTAATGGAAAATCGTATTTTGGAACATAAAGGTGCTTCTTCGTTAATTTTTGTTGTTGTCGTTGTTGTTATGGATTGCTTCATTGTGACTCTCAAGTAGTCCTTGGTCTATTCCAAAGTCTGAGAGGGGGAAGGAAAAACCTATAAAACATACTGGCCCTTTAAATTAAAAAAAAAATTCCTGTGGTGCAGCTGAGGTCAGGAAGTAGTTGATCATAGCAAGAGTCTGGACCCATGCTCTGCTATGTCTGAAAGAAGTCTAGTTAGAGAGAGGGAAAGGATGTTACCTCTGGACTGGAGTAATTGACACCTGAACCATACAGGAGGATTTTCATTCTAGTCCAGTGAAGAATATTAGGAAAACAAGATCTTCACAGGAGAGACACTCAGTGAATTCCTATGCTGAACAGAGCAGTAAAATTTCACCCTGAAAATGGAGGGACAGTTTTGCTGAACTATGAATCTTTGTCCCCTGCAATAATAGTTTGGCATGTCCTTCCAATGAATACATGAAACATTCAGAGAAGGAGGAAAAAGCTCAGCGAACTTCACAAATTTCCATTTCCAAGAGACGGAGCAGCCTATGACCTGGCAGGGTGCCACCGCATGACGCAGGGCTTTATGGAAATCGAGTTGCAATGGCGAACGACTTGAAACAGAGTGCTGAGCTGTCAGATAAGTCACAGTTGGTGAATGTTAACTTCTATTTGTTATGTTTTGAAGACAAATACCATATCCACGTACCAGACAGGGCAGGGTTAGACTGCGGGGGTGAAGAAGGGAGGCAGGCAGACCAGAGGAAGGAAGATATCCTTTGTAAATAAATAGAAACGTCAGTCTTCCCAGTTTACTTAGGCTGCGTTGCTCATGACCCTGTTATACCAGCAGCCAGGGGCGTGTGTCAGTGAAAGACCATCGTCCTCCCACTTGACATAGGATGCGAGTTTTATTAAACGGGACTTACATTTTAATGTATTTATTAACAAAATTTTGAGTCACAGTCAAGCCCATGTGAAACTGCATGAAAAACCTTTGGCCCTATCCTGTTACATGTTCTTTGCAGATACTATGTATATTTTTAGCTCTGTAAACTACAACAATTGCCCATTACCATTTTGTTGTAGTTAATGTTGACATTACAGTGGTGCACAGTGTTTTCAGTCAGAAAACACTCTTTTGCGATTAGTATATACAATAACAAACAGGAACTCGTGGAATTATAATATAGGGTTCCATTTATATTTAGGTGCACCAGAAATGCTGTGGTGATTACCATTATATAAATAAAACAAGTATTTGCAGACTTTACACATTTTATTCAGCACAGCTTGTCAGAGTAATTTTGTCTGCATTTCCAATGGAAAATGATAATGGTTATTGAGAGTGATGCCCCCACCAATCTCTAAGCAAATAAAAGACAGGAGTTTTTAAAATGGTTGAAGAGATGACTAAAAAGAAATAATTAAAAATATATTTGCAGTTAAAAATGAACTTTTTTGGGAAAATATTTGTGTTTTCCTACTTTCACTTTTGTGACTGCCTGTGCTAATGAAAATAGAGGAAAAAGAGCAAGTCGGTTCCTTTGTTTATTTCGTTCTTGGAGGTTTTACCTAACAAGGCTTGTCTTCCAAATAGGTGCACAATTCAGGCAACACAGGAGTATTTTACAGATGCACTGTTATAGAGGCAAGGGAGAAAGAAGGCTTATTTCTAGGCATTGGATGGTGTAGTCTGTTACAAGCAGTAGCATACTGTAAGTTCTCTGATGCTGTTCCAAAAGGTCCTAATACACTATGTCAGGAACAATGGATACGATTGGGCCAGCTGTATTACAGCTCCTTTCTCATGCCTCTGGCAAGTAACAGGATTTCGTAGGACTTGAATCTGGTTCCAAGCCATTGCTCTTCCAGCCAACTGCCTAAGCAGCCTCTGAACAAGTTGAAGGCACCTGGCTCTGGCATTCAGTGGGACACAGAGCAGTGTCCCCTGCCACTCTGCCAGGCAGAGGTGACCCATCACGCTTATACCGGGGGATCTTCCTGCATTTTCTGCCAGTTAGGCAGTCTCAAATTTTCTCACTCTATTCCATAACGTACTTCGAGCTGTTCAGCAAGATGGGGTGATATGTTAGTGAGCAAAGAGCGTATTGCCCTCCCCACCACAGACAGCAGTTGTTTGCCTTACTGTTGCAATAAGCAAGCTATGGAAGTGTTTCCACTTCAGGGCTCGCATTTAATTATGCGCATGAAAGCTAGCCGATGCATATGGACGTGTTACACAGCATGTGTTTATCTCGCCTTGCTCATTCACACTGAATTGATATTGGCTGGTGCAACCTACGGGGAAGCGCGCTGTTTTTCGGGCCCTTAAACAAAATCAGGGGCTTCGCTTCCAGCAGCAGCACGCTCTGGCTTGGTCCCGTTGGTGTCTTCGGTCTTGTGAAGTGAGGTGAGCCCTGTGCCCGAGCGCCTGTGAAAGTATTTGAGCTGTCAGGACAAGGAAGTAACCTTTCCCTCCTGATCTGGTCAGCGCCGTGCCTTCCTTCTCTTCCCAAGGGCAGTCAGAAAATATCTCTTCACTCATCTCTCCTTTATCCAGCCAACCAGACAAAGATGGCAGCAACAAGACCTCTTTTTCTCCTTCCCCAGTCCCTCCCACGAGGTATGCTGGTAGTAGCTGCGTGTCATTACAGTGGTGCTTGTAAGGTCCTATGAAGCGCTTCTTCTAGTAGATAATCCTCTGTCGATGTACACAGGGCAGTTCACATTTTTCAGCTCCGCTATTTCAGCCCATCTGCAGATTTAGTCAAGCTTGTTACATTGGTTACATGTGGTCATGTTTTCAAAGTTTTCTCTTTAATCAGCATAGACTTGAAGCCCAGGTGCTTTAGTGTGTTTTTGTTTGCTCACTTAATTTTTGGTTTTGTTTTAATAGAAATTGAATGTCTGATGTCTTCACACGGCTTTGAGCATGGTAGCTGTAGGCATTGGTTTGGGATACTTTTGTCTCACCCTTATCCTACACATAATTCGATACAGTAATTACCTGTGGTCTGTGGTTTCATTTCAGAGTGGAGCTGGCAATACACAGTAGAGATTGACAACCAAAGCCTTACTTTGAAATATCAGAGAGTGTTGAGATGGCACGGTGCTTTCTAGATGTATCAAATGCGCTTCATTGACCACCACTCTGCCTGCCACACTTTTGCCAGTTTAGAGATCACCCTGTTAATGAATGAACTGCTTAGACATGGTCTATAGCATCTTGGGCAATTATTTAAGCCTTTTGCCATTGCAGTCGCAATTTGGCTAGAACTAACTATAGCTGTCTATAAAGTTAGTTCTGGTTCAAGCAGTAATTACTCACATAGCCATGATATGGCTGTTCCCTCCTCAGGCTCCACAGATGTATCCCTATGCTAGTATGTGTTAAATTTTGTAAGTTAACATCATTACTATAGGGTTCCTCCATTTTCTGAAAATGATGGAATATGCTAGAGAGGAGTTCTTCATATTCAGTTCTAATAAATAGCTGAAAGCAGCAGCAAAAGTCAAAAGCATAACAAGTATTCAAAAGCCAGAGTACAGTGGGCTTTAGTAGAGAGAAAGGCTTCCCAGTATTTGGGCTTTTGTTTTCTTTAGTAGCAAGACTATATTTTTGGGAAATTTAAAAAATGCTTTGTAGATAAATATTTTTAATACTGGCAGTGTTTAGAGTCCTGAACAGGTTCAGAATCCTGTTGTGATAGGGACAGCAGAAACACACATGAGACGCTTTATCCAAATGTAAGGCATCAAAAAAGGCCTGATTGATTAAGCAGGTTATTGAAAAAAGAAGCTGAAGTAGCAAAACCTGTATGAGGTTTTAGCACAGACTAGCCAATTCATAGGAGTCAGATGGAGTAATTTCTGTAGTCCTACCATTCTCAGCTCACTCAGAGGAAGAACATGGAAATAAGTCTTATGGGGCAGAGGCAGCATGTATGTTTGATGGCAAAGATTAGGACTACAATACAGGCTGCTTTACTCCAGGACCTTCTAGCTAACAGCTATGGTTTTATCCCAGAATGCCAAATAAGCAGGTTGTGGTGTCAGCTAACAAACGTCCAAGGTAACGCTATACCCAGCATGGTGAGAGGAAACTGGGGACCTTCTGGGAGGGCTGGCTAGAAACAGGGTGCCATGTAACAGGGACTTCTGAAAAAGTGTAGTAGTGAGTCTCAAATAGTTGATACGTTTCAAAAAGGCATCCAGAAATCTGGGTGGTTATCTGAGCTAAACTGAATCTTTTAAAGTTAACCCATCATTAGTAAGTTCATTCCCAGGATTAATGGCCATGCAGTACAGTATGTGCGTATTTAGTGAAGCCACAAATAAATTATGAAGGTTACTAAGTGTTTCTCTGAATAAGGAGAATTATTCCTCAGGGAACCACAAAATATGCTATTAAGACCTTAACAAAATAGGCGGCCTCTACCATTTTGAGATTGTGGCCTGTTTTGTTAAATAAGGCAGTAATTGTTTTTGTTTTAATAGTGTGACTGGCCAGGTACTCCTGCTTGAGCACTTTCTCTGTTTCTCAGGGTGAGAAGGTCAGATCTAACCCTTTAAAATTTGATTTGGAAAATAGATCCAAGGGGGGGAAAAGTCAAACAGAACAAGGTTATGTGTGGAGTTATGGGTCTATGGGAACACTCACTAACCAGGTCCTGCGTGCCCAAGTTGGTGATGGTCTTCACTGGGTTGCCAGACTTCTCTGCCTTTCAAATATACGTGAATGCACAAATGAATTAATGCTGTGGATTTTCCATTCAAATAGATGGGAATGACCTTTGCACAGCCACTAGCTAAGATGCCGGCTCAGGAGCTCTTATTTGAAATATCTAAGATGACACTGCAACATAACAGCCTTTGAGCATCATGTCCACGTTATACAAATTGACGTATGATGTCACGGGGAGGACAGCACTGTATATGATCAGCACTGTGACACACGGAGAAAGATGGATTAGAGAGAAACACTTGTAAGGACAACAGAAATAAGCAGATATTGAGAGAGACAAGAAAATAAGCACAACAAGAAATGAGGAAAAAGTTTATTGGTGGTTATTTTGGTGCTTCTGGGAGAACTTTGGGATCAATCTTCAGAATATATAACCAGCAGAGGTAAACTTGCCAGGCCAGCTGGAGTTCTGTGCCCTCACAGTAAGCTTCAGAATTTCACTCGTTGCAACTTGAAGTGTTTTCTTGAAGGACACATGGGCTTTTTTCCAGCAGACTCCACTGAAGCAGTGGAAATTAAGTGACCACTGATGTTCAGAGATCCACAAATCAACATTGCCATAAATACTACTCTCTCTTGATCTGGGCTACAGCTGCATGTTTAAGAGGAACTTTGCAGAGCATCTGTTGTCCAGTCTCACATGGTATAAAGCTTTTATGACTCCACAGTTTCTTAGAACACAACAGAAAAAAAAACAACCCACCAATCTTTGGTCAGTGTAATGAATTTCAGACGAGCTGGTCCAAAAATGAACCCTGTGGTCATCATCTGAAAGTCAACACTTTCCCAGGGTGACAACATTTTGTTATCATAGTATTTCCTTACAGGTTAAAAGAGGAAATACATGTTCCAGCTCAGATACCACTGTGTGATAACCATTGGCATATACTTACCGGTGTAGGTAGTTCCTGATAGATAATTTGGTCCAGAAACTGGGTGAAAGGAGGTGGCTTTAACTGAGTTTGGCTGCAAATTTTTGGTTCTCAACCTAGTAACAAACCTCAAAGCATGAAAATGAAGGCAGAATGACCTCAGCCCAATTCAGATGTCGTACATGAACATTCTGTGGGCAGAATTTGAAATTTCTCTGTTGATCTGGGTCCAAATGCTACGGCTAGAATCTACTCTAATCAAACCGAAGCTTGCATAAACGCCTTCAAACAGAACCTGCCAATTTCTGTAGAGCTCTGCTGACAAGCAGTTATTTTTCCTGTGTTAATATCGTTAAGGGAAAGTATTTGAACAAGGAAATAAATAAAAAGGCGCATTGACTTGAGGTGGAGTGGAAGAATGAGGATAGCTGAAGTCCACGGGAGTTTTGCCATGGATTTTACTGGAGCCCAGGACTTCATGCATTCTGTTTCCCTCTAAGTGTTTGCAGAGAACTGAAATGCTAAATATTGCAACCAATCTGCAGGTGCCATTTAGTGTCAAGAAAATCTGTGTGTGTGTGTCTGCAAGCGAGTGTGTCTGCACATGCTTCTTATTAGGATATACTTTCATTATTTCAAATTTCACTTAAAGACTATTTCTTAACATGAAGACTAGATCAATGTGGCACTGACCGAAGCACAGGGGCAGACCAGTGCAAGCTGCTCCTGAGCTACTTCATTCTGACTGGAAACTGCCTTGCTTCCTGCCCCTGGTTTCCTCACAGATATTATAAGCTGATCATGTCAAATCTCCAGGTGTTACTTTGTCATGCTTGCACATAGAGATCACCTTCCTCATTTCCCTTCAGTAGAGAACTGTAACAAATTATTTTAGCTAGTGCTGAAAGATTTAATGTACTTATTTACCTCACCCCACAAAGGGAAATTGGCTTTTTTTAAAGAGACCTGAATGTCAGCTGTATCAGTGTTGACTTCCCTCTTCTTAGGCAGAAGCAACAAGTAGTGTGTGCAGTAAGGAGTCAGATATTGCGATGGATAATAAGTGAATATGTTTAGTAAGATAAAAATTAATTGCTCACCCTGTGAAAATTTTTGAGGAAAAAAAAAGGAAGAGAGCACTAGCGGGGAAAAGGACAATTTCTGAAAGTGGTGGTTGTTATTGGTGGAAGATCAGAGAAACCAAATAAAGACTTGGTTCTGAAGAGAGGCGCTGTGGCATTTCTTAGTGGAAGCCAGCCAGATAAACTAGGGGAATATGAAAAAGTCACAAGGAAGAGCAAGTCTCAGTGTTCTGACCTGATGAATAAGGCGTGCTGGTAAGTACTTTTCAAGGTTGTAGCACTGGGAAGAAGTTGACTATGTGTTGCTTTTCCTCAGTAAGCCGGTATATAGATGTACAGCTGGTTCCTTTGTAAGGGGAAGAGTGTTGGTATGTATCGCAAAGTCAAAGAGAAGTGTGGAAGACTCCATGAATTTAGAGAGATGCTTTTAGTCCTGGTGGGAGGTCCAGGTGATTGTTAGTGGCTTGGAAAAGTTAGGTAAACTTTTGCAAACATCTTTCAAAGTCCTTTCTTGGCTAATGTCAGCTTCTTAGCTCACCACACAGCTTCTTAATTTCCCTCCTCTGTCCAAAAGCAATTGCATGCCTGGCTTGCAGATCTGCAACTGTGAGAGTCTCAGTGACTACTAGTATATTTCTTTATGCTAACTCACTGTTTGGTTTGCCGTCAGCAAATACCACCGCTTCTGTTTAGAAAGAAGAATGTGATCCTAAACCTATAAGCAAACAGTATACATGGGAATAACAGATAATTACTATGTCAAAGTAAACTATGATCTAGTCAGGATGGAAAATCCACTGCTGGCCAGTGCTGTAGCGAATGATAACATTAAGAAGAGATAAGTTCATAATGGAAACTGCTCAGATTTGCTTTATTTTAAATGGCAAGCACTTGCTTAAACATAACAATGAGCAAACGAAATCATTTGTTGAGACTTGACTCTCTGTTAATTGTATACCATAGAGTAGCAGGTGTCTAAGCATGTAATGGTTTGTTTAATCTGTATTTCTGAGTTGCTTTGAGGCTGCCAAGAACAAATATTCAGTACTGGAAATTACAGCTTAAGAGATAATTTGGAAAAGGCAATTAGTAGGTCTGACTGAGTTGTAAAGAGTGATTTGTGAGAATCTTCCTAAGCAACAAGACGCTTAGTCAAGGCTCGGGTCTATCAAGAACTGCATGGCTGACCGGCTTGTACCTATATACTACAGCCTTGATTTCAGTAAAGCAGAAGAGCTTCAGCTTTACATGTGAAGCAATATACTTTACAGATTTTAAATTTTCACATATACTTGTACTGTCTCCTGACCCAGTGGTTTTTAAACGTACAAGTGGGCTTTCAGAAGGGGAATGTCTAACATATCTTCAAAGGGAGCTATACAGAGCATCACCCAGCATGCTTTTCTGAGAACTCCTATTTGTTTTTTCAAGGGAGTACCTGTTTATTCTCCTCTTTGATCCAGCTTTGTAGAGTCTAGACCACAACTGAACGAAATGCAATAGGAGTTAAAACAGGTAATAAAGGTGGATTGACAATGAAGCATTTGCTAAGGTTGCTTTTGTCTCTTGTTTCAGAGAAGGCTTTACTAGTGATTTCGAATTTTCCCAAACTTCTCTATTCCTCTGCAATACTTCAGTTCCAGTTATTAGTGGTATTGGATCACTATATGAAATATATGAGCCCAAAATCACACAACTTCTACAATATGCAGAGACAACAATGAATACACTTAGACTACAGTATTTTCTCTGAGGGATAATTTGCTTATTTAAATGATATATAAAGCATTTTTTTCACTTATTCTACAAAGATATAATAATAATAAAAAAGTACATATGAGCTCCAGGACTTAACACAAAGATCTGATTTTTTTGGTGCTGGGTGCAGAATGCCACCATCATTTTCTTTTGATAGTACTGTAGGTAAGCATAAGGGATAATTTGTTGTGAAAAAGTGGAAAACTGAGTTTTGGTTGCATTTCTGATATATTTCAATTGTATCTTTCTTAGGATGTTTCCTTTCAAGGCTGGCTTATTACAGTAGCAGTTTGTAAATACGCACTGTTCAGGGAAGATAAAATCATTCCAATAGTACACAGTGCAGTTATAATACATCAGTTCCAGTTCAGCTTTACACAGAGCAGCGTCAGAGAAATGAAAGTGCCGTCTCATAAATGTAGGAGATAAACCTTTGTCCTCACTTTTCCAAAGCAAGAACCACATCCTGTGTGGTGCTCAGCATCTGCTGCCCTAATCAATATAGCTGAGAGTTGGCTTTTCTCGATAGGTTTGTTCTTCCAGCCAGCAACTGTCCAGCTATAAGAAAGCATTATTGTTCAGCGTGAGGAGGGAAAAAGAATTATATCTTTTATGGGGAATCTAAATCATCTTGTCATCATATAACTCAAAGATGGCCAAGTATGTTTTCCCTCAAATTTGTTTAAACAAACAAATGTAATTCTTAGGTTTAGGCCTTGGAAGCCAAGTTTCCGTCCAACACGAATTTAGTACATAAAGATTTGTTTGTGATGGAAACAATGCCAGACACTTCTGCATAGCAGCGTAATGGAGCGCTGCTAGAATGTAGCTTATAAACCCAGATTCAGGAAAACAGAGCTGCTCTGTCTAATTTGGCCTGCGCCGTGTGATTACAATAGCATAATTGTGCAGCTTGGAAGCCGTTCCCTCTCTGCTGAAACGATGCAGTATTCAAACAAGTGTGAGAGCATTTCTTCAACCAAAGGCCAAGGTTGAAGCCTCTGCATATCCTCCAAGCCCTCCTCCGGGACGGGTCCTCCTCGTGCCACCATGACTTCCCGCAGTGACTGCGCCTTGTCACCTGCACGTGGCCCTCGAGGCAGCCCGCTCTCCTGGTACCACTGCACTGTTTTGTTAGGGCAGATCTTTTATTCTAGAGTTTGAAGAATAAATTCCCCCAAATGGAGTATGTGCTCTTCTCCTGTGTTAGACAGCGGTGCTTGGTTAACGAAGATAATTTGTACTTTCAGCCTGCGTTGATACCTGAAGGGTGCATGGGGGTACTTACTGAGTGGGAAGCACCCACAATTTGGACTCTTTTGGAGACTAGTCCAAAGGTTTTTGGACAGGATTTCTAGTATTTGTAAGGAGCTGAGGTCCATTGCCTAGACAAGGTGTGAGTATACAGCAAGCTTGCTCCAGGAGCATATCTGTGAAAGGAAAGAAGGAAAAGAAATCTTTCAGTATTGCAACTTTTACCCCTTCATGTTCAGTGCTTCTGAATGTTTCATCTGCTTCTGTGATCAGTAATACTGCACTTTGTATGTGACTGTCAAAAAAATAAAGAGAGACTGCGCTTCGGTGTAAAAGGGAGAAATTCAGTGAGTACTTCCTGTAAGAGAGAGGAGTATAATGTTTTTTTCTGCAATATATCATTTGGAAGGAAAAGTTCTAGTATTTTTGTTCTGAAAGTAAAAGGATCTCCTTATAACACTATATTCTAAGTATTGAACTTTGACCAAAGCAAAAATATTCATTGGGGCTCAGAATATTCCTCTGCTTCATCCCAGACCAAGGTTTCCCTTCCTCTTTGTTTAGGGAAAAAATGAGGAAATTTTATTTATTTATTCTTTTATGGAGGATACAAGAGATGATGGGAACTAAATGTATTAAAACATGTTTGTACATACAGTTATATGACAAGTGTGCTAGTTACCACTTTTAACAGCCAGCACATAGATATATGCGCTTAGAGAAAAGATAACTTCGGGTTATCTTTGGGTTCTTGGTTTCAAAATACTGGCTCCTGAGGAAACTAAATGAAATGTTGCTCAGATACTTGTGTGGGAGACTTCTCTGAACACTGAACACTCTTGCAACCTCAAGTTAATATTTCTGCTAAATATATAAGGAGCTAGCTAAAAGAAATGGATAATTTTAATTTTTTAAAAGAGTAGTTCCATTCTGAGGGCTTGTTTCCTTCTGAAAAGCAGACCTTCCATCTACTTTTAGAATATTTTGAGAGAGC
>Ga0181612_100490_pt1 | contig 13100 bp, 7 predicted proteins | sample HoacroProtozoa21_FD_119630 | JGI IMG/M metagenome (GOLD analysis project Ga0181612, IMG submission 119630) | Hoatzin crop microbial communities from Cojedes, Venezuel. Combined Assembly of Gp0051906, Gp0051904, Gp0051908
TTTACTTCAGCATCAATCCTTTTTTACTTTTAGCAGCCTTCCCCTTTATTTCTGAAACAAAGGTCTGGTGTTGGGCAGGTGAGAACCAATTCTCCCAAGAGGCAGCAAGTGACTGCGGTTTTCAAACTCAAAGTGAAATGCTTTTCGACTGATGTACTTCTTGCCGACCAATTTATTGTGAAGAGTATTCCAACATTTTCATGTTTAGAACAGTTTTCTTCATTTGTGTTTTAGATCATTTTACCTCAAGCCAACAGTATTTCTGTATAGTCAAAGCTCATTTTTCCTGCTTTTATATAGCTTCACAAGCAGAAGTAATAATCCCTGCATGTAGACTATCACACTTGTTCAGTCTAAGAAGTCATACAGAGAAATAACCTGAAGACATCTATGCACTTTTTGAAGAAGCATGCAGGTAAAAAGGCATTCATGTGTAAATCTTGCAGAGTAAAACAGATAGCCCCATAGTACTGTGTGGATGGTCCGTAAGACTCTCGAAACTGTTGTTACTTCCTGTAAAATTAAGATTTACATATTGCATGCTGCAAACCCAACACAAAAACTTCCACAGCCCAGCACCTCATGTTGCCATCTCTCAAAAACGTGTCCAGGAACTCAAAGAAATAAAACATTACTGTCCTTTTCATATGTATATTTGAAGAATCTTACCTGGGAAAAAAATATTAACTCCTTCAGGCAGTGTATAAATCTGTTGAATTTACCTCACGATTTCAGCAAGGGTACTTCTTCGCCTTCTCAGGTTTTTTTTCAACCATGTGTAGCAATGTAAAGTTATTATTGGAATACTGTACATTGTTCCTAGCCCTAGAAAACTGCTATCTTGGTGAAAATATGAATTTTCTTTTCTGATGAAGGAGGTACAAAACAGTCAGAATCTGGGTTTCATCAGCAACCCTTACTGGAGTTAATAATTTATGAACTTAAAGTCACCACTGACATGAGGACTGACTGAGACACTTTCCAACAGATGACAGCAGTGCCTTTTTAAAAGGCTTGTACTGCTACTGGAACAGCGAAGTACATCTATTTGTCCACATAGTTTGCTGCTGAGCAAAAGCAAATCGAACTCTGGACCTTCTAAACAGCTATAACCACAGCCTCTGGATGAACTGGAGAGCTCATATTGGAAGAAAAAGCCTGTGCAGGCCTTCTGCTTTCCTGAATTTTTCCATTACTGTTTATCTCAGGTTCACAACATGCACCTCTTCAAGTCAAAACCTGTTTGGCTATTACAGAAACAATGCTGCCTTAAATGAATCTGCTCCAAACCAATTCCTCCTGAAGCAACTGCTCAAAGTAATGGCACTGTTCCTTATTCTCCCCTTCATGTTCAACTTCATCCTTCTTTTGATGCAGGTGAAATGTGTCAGTCTGGCTTGCATATCTGCTGCTTTCTGGCAGCCCCAAGCCAAATGCGCGTGAGCTCCTGCGTATTCCTGGCTTTCAGCGTCAATGTTAAAAGCACTGATCATAAAAGTGGTATTGGTTATCTGGAGAGCAAAAAAACCCCCAAAATGAAACCCAGTAAGATGAGAAAGCATTAGTGGGGCTTTAGACTTTGGCTGCTAGAGTGGGAATGCTGCAAAATGCAGCTGCCACGTGTTTACCAGGACAACCCCACCGCCACTGCAGGAGGGAGTGTGAGAGACGCTGCACCGCTTATGGCAAGTCAGAGGAAATCTCTGTGGCGTATCAGCTGACACATCCTTCTGGTTAGCTGGGAAGAGAGAATTCTGTCGTGGTACACATTCTCCTCTAGTCAGCATGAAACAGTAAATCTCCACTTGCTTTCCCAAGCTTAAATGCTATTGCTCAGGATAAAGCACATGGAATCATTCAAAATGTGTCAGGGAAAATGAAGGTTTAAAATTCTGTTTGGCTTGGTAGGAAAAGACACATTTTGACTGAAGTCAACAGGATGAAATACAGCATTATGAGGACAGGTGACATCACTTTGCAACTGTCTCTCAATCAACAGAAACATGCTTCTCTACATACTACAAACAGATTTAAATCTTCACCAACGTTACCACTCAGTCAGAAATACAGTGAACAACTATCAACATTTCTCCTCTCTGTCACTTTAAACTTTTATTGCTACTTTTTAATGCTAGTGATTTGGAGCAGGAATAATGAGGTAAGATCATTTCTGTGGTAAAATGAAATATCACTAGCATTCATTTTATCCAGTATGTCTAGACGTTTCCATTTGTGCATGGAATATTTCGTGTAGAGGGACAGGGGTTTAAAGAGCACGTGAGCTCCATGTAAACATCTACCATTCACTAAACAACTTTCATTGCTTCCACGCCAATGTTTTATTCTCCAGTACAAAGTAGTCTACATGCATATATGTAAAACAAAAATAAAATAGTATGTCCAACATCTATATAAATACAAACCCACAGATCCAGCGCCCAACTCCTCCACCGTGTCAGCACCCTTTGAAAACATTTTATGAATAGAGTTCTATTGTACTCCAGACAGATTTGACTCAAGAATAAACAGAGTAGCTCCAGATTAAAGGAAATACTCTTTGCCAAGAACAGCACTAAAATTTTAATCAGTAAAATAAATATTCTTACTTCTCACTGTGTATACCACATTGACTATTGTGTTATCTTCCGCTACCAGACACCGAAATTCCCCTCCCCCTCTCCCACAAGTCCTTCATAAAGTCACCCTTTCTTTCCATCTTTACTTTTATCAAAAGAAATCTCTCACATCATTGGCAAACTCATGGCCTCATATGAAATGTTCCAAGCATTTTCATGTTAGAATTTCAAATTAAAAAAAAAACTAGCGCACTTTGGGTATCTGACACTGCTAAAAGAAAACTTGTGTGATGAAATAGTAATTCCAGAGGTTCATTACAACAAAGGTTTTCAGAAGACAAACACTTAAGGTTCTTGGTGACTAGAGCCTACTTAAAACTTGACACTTTTTCTGAAAATTAAATGCAGAAGTGACAGAAGATACTTAGGGAAAAAACATTTTAACAGCAAATGACCTAACGGAAAAAGTGGACAAGTCAAACACCCAGTGCCTAAAGGCTTGTCTGTTTTTTCCAGCTAGAACATTATCAGCTCGAATTACCTCCTACTTCTATCAATGTTATCTCCCTTGTATTACCCTTAGGTGACAGTACTAGTGAAACACTACGGACAGCCTCAGTGGTTTCTAGGTCAAAATCGTGCAATCATTACTTTTAAAGCACAGCATCGAAATCACAGTTCTGCATGCTGCTGTTGCACCCAACATCCCATCACACTCTTTGTAGCACAATAAGCCAAAAGGTGAACGGGTATTAATGGTGCAAGTGAGGCACAGATTTGACCCTGCAGCTGTCCCCGTTTCCCATCACCCCAAAAACTGTGCTGCCGAACAGGGTAGAGTAGCACTGTTTTGCAGCAGTGTTGGCCCTGCAGCATTAAGCACAATCCAGAATGTGGAACACAAAGGAGAAAAAGTAGGAACATGTGATTTAGGAATAAAAGTGAGAGATGAGGTTATAGTGACCAAAGGACATACACAAAAAAAAACGTTAGGTTTTGTAGACACTTTCAGAAACTCTGTTACAAATTCCTTGAAGAATACAAAAAAATTAATTAAAGAGACCACACAGAAGGATAATGTTGCTTATTTTTAAAAATAGTTTCCATTTTTTTTAGTTACAAATTATTTCTGGCACTGTGTTTCAAACTCTGCCTATTTTTAAAACAAACAAAAAGACAGTTTCTGCTGTTAATGTTTTTTTATCCAGCCTTAAGGATAAAAAATAAATTATTAGAGCAATAGCTGTATGTACAAAAATGTTTTCTTTTTGTCACTCGTGTCTGTATCTTTAATAAGCACCTAATGAGAAAGTTGTAAGTCTAGAAAATAACTAATGAAGCAATATTAGCTGGCTTTGTTAGTTAATAAACTCCTACTAAAAAATTGCAACTAAGTGCTTGGAAATACCTCATTGCCTTCTATTGTAAGGTATAAGATGTAGACTTTTATCTTTAAAGAAGAAAGTTTTCAAGATAGGATTTGTGTTATTGTGAATCATTAGAACATACTAAAAGTAAAACACTGCAGTTAAAACCAAACAGGTTGTGTATTTTTAAAATGATCAGACTACATACCCAGTTTTATTTTTGTCCAGTAAGCTGGGAGCCAAGGATCTCACATAGGCACAGGTACATATGAGCAGCAAGACTACAGTCAGTAGACTCTGAAAGTTGAAGATGGCAGACTACGGAAAGAAATCAGAAAAGAAAAATCACATCTTTGCAGTACAAAACTTCCCTCACTGCATAAGCTGGAGAAAATAAGCGATCCCCTAGACAGACCCACTGAAAATAAAAATGAAATCTAGAACTCCTGTGAGCCAGAAACTCCTTTACCAGCCTGCTGCACGCAACAGTGGAAGAACGGAATTTTCCCACAAAGGGTAACGAAATAGCAAGCAAAATGGTAACCTTACAGTTTTGCTCCCAGGCACCTGTTCCAAAGCCAGTTTGTAGAAACCATTAGCAGCATCCTAAGAGTTACAGAACACAGACATTCTGTCTCAGCCAAGAATAAGTGCAACTGTGGTTTGCATCAACAGAATCTGGTGGTGGTGGTAAATGTGGAAGTGAAGAGTATTTAAATCAGGGGCAGCCAAGACAGAGAATAACAAGAAATACGCAGGATTGTTAATATACTGCTTTATGAAGACTACACCCAAAATTCAACAGATTTGTAGAAATATATACAATTAAACCCACCTGAACTACAAAAAGATAACTGATTAATTTTATTTTCAAATCAGTTTTTGATTTTAAATTTACAAACATCTTTACTATAAATACATTTTTTAGAAGTGCCAATTACATGGAAAAATGCCGGACAAATGAAGGAATTGCCTTAGAATGGAGAAGTAGAAACTTACACTTTGATAGTCAAACTAATCTGCCTACCGGCAATAAGAAGAAATAATTCTTGAGAAACTCCTACAATACCTGCCTGTTTGCTAAATATTAAAATTTCAGTAAAATGCAGTAAGTGAATCTCATGAGCATTTTTTTTAACTGAAGTCTGAGTCTTGTGTGGCCAAAAAGTTCTTTATTCATTAACTTGTAAGTATCATTGCTCATGTGAAGCAATCTTTTCCGGAAGCATAAACATTATCTGGAGAGAGAAGTTACTCACCTAAGGACAACTGGAACTCCATAACCATGTAGGGAATCATGAAGAAAGACGGCCAACGCTGCAAATGCCACATCACCATTCCAATGAATAATGCACTAGCAATATTCTTCCCCCCCCTCCATGGGTTCACTGGAATTTGAAGTAGAAATATTTGCCTACTAAACTTTGTGATTTGTAGCTTGTAATAATTAGTCCAAATCTGAGACATACACTGTTCTTACAATGTGAAAATAATCCAGCTGCATGAAGCATGAAGCTGCAGTTTTACTGTTTCAGTTTTTTTTTTTAACTTAGCATGTCTCACCTGACATTTTGGTCAACTTAAGAGGTCGTATGCTAGGCAACTGCTTAGTTCAGACAGCCTTACTTTCTCTTTGCTCAGCTACCCTCACTTGCAAATCCTATTTAGTCTTAACTCCAGAAATAAAGGCAAAGCAAATACAATAAATTCTCTCTCAATTCTGGAGTTCTAATGAATTTGTGTCCCAATATCTCATATTGTTTTGTACTGCTGAACCAAGAAGGCTGAGTACTAGTACGTAATTCAGTATACAAACTTCGCACTTATGAAGGGGTATTACATGTAGAACTTGGTAGGATTTAAAAGCACTTCAGAGCTCCCATTTCCATAGCCTGAGGCACATCTCTGTTGATCTATGTGCACTTCCTTCCTATGTCACAAAATTATAACGTTTTGAAGCTCTGACAATCAAATTTCTCTAAATAGTTCAGGAGAATTATACTACAAAATCACAATATTTCATTCAGTATTGCACTAACAGCAAATTAAGAAGGAAAAATGAGAAGGTCTAGTAGAAGCAAAGCTATAGCAACATCCATGACCTGTTTGATACTGAGATCTAAAACCTCATAACAAAAAAGAAAAAAAACCCAAACAACCAAATCCTTAGCTTACATAGAAATCTCCATGAATCATATGAAGCAATATCGGAACATGCACACAACTGCCAGCCAGAACAGATGCATTAGACAGGGCTACATACACAAACTAATCTAAATGTCTAAGTTAACAGGGTCCAAAAGGCCACCCATGGGTGATTGAGAAGAAATGGCGTAGGGAGGCTCAAGCAGCAACCGAACACCTCTGCCTAGGCAGCATGTATGTGAGATCTCAGCACCCTCGAGGGCATGCCCTCCCAGGCAGCACGAGCCCTTTACTTCTGCCCGAAGCAGGAGCCCTCTTGAATCAGCCATCCTCGTGCAGGAGCAAAATTACCAAGCCAGTTCCCTCATTCCTCGTGACCTTTCTCTGACAATAGCCTGAGAGATAAAAAAGGGAGAGGGTGAAAATGTGACTGTTAGGATGCAGAGAGAAGGTAGGCAGTGGAGAAAGGTAAAAGGCAGCTACATTTAGCAGCTGACTTGCAGGAAGGTTTCTTCGATGAGTTAGAACATGAGTTGAGTGGTGATCCAACACCCAAAGCCAGCCCTCAGTTCCTTAAGGTGACGCTACCTCCTTTTCTGCCAAGCCACACCATTTGCTAAATCATGTTTAGTTTAGTATTTTAGCTTAGCTAGCTAAATCATTTCTGTTCTATCCTGTTGTAAATGACAGATAATTCACAGAGGACAAAACACTGACCATCATTTACCAGTAGACTCTTGCCTTTGTACTAGGCGCAAGCTTTTGCCAACTTCAGAAACCAGAAAACCCTGTAGAGACAACTCATAGGACCTATGAGAGGCAGCGTCTCCTGGCTCCCGCAGGTCTAGGAACGTGACAGGGCTAGATCCAGGAGTGGCTGCCTCTCAGCAAAGCCAGATACTGCCTATCAACTGATTCATTTGACCAGTCCTCTGGGAGAGACAGCTGCTCTCGACATCTCAGTGCAGTGCCTGTCAGAGCTCGGTTCCCATGAATTCCTGCAAGCCTTCTGCTGCAGCTGCTTCCTAAGGAGGCTGGCGGTATCGGGTACTTCAACACACGAAAATGGCAGAAGGGCACACTTGCTTCCTCTTTAGCAGGGATTGTAAATGTATACTCATGAAATGTGTCATCAGTCAATCAACAGGGGCAGTATATAACTGTTCTTTGTTGGGCTCTTTACGTGTTTCTCCAGATATGCAGTGTAGGGCATTGCTGTGATTACAGACACCATTCCACTGAAATGTGCTCTGAATGACACTTATCTATATAATCACTTTAAAAGGACAGACATGCATATTTTAAAATTTGTTTACAATTTTAAACTGCAAATTAAAATTTATTTCTGAAGAGGATTTCACATCTGAAGTAATTCTTCTGATCCAACTGAATTTACAGAAGAGGGTGATTTACAGTCAGATTTTCAGTTGCTTGAACTAATGTAATTAAAAGCTGCTATTAGAGTCATACATTACTTGGAATCCTTTTAAAAATACTGCATTCACATACCAAGCTATTTGGAAAATGTCATAACATAAGTGGGTTGCAGCTCATTTGGTTAAACTGGCTTCCTCTGATCGAAATGTAATTAACTGGAATTTTTCAGATGTGTTGACTGGCTTAATGTAGACCTTGTGAACCTCATTCCCAACGTAAAGAAATTTCAGCACATGGAGAAATGGATGCTGTCCTCTAGCCTGTGTCCACACACTGGTGAAAAGACAGCTAACTTCCCAAGACTCAGATTGCAAACGCAGAAAAGAATCAGCACTGGTATTTTATTCTTTAGATAGTGCAAGCTGTGGCTTTAATTATACATACCGAGATTTTCTACACCTGCATTTGGCACATTTCTGACATGGTGCAAACACCTTAGTAATTACATTGTGTTACTTCAGTAATTAGACTTCCCCCCCCGCCCCGCCCCGGGTGTTGTCTCCAGGTAGTTGTGGAGCACTATCAAAGCACCTGCAGCACTAATGAGGTATTATATTCAGCAGAACTTGCAAGAGCAAGTTTTTTCATAAGTCTTTAGAAATTAAAGACTGTGGATTTTAGCTTTGAGAGCTATGTGCTCTTTTAAATCCTTCCAAAAATTAGACCTTCAAAATGCCTCATATTATTTCCCTGATTATATGGTAACTTTGTACCATAGAAATAAAGAATGAATGCTCTTGAAAGTTTTCTTGTGTTCCATTAGCAGTGGTGGTATCAGAAATAGTTGTGTGAATACATGGTGGTTAGATGGTAACGCAGCTAGAGACACTTGAATGTATTCCCATCTGAGTCCACATCTGAACAGCATAGCTGTCAGCACAGAGGATACTGGGGCAAAACAAGGAAAGAAATGGTCTCCAGTTGCCTCTGGAAGATGCCATTGGTGAGCCTCCTACAACACAGGAGCAGGCGATGGTGCGACAGCTCCTTTTTTGGGTGATGAGAGAGGGAAGGAGCAGCTTGTGAATCTATGAAATAGTACCTGGTAATGTGTTTAACATGCTTTAGTAAGCGTTGATTTAGAGTGAAAAGTTTTCTATGTAGCTGAGAAAGGGAATCCTGACGGGCCATAACATTTGCACAGCCCTTGTCAACCCCACTACAGCCATCGTTGTCAGCCCTGCAATTTAGTCAGCATTAAATTTACTACACTTGGGAGAAGAAGAAAAAAAGGCAGCTCAGAGTTCTGGTTATTAACGGCTCTTGCACTTTATGAGAGTATTTAACTCAATGTGCTGAAAGTAAGGGCACACTCAGATGACTGCATACATTTTAGTGATCATTAGTAAATGTGTATTCAGCAAATACAGCCGTACTGACCCTAAACTTTTTTCTACAGTGAAAGTAACAGCCATAGCCAAGAGTTTGTGCTCTTCTACCTCTGTACTTCTTATTCACTCCATCATGCCTACATTCTCTGATTCAGATGCTGTTTTGTTCCATGTCTTTGCAGTCTGTACCACAGAATTACGAACCACTTAACAATGCAATCCTTGAGTAGCACTACAATAAACTACATCATAAGTTTTGATGCAACTATATGTGTCATGAAAGGACCTGCCTCATATACTTTCATTTAAAATAAACCACCTGGTTTCATGGCCCTATGGGGGAAAAAAAAGATGCAGGAAGAGAACATAAACCCCATACTGTTGTCCCCCTTGGTTGGAAGAAAGCCTAAAACAAAAACTCTCCCCCAGTTTATCTCAACAGACCTAACAGTGAAACCAAAGCTTAATCTTCCCTAGACTTTCAGTATTTGCAAAATGATTACTCTATCTCTGATTGCAGCATGACATGATTTCATCTGTACGTACTATAAAAAGGGAGGCCATTGCAGTGCCAGCAAGTTGTTGAACTTTGTCTCCTGGTTACTATTATAATAATCAATTTATGTGGTCAGACACAGATAAATTATTGGAATACTCTAAAGAAATTATAACCACATTTCTGTAATACACTGCAGAATATACAGTCTTCTAGAACAGCTTTATTTTCTTTTTTTCCTTCTCAATATCATAAAATTGATGGATGATTATGTTCTCTGGAACCAAAGAAACAAATGTTGATATCTTATCATTTAGCTGCCTTTCTCATATTAAAATGTGAGCAAAAGCCTACACTGTAGCTAAGCTGTGGTTAAGCAATAGCTGATAAAAATGCCTATATTAAAATACTAATGTAGGCTTCAAATTCCATCACAGAAAAGTGATATCAATCTATGAAAATTTAATGAAGATGTCCTCAAAAAGCTGAAAGAGAAACTGCTTATTATCCAAGATTTCCATTAGGTACTGCAATTCTTATTTCCCTAGTCTAAATCTAATTTTTAGGAATGTAATTTTGAAAAAATAACAGGAAATAAAACATATAAGACTACCCCCAACCTGAAGGTCAAAGCAATTGCTAAAAATTAAAACACATCCATAACTAGATTATTTTCCAACCTATTCTGAAATAATTTGTTTTCCCACTGCTGCCAAATGTAATCTAATAAAAATGAAAGGAAAATAAGTATTTGTAAAAGAGGCATGCTAATCAGAACCATAAGAAAAATACAAAACTTGCAAATCAGCTAAGTTTGAAGTGATTATTGGCAAAACTACATTGAAGAATTGAATATGTTTGGACAAAACTGGTTTGTGCTTCGTAAGTATCCAAATACTGTCCAGTTAGCAGTTACTGGTTGTCCCAACATGAACAAACTTTTTTTACTTTACTAGTTTACTGCACATTCACCCCAGTACTTAGTTCCCAAGGAATTTAAGTACAATATTTAATGCTTACTCACATTTCTAAAATATTCAAAGTTCTGTCTAAAATATGTATTTCTGCATTCATAGAATTTAGGCTAAGGCTTGATTAGGCTAACAGTCAATCTTTTCCCTAGACATTTCTTGAAGTGTATTGTCTAATTTAAATAGCAAGTACAGCACATAGGAACTAACACGTATGCTTTTCAACTCACTGAAGAGAAACATACCTGTTTAAAACATCACTAATCTCTTTAAACAATTAGACAATGAATTAACAGACGGAAATAGTTGTCCTCTCCTACAAAAGCTCTTGACTTAAACACATTTAGGTTTTTTACTGCTGTTGAAATCCACAGGACCAACACTGAAACGACACCTCAAGGTGACGATGTTGAAATTTCACGCTCACTTGAATTCCTCCTTCTTTGCCCCAATAGCTAGGCAACAGATTAAAACCTGAACTTTTGATGTAAGCAGCTAGCATATGCAGCATCTCACTACACAATCTCACTATAAAAAACAAAGTGAAAGTTACAATAGTAAGCTTTTTTATCAGGGTTACTTTAACATATAGGTGTATATGACCATATATGTACTCAACAAACATAGACTTACGCTAGACAGTAGAAAAAATAGTAATAAAAGATTAAGATATCTGTTCCTCCACGTCTTCTTCTTTGCCGATTATATAGTCTACAATTTTACAGAATATTTTTCTCTGCTCTCTTTCCTCATTAGATAACAGGACTAACTTCTATAATCTTCTTTTCAGGATGCTGAAGCTAAGTATATTCTCCAGAGTAACAGGGAACCCAATGATAGTTTCTGGAAGTACGAACAGAATAGGTGATATTCAGCCTTTGCCACAGAGCTCCCTACAAGGACATAAATCTTGATTTGTAGCTCTATTGCTTCTCCTGCCCCAAAAATCTGTACATTAGACATTGCTAGCGTAGTCAAATAGAAGAAAAAAAATTAAGTAAAGAAAAAAAGTATCTTCTCCAATTAAGTTCTGGCTTCTCTTGCTATTCATTGAAGAAGTATGGCTAATTATAAACATTCTTGTATTTTTTATTAACTGAGCAGCACAGTTTCTGTCAAATTAGCTAACTTTCTCTTCTGAAGTTGCACGCCACACTGCTTAGTTTGTTTACCTCAAATTTACTAGAGAATCTTAAGAAACAGAAACTGCATGCATCAATGGAAGAGGCAAGGGTCATTCTAACATGCCAGCACATTTTGAATCAAACGACATCCTTACTCTAGGAAAAGCACTGTGCAAAAAGTGTCAGTTTGTAACAAAAGGTGCTACAGGAATTTGAAGGTGGAAGAACGCCAAAACTCTCAAAAAGGAAGCTAGTGAAGTATTTTTGCATTGTCGTATTGAATATTGTGACATTGCTATACAGCTAACAGCCTATCTGCCGGTGGTTGATAAATTTAAGAAAATAATGTTATAGTGAAAGTTCTACTATCATAGGAAACTCACAAGCAAGAATCGAAAACTAACTAGAGATTGGCTGCATAGCACAACAGGAAAACCACATGCCTTCTGTTTCTCTAAATGTCTCTTGTCCCCACAGAAGGCCTGGACAATTCAAAGCTCAAGTGCATTCCTCAACATTCTACAAAAAGCCTAAGAAGTTGCTGCATGCAGTAAAATGGTAGTATGTTCTGTTATAAAGACTGCATAAAAATCTTCTCTTTTAATTTACCTAAGAATTCAAACAAAATTAATAAAATTTTATGTATACTATTCACATACCTTTTTTTTGTTGATAGTAGAACCATCTCTTTAAAACATGAAAAACAAATACTTCTCTATGAGGAAAAAACATAGTAAAGAAATAATGAAAAGCTCCACTAAGTCTCTGATGTCCCATGGTGCTGTACAGGCCTACAGCACCTCTGTAGGTCTCTTGCTGGGCAAAGTTCCGGTGTGTGGTTTGAATTCTTAGCATCTGTAAGACAGGTGACATTTTTAGCAAGATGCCTGCTGTTTCCACTTTCTCTCCCTGGTCACAAAGTCAAAAATGAAAACTTCCGGTGGATTTGAACACCAAGCTCTGTGCACCAGCAGAAAAATATATTCAACACTGTAGCTACTACAGTCGATGTGCACAGTGTCTAACGCTGCAACCAATCAAAAGATTAAATGGTGACATTGACTATTGTATGTTAACTTCCTTTCCTGTTCAGCTTAAGAGTTTGGATCATGGGTGGAAAATCCACAATGTATAGTCTGCCCATTACTAATTTCAAATGGCCTGCGGAAAAAGTGTGCTCCCCACTCTTCATGCTATTACTGAATAAAATTAAGATGTTTAATAAGTAGACAGAATGCCAGCGATGTTTTGTAAGAACAGCTCGGCACTCAGCAAATGAATGGTTTCTCACAACTGGTGTCATTCCTGGACTGTTCGGGTATGTGGTAAGATTTGTTAAAAGTAGACTCACTGCACCCTACTCTTCTCAAATGAGATCAAGAGATGCATCTTACAATAGCAGAATAGTTTACGAAATAACAAAAAAACCAGCAAAATATTGACGATATATCGGCACATCTTCTAGTAAGCTGACACAACGCATCTATACTGAACATTCCAAGTAGTAACTCACAACACACCTACTCCACAGTAGCATTACTAGGTGCAAGTGCAGTTATAGATGCTATGAGATTTACTAAGTACCAATACTAGCATAGTAAAGTAAACAACATCCTTCCCCGCCCTTAAAAAAAAAAAAAAAAAAGAGGAAAA
>Ga0181612_114942_pt1 | contig 13100 bp, 10 predicted proteins | sample HoacroProtozoa21_FD_119630 | JGI IMG/M metagenome (GOLD analysis project Ga0181612, IMG submission 119630) | Hoatzin crop microbial communities from Cojedes, Venezuel. Combined Assembly of Gp0051906, Gp0051904, Gp0051908
AGCTCCTCGTCTTTCTCGAACTGGGGAGCCCAGAACTGGACAGAGTACTCCAGATGAGGCCTCACTAGGGCAGAGCAGAGAGGGGAAGGAAAACCTCCCTCCACCTGCTGGCCACACTCCTCTTAATGCACCCCAGGATCCCATTGGCCTTCTTGGCAGCCAGGGCACACTGCTGGCTCTTGGTTAACCTGTCATCCACCAGGACACCCAGGTCCCTCTCTGCAGAGCAGCTCTCCAGCAGGTCCACCCCAAGCCTGTACTGATGCATGAGGTTGTTCCTCCCCAGGTGCAGGACCCTGCATTTGGCTTTGTTGAACCTCATCAGGTTCCTCTCTGCCCAACTCTCCAGCCTGTCCGGGTCACGCTGAATGGCAGCACAGCCTTCTGGTGTATCCACCAGTCCTTCCAGTTTTGTGTCATCAGCACAGCACATCAGTACTATTTGTTACTATCTGTCTGCTCCTCTTCTCACATATGGAGATAGGCTACATAGGTCCTTTCCTAAATAGCCATTTTGAGGAGCCCTACATAGCTAGAGGAGCCCTAAATGGACTTTCAACTGTAGCCATGTGCCAGTTGTTCCCAGAGGCAGGAGCCTCCCACGAACTGCAGGATGCAAAAGGCTTCTGGGGGATTTCTGTGGAACCCAGGATCCTCCTGGGTGGACCATTGACAATGTTACTCTGACACCAACTGTCCCCTTCCTGCAACGTTATTCACAGACCATGTCAGATTCACGCTAACAACGGAGCAGAGGTACTGGCCCCTCAAAGCCAGGACACTGCTGTCCTCTTACAGGATTGCATACAAATAACTGAATTTTCACTGCTTTCTAAAACTCATTAAAGCATTTTATCATGACAAGGACATGCAGAATTGTGGGAAATTTGCAGAGAAATGCAGGAAAATAAGATTTGTCATTTCTGGAGTTCACCAAATTTGACAGCATCTCCCTAAATTTGTAGAGCAATCATTTTCAGAGCAATGAATTTTAATTGGTGTTCTTTCTCTATTAATACAGGGGAGATTTTTCTTTGTATATTTTTAATAGCTAGGATGTGTCATTTTTGATCTACATTTTAATAATTAGTAGAATGCCATCTCAAACGAAAAGTGCCAAGAAGGGTATTTATGTGATGCTGTTCTGCCTCAGGCATTAATAAAGTATGATACTATGCAGCAGGCACAGCTGCGTTATATGTAATGATACAAATTGAATGTAAGTAATATAATTTTTTGTGGTGTAACACAACTGGTGCACAAATAGTGTTCCTGGCAGTAAATACTGTTGTTGTGATAGGAAGGTACTGCTAATGCCACTAAGCATTACAGTCAATTATTGATAACATCATGCGAACCAAGCTAACAAATTGGGAATTACATGCCTCCTGCACATTTCTGCCTATGTGAGCCAGGACTTTTTTGCTAATAGAGTAACAAATAATCCTGCTGGAAAAACAGTCAAGAAAGCTGGAAGCTAACAAACCAAAAAAAGTCCAAATGTAGCACCTGCCGTGGAGGAAAATGACTTTTGCAGTGTTGCAAGAACAACACACAAGGTGTATTAAAAAAAAATAAAATTATCTTTTGCAAAGGTGGCTGCAATGCAAAACCTCTGCCCTAGCCCTAGCAGTAGTAACAAACCCCCAGAAACAACATGTAGACTTGCTGCCCCCAGAAGCATCCTGAGCACTCGTCCCTGCTGAAGGCCCAGTGGCGTGGAAAGCAGAACAGCTTTGGCTATCACGTGCAACACGGTGTGCAACGTGAGGCCTGGGGGTTCGGTCCTGCTGCTCGCCGAGATTGCTACCTGTATCTCTGCAAAATACAGCACTTCTATCAGCCTGAGCAAGGGGTACCCCATGCACCTCTGCCTGGACAAAACATTCCACGGGAGGCAAGAGGAAGGGCAGGTTGCTGCTAGTTTGATGGAAAGTGGAATTCCAACCCCCCCAAGCATGAGATGGTTCAGCAGGACTGGAAAAGACTGTGAAACGCAAGTCACTAGACTGGAAAAACAGAGGAGAAATTATTCAGAGAAGTTGCGCAAGCTCCCAAATAAACTGCTGGTGCTCCCTGCAAAGGGTGGGTTAGCAGCTCTCCTGTGATAGACTTCAAGGAGAGATGAGGGCTAACATAAGCCTCGCCATTTGCTAAAGGAGAAATTGGAGAAATCACTCAAACGAGGCAGGGATTAAACTGGGACTGAGCTCTAGTGAGAGAGCTCAAGGAAATTTAGATTACAGTGATGGAGAGGAGAAGATTGAAACTTGGGGCTGAGTAATGCACAACAAATGTATTCAAATGAATCTCTTCCATCGAGGCACTTCCAGGGCACCCATCACCTCGCAATCTTTAATGCACTTACTCTCCTGGAAAGAAGGCAGTGCTGCTATTTCTGTCTTTTGCTTGGGGAATTGAAACACAGGGAGATTAAGTATCTTCCTCAAGGTGACCCAAAATATCTGTTCCATAGCAGCAGAATTTCAGGTCTCGGCATAGCCAGGGGACCATCACTCCCACCTGCCTGTGAACAGCGGGTACATTTGGGGGCGGCTCTTGCTCCTTATGTTTTTCCTCCTGCTTGTAATTGTGGACTGCAGATCCCTGGCCTTTGACACAACACTAAACAACCCATAGCCAGAGCCAGTGTCTTCCCCAGGCTCCTCTTCTCTTCTCATCCATAGACTTCTGCTGAAGGCACCAGGAATTTCTTTTGGAACATCAAGAGGTGCAGGGTGAGGGTGACACGTTCGGGCTGGCATGTTTGTGACTCCTTTAATGACTGCAGCAGGAGATGCAAATGGCAGAGCCTCCTGAGGTAATCACAGTGCTGAGACTGTGCTGTGGGAGGGAAAGAGATACTGCGGGACTTGCCTGACAACTTGATTTGCAATTAAGTTGACTCCATTTGAATCCCGCACAGAGGCACAGATCTTGTCACTGCAGAGCTGGATGCTCACCTGTCGGAGTCTGTGGTTAAAACAAGCTTCTGTGGAGCCTCTTCCTTGTGCCTTCCAAGCTTGAGCTGGCAAAAAATTATGAACTAGCTCCTGTGGCTATTTAGTTTTAGTGTAAGTGAATTTGCCCAGAGCTACTAGAAATTACACTGCTACTCCTTCCACTGCTACCAGACAGTCCACTAGTACTCAGGAGTCTGCCATAGAAAAATGCATCACTGATGGCACACAAGAGACAAAATTCATTTTTAGACTCACAGCAGCAGTGCACAGTTTGTCCCCAGTGCTCATACTGATGTCTTGGTAGGAACCATTAGTTTTCATCCCTTGCCACTGGGGTGTAAAACAAAAGATGAAGTGTCCGGGCAGCACAGACTGAAGCCAGCCAGGGGAACAGCCCAACCATTTGATTACAAGCCTCCTCCTCCTTCATCTCGTGGCTGCTCCTGTTTGTGGTTGCCCACTGGTCCAGCTCCAAGCAGGAGGATAAGTCGCTGCCCTAGTCAACAAAGGTGCTTTCCAGGGAGAACAGGACGTGGTGCTGGCTGCTTTTGAGCAGAACTTGGCCTGGGCTCAGGTCCTGGTGAGCAAGGGATTCCTCAGCCTGATCCAGCAAAGGTCAGTTTGGCACATTTGGAAAAGTGAACCCTGCTTTCAGAAGTTACCTGCAGGCTCTTGCTTTCAAACAGACGGGAATGATAAAATGTACAGTTTAATTTCACAGCCTGAGCTCTTGCAAGAGGTGCATACAATTTTTATTTTGTATTTACTTTAAAAAAAAAATTAAATCAGGAATAGCTCAGCGCTCAGCACTTTGTAGCCAGCTGTCTGTGGCTTCCCACTCAGCCTGGCAGCTTCTCTGCTTTGCTCTTCAAAAGCAGCTTCCTCTGGCCCTCATGCCCAGGGCCTGCTCAGCCATCTGCCCCGATCCATTTGGCCTTGCTGAGTGCCATCGAAGTGCCCATACTTTTCTCTTTAATGAAAAGCGAGTTGGATGCCTGCGGGTGCTTTTCAAGACCTTGCCGTGTCTGTGCAGAGTGCACTTGAATGTGGGGGAGAGGGAGAGCCACCTGCAGAGGAGCTCATGAGACCTCCTCCATGCCCTCCTGCAGATGGCAGGGATTTGTCAGCACCCAATGCAGGCTGACAAGTGGTTTGGAAGAAAAAAAAAAGAGGGTCCTGAAGGGAACATCTTAGTTCTGCCTGCAAATCTGGGAATAGCACTGTCTCCAAGGCTGGCAGGAATTTTTACCCCCATCTATATTTTGCCTGGGCTTTCACACACCTGCCCAGCTGCCAAAACACATTTTCTGTTGTTGCCTTGTTTGCAAAAGGTCTTTCGTTCCTCTTTCTCTGTTCTTCACACCAGGCCATTTGCCCCTATCTCTGCTCCCAGACGCACCACCTCACAGTTGTTTTGTCTTGACTGCAAAGGGTTAGCTGCAAGGCAGCTTGCTTTCATGCCTGCTGTGAAACGCTCTGCAAAATTTCATTGAATACTCTCAAGTGCCCCCTCACTTCTGCCGGGCACCTCAGGGTATCCATCCCACCCTCAGCTCCCCATCAACGGGGCTGTGTCCGACTGCAAGACACCACCATCATCCCACTGCCTGACATGTGTTCACGGCCGTGTGTCTTCCTTTCCCAAGCGGTTCCTCGGACAGGCTCTCTGCACAGGAACATGGTCATGCGAATCCCCCTTCCCACCGCAATCAGCGCCAGTGGCCAACCGAACGTGTTAGTAACTAATTTATGTGAGCATGATTTACATGTTTAATTATCTTTGCTTTTAATTGCAGTATTCACAAGGCAGAATATTTTACCACAAAGTGCTATGCCTACAGCCTGTTTGATTAACTACAGAAAGGAAAATGTTCAGCAGCATAAAACTGAACCACCAGAAAGTCAATATATATTAAAGGATTTGAAGGGTTTTGGTTTTTTTGTCAACTAAACACATTTTACAAACAGCAGGGAAGACAAAATTCTGAATTCAGCACTAGTTATGACTTTTTTTTTTCCTTGCTGCTCTGCTGCAAACCAATCTCAGGGTCTTGCAATATTTCCTTTTTTTATTTTCACTGGAATATAAAGAAGTAATGCAGAGCCTGGACTTTCTCTCAGTCTAATTTATTTCCTCTATATCAAACTTTGAAAAAGGGCCAAACTGGAGATATGTAACCCCTTTGGCAAGGACTCTGTCCACACACCAGCAGTCCCAGGGGCTGGTTCTGCTCAGGGAAATTAAGGTAAAACCTGTGTTGTTTGCAGCAGCTCGCTCTCAAAAAAAAAATTACATCATAAAATGAAGAAAGCTTACATGGCATTTTCAGAAGAAACCTGGAGTAAGTGTATGTAGGAGCACCATCTGTTGGCTGCATTACTACTTACAGGGTGCAAACTGCATTCCATTTCCAACAAAACTGCAGCTCCATTTCATGACACAAGGGACAGTCCCAGCTTTAGGGAGCATTTTCTGGACAAGCAGCCAGGCAGAGGTCAGCAGGGATCGCCAAATAATCCAGCAATTTGCCTAAAGTCACCCAGGCTGCAGAAGAGGAACTTGGTGGCTCTCTACTTGGTCGCCATCCTGATGCCCTCAAGTCAAATGTGCCAGCTGCTACAATTAAGGATGCTCCATCACCCCCTTTCCCTACACAAATAACATATTTTAGGCTCAGCAGCTTGAGATAATTAATTCAGCCAAGGTTTTCGGAGCGTTCGGGGTGTTTGGCCATTGCTCCTCTTTGATAGTTTTAAGAACAAAGACCTACAAATCCACAGCAATTTACAATCTGACTTTCCAATTAAGGATTTGACATGTTTTTATGCCTTTTAAGTGACAATATTTGTCAGGCCATTTGTTCAGTGCATTGTCTGCATGTGCAGTTACACAGGAATTGGTTTAATTAAGGTTAATTGGTGCATAATTAGAGCTGCTGCCAACACAAAAGAATGGCTGCAGACCAGAGAAAGAGTCAATTTATATCCAGCTCCAAAGCACAAATAGAGTAAAGTGGAGATACAGCTGAGTGGTAAAACCCTAAACTGCTTCATGTTTTAGCTCTGATTTTTTTATAAAAGTGTATCTAACTGCTTGGCAGTGTTCGCCCCAGAGCACAGAGTCCTGTCCCAGTCAATGAAGCATTTTTAATGGTGGAAGGTGTTTGGGCTAGTAAATCTTTGCACCTGGATACTCTTTGCCAGTGCAGGGGAGCAGTGCAGGATGCAATTCAGGGAAGCAAAATGGAGGAAAAGGTGAGGGAAAAAATATTCTTTGAAAAAGCAACTGTGATTTATTGCACAACAAACTCACCTGGGATTACTCGTCTGGCATGAACCCAGTGGGAGCAGCGCTCCAGCCTTGGCAGTGAGGGTCGCAGATGATGCCACCAGTTTGAAGGACAACTATGGGGTGGTTCTGGCGTGATTTGTTTCTGCGAGAGTCCAGTGGGGTGATCATCACAGAGCATTCCTTATGTCGCTTTTAACTCTCCGTCCCCAAGATCACTCCATTTCTTAGCACCAAAAGCAAAACCAAAGAAGTAGTGACTGGCTGCAAACTTGGCTGCTGCCTCAGCCCTGGCCCCACCTGCAGCTCTCCAAGCCCAGGGCTCCCAGTTATCCCAGTCCAGGGGTGCTGGGAGCAACCTCCCTCTCTCCTTCAGAATGAAGGTGCCTGGGACAGAGGGTGCTGGGCCACCATGCAGCCTCCTACCCCAGCTGCTGCCACAGGCATGCAGCCCTGGCAGCCTTTCCAGATGGCCAACTTTTCCCCAGTGGTGTGTGGTGCCTTGTTGGAGGATAGATCTCAGAGTAATGAAGAAAAATGAGAAGTGGATAGTGAAAGATAATAAAATGAGAAGAATGAATAGACTGGAAACTAGGTGAAAACCCCGCTAGGCAGTAAATAGGGTCTGACCACTCTGGTTCTATGCAGGTGTGCACTCCTTCAGAAGACCTGGAGACAGCAAATTAAGAGGAGAGAGAGGATTTTCCCCGGCTCACAGGGACACCTACTTTCTCTGAGTTATTATTTTAGCACTGACAGGACACTGCATCTGCTGAGGGGAACACAATCCTGCTTCTGCCAAGCAAGGAATTGCAGGGATCTACCAAAAAGGCAATTTTCTCCTCTGCTCCCCTCGACCAAAGAGTTTCCATTAGAAAAAATCTCCAACCCCTCTTGGTAAAATACTACAAGCTTTCCCACCTTCCCATCCCCATTGCATACAAATTCCTCCTTGTTACCATGGTGAAAGAAGAAGCGGTGGCTCTCCCAGCCAGATCAGCCTCATCAATCCCCCCTCCCCTCCTCCTTGCACACACTCCTCTGAAGACAGCAAAATGATCAACAAGACGAGATTGGAGAGAAAAAAAAACCCTGTTCTTGGCACCATTCCTCCATATGTCACCCTGTCCACAGCAGCTCTTGAGAGCCAGGGCAGTCCTGGGGGCGAGCAGCATATGCAGCTGTGTCAGGTGCTATTAGAGGCAAGTTATGCTGTTATTATTATTTTGAGAAAAGTCAGGGAAATGGCTGTATATATTACAGAAAGCTCCAGAGAGCTCTGCCAGGCTGAGAAGCACTGTGTGCTGGAAATGAGGTCAGTCCTTTGCAGCCTGGTGTTCCCACATCCCCCCAAGGGAAGCCCATTTCCAAAGCAGCCGTTGTTGAAACCAACTGCTTGTTTGGGGGAAAAGTTTAGAAACAGCAGAGTGATTTTCCAAGCACAAGCAGCTGAAGTTTCTTGATAGACAGAGTTTTGCTTTTGCCCTCATCAGAAAGTCTCCCTGTTTTCCACCTTGGTCACGCTAAGGCACAATGGCTGGTCATGCCAGACCTGCCCATCTGCCAGTGCAGCCCTCATGAAGGTCCAGGCACTTCTCTGAACAAGAAATACATAATTCTTTAAATTTAGACCTGCAGGTTGGAGCCTGTTAGCCTTCCCAATGATCTGATGACAAAGAGGATTTATGATTTCCACAGTATTGCTGTAAGAAACTACTTAGCATCTTGGCCAGTGAGGGATGAGCTTGTTTCTCTGGTGAAGACCAGGGAAAGTCAGGAATGGCAGGTTCTCAGAGCAAGGAAAAAGCTTTAAGTAAAGATAGAAAATGTGAAAATAGCTGCTTCTGAAGAGTTTCTTACATAGGGGCCAAAGGACAAACTGTCATAATTCAGCACAGCTCCACTGATGAATGGGCTGGTGCCAGGCAGAGTCTAAACCCAAAACAGGAGTGGAAGTCCCCTCTACCTGTAACTTACAGCAACAAAATGCTTTGAATTCTTTCAAACACAGCACCTCTTATCTTGGGGAAGGAAGGGAAGCTCAGGGGTCTCACAGTAAGGTTGCCAGGCATTTCTCTACTACTACTACTACTACTACTATTATTATTATTATTATTGTTAATTTAAAGATCCAATAGACAATGCAGCTGTGCAGATCACCTCCATCCCTGAAGGCCAGCCTGCCTTTGCTATGACCCTAGTGGCTTTTGAATGCAGCCATGGATCATCATCATCATCATCAGTATCTTAGAAGATACGAGCATGTGTATTCCTGTCAATAAAAGCTTTCTGCCACCTTTTTTATCACCTCATTGTGCCCAGAGGGCACATCTCCTCCATTGGTTCAAGAAGGCAACAGTTGTGTTGGGATGGATGTCCCCACTGAGAGACTGTGGAGATGATTCTAGCAATTGAAGGAATGGAAATTTGCTGCCTCTAAATTCATTAGGATCTTCATGCCAGAGTAGGATGGACATCCAGACCGACCCTTGCTCTCCTGCTTTACATTTTCTGGATTGTTTCTCCTCTCCCCACAAAGCTGCCAAAGGGAGAAGCACTCCGCAACAAAATTGTGCTGCATTCAATGGGCTAGTGGTTGTCACATGCTTGCTATTCCCTGCACATTTGCATTAGATGCAATTTTTTAAATGGTGTTTTGTGTTGATTCAGTTTATGGGTGAGGATTGGTATTTAATATTCTCTATTGACCAAACTCCATCCCAAGCATATTTCTTAGCAAAAATTTTTGTTCTCAGACTCAGGTTCACAACTGTACGAGTAGTCCCTGGCTGACTACAAAGTTTATTTGTTGATCCAGAGCATCCTTTTTAAATGTATTGGTCATCCTGCTTGTATTATTGATTGTAGTCAATAATATAATTCTAGCAAATTTCTAAATAGAACACCTCAGAAAACTACTCAGCATTGATTATCTTCTTACACAGTCTTGCCTCAAGTTCATACTAATGATATTCTGAATATCTTCTCTAGAATAAGTCAAACAAGCCTGATTTGAGAATCAGAAACGGCTCATTATAGATTTATTATTTGTGTATAATAGTAGCCTTGCAGAGCTATCAATCCAGCCAGTTATGCAAGGGATTCTGCCCATTAGATGCTTTTACACCTGTTCATCTGTTAACATTATGAACTTTGTTTTCTCATTAAGAAGTGCATTAAAAACAAAATGTAGAATATATGGAAAGGTTATTATGACTTGTATAATGAAATACACATTAGGTCATAACTCGGGCACCAGCCAGAAGTCACTTGCCCATTAAAAGGAAATTGTGCTTCAGTCCATTCACTCAAGGCAGTTTATGTGGGAGAGGGAAAAGAAAATGGGAGCGGGATGAAGAAACAAGTGGAAGGGGATGTTTAAGACCCAGCTGCATAGAGTGGCATTGTCATATGGCTTTAACTAAGTAGTGTGAAGAGCATGTTTTGAGTGCATAGGTCAAAAAACAAGAGCAACCAAAAAAACCACCCAGCGAGACCCATGACTGTATGTACACTAGTAATTTTTTTCTGATATAGAAGATTTTAGTATTTGGGAGAAATAGCCCCGCAGTATTTCCAGGCAAAGTGCTGTAGCACTATCCTGGCTCTAGGTGCAGTGCTCTCACAGCCTTGCTCTCCCTTCCCTGGCTTTGCTGAGGTGGGGCTGAGCCACTGGGTGTGATTTTCACTCACGTCCTAATTTTCTCCTCGGCTACCTGCAGGAGATGGGAATGAGAGCAATGCTTTCAGACCTGCATGCCCAGATGACTCCTCTGGAAGTCTGGACCAAGACAGGGCCAAAATTGTCCTGATGGCCCACACAAAACGAAATAGCAAAAGCCCTTACACCTCAGAGAACGGGTTGTTTTCAAGATGTGGCAGCCTGATTCCTTTTTAGCACGAAGCAAAAGTAACCGTGATGCAGCAATTTTCGCTGGATTGCATTATAATGTGCACAACAGGGCTTTTTTCTCCCGTACACCTTGATTTCTTGTTTGGGAATGCTGTTTGTTGCTTAGCTACCCAATGCTGCCATAGCTGAAAACTGCTGCTTGCAGAGTTGACAAGAAGGAATTGCTTCTTCATGGGGAGGAGAGAGGAAAGGAATTATCTCGTGAAGACACTGCCGGTACAAAGCAAAGCAATAATGTGGTGGGAAGGATGGAGTAACATCAAGGGAAGTTATTAGTGGTACTTCACTGTTCTAGATTTGGTTAAAAAATAATAAACAAAGTTGCACCTTACGAATGTCACTAGTCCCTAACAAAAAAAATGAAATAAAAAAGAACAATAAACAACAGTACAAAACTGCTGCCAGAAGCTGAATGTCCCTCTCGTGAAGTGGGTCCTGTTTGAGCAAGAAGAGTCCCCGTCTCTGGTCATAACAGTCCATTATCATTAATGGTGCTGCACCAGCTTTGTACCTGCAAGCAAAGATGCTTCCATGCAATTTGCACTTCTTTCCATATTAATGAAGAAATTGGCTTGTGGAATTATTTTTATTTCTAATTACATTAAGAGTTTTATGCCCTTCTGGCTTGCTTCAGTTAGCATTTAGGAAGAGAGACTTTTAATAGAATATTAAGTAATATGGAGAATTAAACAAACAGAGTAGTGGAAGAGGTTTTAGCTTCAGTTTTGAAGCAAATTACATCGGGTTGCTGGATGAAACCTCCCTTCTGTGTAAATAAAAGAAGGTCTGTTAAGGCACTTACGGTACCGTCATCTGCCAGGAACGCTGATCCTGCAGAATCCCATGCAGGCTGATCATAGATAGCACTCGGGCTACCCAAGATGCAGTTCAAAGGGAGGCTGCAGGAAGCAAGGACAGGCAGCCAGAGGCGTGGGTGATTCATCTGCTCACTCCCGTGGCTAAGAAATGAGTATGCGTTTGAAAATCTCTGCTAAAACATGAGCTTCAGCCCCTGTCTGCTTCTGCTCTTGCCTTAAGACCAGGCTACATTTCACAGCATAGATAGAGTGGGAAACTAAAAAGATTCAGTTTCTTCAGGCTTTCATTGTTTCTTGAAAGCAAACCCAGAAATTTTGTTCCAGTTATTGTCTTGCAAATGTTCTATATGTGGCAAACTCACAAGCCAATATCTCCTTGTTTCCAGAACTCGCACGATGTCTTTATCTAACCGGTAAAAGGATCTGCAAAAATTCATTTGCATAAAATGTATCATGTACAAAACTGTTTTCACATAGCACCAAAAATATGGGCTTTATTTTCTGTATTTAATTACTTGGCTATATATTGGCTGAGTTGCCCAACAAGAAATGTCCAGTATATTTTTAATTGTTAATATGCATCTGCCCAGGCAGAATAGTGCTATCACAGTCCTCCAGCTCTTTCTGCGCATGCACGTTTGTGCCTCAGAGCTGAGGTCTATAACACAAAGAAACCTACCATGGAAAAGGCCACATGCTTCCACCTTTGGATCTGGAGCTGCAGACTGAATACTCTCATTCTAAAGACTTGGAAGTCTCCAGGCAGGTGGACATTTTGCTTTTGTTTTTCCCTCCATCTGCCCTCTCCACCCTGAGCTTCAAGTCTGCATTTAATGTCTGGTGCCAGAACTGACATGACAGAAGCTTTCCTCTGGCTCTTGTGGGCATATGTTCACATTTCATTTAATCCCTACCTAGCCTTATTTCCCTAAGGGAGGAGAACAATCTTGCAAGCACAGGCAGAACAAACCAAGTACAAGGTCTATATATATAGACAGAGGTGCCGTTGTTGCCCCTTGGTGTGCAGATGGACAGATGCATGAAAACCTTTCGATTGATCTTAGCACATGGGGGAACTGACTGCTGGGTAATGCTTCTGCCTCTGTAAATCACATGGCATTTTGCATACAGGACAGCACCAAACAGAGCCCAACTGACGTCGATGAACTGGCTCCCACTGCCTTCGGTGTGACTGGGACAGTCCTTCAGCAACCCTGAAGGGAAGATGATTGACTGAAACACTATATACCATTGACTGACTGATAACTGCAGGGGAGAGTCAATGACAGATTTTATTAATCCTTAATGAAGACAGATAGAATAAGACTTCCTTTGGCTAATTTGCTCCCCTGAACTTGCTCACACTACCTCTAGAGACTTAGAAGGGCAAAGCTACTGTGCTGAGAATTGCAGCTAGCTCCATTTGCCTGGAGAAGTTAGCATAATCCTAGCTGGGCCCGGAGACTGGCTCTTCAAGGGATTCTGTCCTTACAAGAAGACAAGGCATTTGGTGTCCTGCCAGAGCACATTTACAATAGAGAATAAATTTGAGAACAGGGGCTCGACCTGGCTGACTCCCCAAACCACTCCAGAGCAGGCAGGTCGGACTGACAGGCTTTGTCTGAATAGCACCAAAACTTGAGCTGCTGGTCATGGCTGCTTTGCCCTCTTTTTTTCCAGCAAAGTGTGGGGAAGGCAGCTCCTTTCTGTAACTATGCTATGATGCAAAGCTAGGCAGAGCACCTTTAAAATGGTCAGGGGAAGCAAAAAGGTATCCTATCACCTCCAAAACAGTGCGTCCTTCTTGCCACTGCTCACACCATTCCCTGTGCAGCTCATACTTTTCTGATGGGACATTTACTTGCTGTTATAGACTGCGTCAGTCACTATGTCCATTATTATCTCTGAGAACTGAAGAAGTAAAAAAAAAAAAAAAAAGGAAAAAAAGAGCTTGTCTTGTACCTCTTCGGCTGGCTGACATGCCAACATTTGCTGAGTGACTTTAGGGATTGACCTTCAAAACTTTGAGGATTTTATTCTTGGGCTTGGGCTGCCTAGAAGCTGCCTGGCACCAGTTTTGGCTTAGAGTACAGAATCGTTGGAAAAGACCTGTAAGA
>Ga0181612_127818_pt1 | contig 13100 bp, 5 predicted proteins | sample HoacroProtozoa21_FD_119630 | JGI IMG/M metagenome (GOLD analysis project Ga0181612, IMG submission 119630) | Hoatzin crop microbial communities from Cojedes, Venezuel. Combined Assembly of Gp0051906, Gp0051904, Gp0051908
TGAACTTCATCAGGAAATTTGGGATTTGGGGGTTCTGCGATTGCTGCTTGGGGACTGGCCACGAATCTCAGCCAGTCGTCATGTGGTGAGAAAAATTGTATTGTATATAGTTTGGTTTGCATATTCATTATTTTTGTTGCTATTATCATTGCTATTATTAGTATTGTTACTAGTATTAGAATTTCCTTTGTTGCCTTATTAAACTGTCTTTATCTCAACCCATGCCTTTTCCCTTTTGTCCATTTCTCCTGCCCACCCAAATGCAGGGGGAATGGGAGGGGTGAGTGAGCAGCTGTCTAGTGCTTAGTTGCCAGCTGCCAGGTTAAACTGTGACACAGAACAACTCCACTCTGAAATAACATTAATGAGTGGTCTGTGTGTCAACCTACCTTTATTAATCCTTCATTAAACTTTTAGCATTCAGCTTCGAACTTCCATAATCACAGAACAGACATTAGCTATGTGGACTAATCAATAGTTCCTCCTGCCATGGGACACCAATAAAAAACAAGAAGATGTGGTATTTTTTTCCTTCATTTTAGACCACATATTTGCTTATGATGACAACTGAAATTCTTTAAGAACTGCTGTATTTTTTAAAATTAATTCTTCCTCCAAGCATAACACTTGAATACTTTGTTGAGTATTTTTGATGCTAATTCTATTTTCCTCAAGCACAGGCTATATGCCTACAACTTTTCAGCCCTTGGAGTGTGCAACATTCTAAAATTCTTGTGATTTTGGATAATTATTTTCTATAATTTTTCATCTAGCTTGTAGAATTTCCCTCACATTACTCCCTTTAATCCTGCTCTTGCTATCTTGAATTTTAGATTTTTCAGTCTTCATTACCCTCAACATCCTTGGCAATGAATGAACTTCCTATAGCATTTATGAAGGACTCTATTGCCAGCTGAAAGACTTCTCTGAATTGCCAGGTACTGAATACTTTCAAAAATTGGTTTTAAATTTATTATTTTTGTTGCATTTATGTTTGCCCTCGTGATTCATAGCTCAGGATTTTCGTGTTCTCTCTTCTGAGCTGCAGTCTCCTCTCTGACATGCTCTGTCTCTGATATCTGAGTTGTCTCCATTGGTATTATTTTGTTTTTCACTTTTGTCCTAAGCATGCTTTTTAAAAGAACAATTACTTAGCTGGGCCAGCTCCTGCTGCAGAGGTAACATACTTTTATAATACACTAAACTGATCGCCTTTTGGATGTAATGTTTTAGTACCACACTCTGAGTGGCTTACATGAACTGTATAAATGGTGTGCTTGCTCTCAGAAATGTCACTTGACTGTTAGGCTAGCCATGGCAGCATTTTAGTAGTCTCAGAAATGTATCACAGTGTTCTAAAAGAGTTTCTAATTTTGCTAAAAATACTTACGTAATTGGATCAGTACAAATATCATCTAATTCTCACTGACTAAAGATGGTGAGCCATATGTCACAAATGCCTATCCAGGCATTCTGTAATCTGCTCACATAACGTGGTATGTAAAACAAGCATTTCAAATACCTGGAATACATAGTCCAAAAACATAAGGCTAAAGAAAATAATAATACTGTGATATCTAGCATAAAATTACATTCTCATAGGTTCCATTATGTTATTAATCTTTCTAGCCAATATTCGTGGCGTATTTTCTTCTTATTGCCTTCTACACATTTCTTTATAGTCCACCTCAATGATATTCAGTTTTTATAATACCCAAAGCCTTGAATATGCCAGATTCAAAATGTCTGCTCTTAGTTTTCAGGGTCCTGCCAACAAAATAATTTAACCTACACATTCATTTCACACTGCTGAGCCCTGGGTTTGCAGCTTCATTTGCAACCACTCTTCTGTCTGAACACATCTCCTCAGTTCCACCATTTCATCATTTTCTTCTCCCTGTCCCACTTCATTTATGCTCATTTCATGAGGCATAACATGTCTTGTAATGCAGTATATATTCTTCTGCTCTGACTCGTTTTGCAGTAAGCATGCCACTGCACTGGTTTTGGTGAGGCTTCCTGATATCTTTTCTGAAGTTATCATTGTAGTTGTAATCCTGGTCTTTTTATATTTGCAGAAATGAAAATGTTAAAAAATACAAAACTTCTGGTTATTCTGTAATTTAACTGAAACCAGTAATTTTACAGAAACAGGCAAGTGATATGTATCCACACTAACACAAACTCCCTTTTATTTCCTTAATAGAGACAGTAATTTCTTACCAGGATACATTTTGCTGTTGTGATTATTTTGGCGTACAAATACTTTCCTAGTGCCACAGAGAGCATTTGTATTAACCCTTGTTTCAACAGCTATCAATTTATGTGTATTTCAGTACATTTGCATAAAATTACCTATTTTTTTGTCAGTGACAGGAAGGTGTGTGCATTTTCTTAATCTTAAGAATGTCAGTCTTTTAAAATTCTGCTGGTGTGATTTATACTTATGGAGGCTCAATTATTAGACGAGTACTGGCATTTGACTAAGGAATGGTAAGTGTTACATGCAGAAAAAATGGGGGGTTTCTCTCTTCCTTCAGTTAATGTATGAATTCTTCCATGCTATTGTTTTCTTTTGTTTTAATAGCCTATTTTTTGTACTTTTTTCTAGGCATAGTCACAGCATAGCAACATCTTGCTTTCTTCCCAGATTTTGTTCCGTTTCCTTGTCCCCCCTAGGCTACAAGCTTCCAAACCCAGGTTTTAACAACCCTGTTACAAACTTTTCTAAATGTTTACTTGTCCCACAGGAATTTAGCTTTCATTTCACTTTCTCTAATACACATTGCATACCTTGTAACTTCAGTTCCATTATGTCCTGTCATTTATATTATAATAAGTCATTCCTGAGTTAATCAACATCCCTACTTACAATGTTTATTAATGTGTCATATTGTGGTGTTCCTTCTTCTGTGACCACTAAATTTTAAAAGCATATTCCTACTCCTCTCGTACATCTCCCTCTTTAAAAGTGATTTTTGTATTTTATCCTTTGTGTTCTCATTCCTTTCTCCACTCTCCATGCCATCATAATTTCCTATATCTTATATATCCTTGTCAAATGAGTTTAATATTGTAGTACTTGTTTTCTATTTTTCTTTCAGGTTTTTTTTTTCCTCTTTCTTTGGAAATAATTTTCTCAGATGCCTAGAAGATCATTTATCCTAATGGTACCAGTAATAATTTGTGTGAAGGTAAAGCCCGTGGGACCCAGTCAGGTGAGCTACTATTATCCTGAGTGCTGTACAAACACAGTCGTTGCCAGAGGTCAGCAGGACACAAAGTTATGATTTCGACTGCACATCTAATTGAAGAAAAGATGCAACAAAGGATCACAACAAAGAGCAATATAAGGAGAGTGAAGAATATCACTCCAGAGCACAAGATACACTTTGGCCTGAACTCATACTAATTTTCAACACCTATCTGGGATATCTAATTGAGCCTAATTACCCCGAGTCTCTGCAGAGTCTACAGACAGAAACAGCTGGAATGAAGCAGTGTGGGAGCTAGCTGTCTCCACACCAGGCTCCTATTGCCAACAGGACTTGACAGCTTTCTTCAGTCCCTCCGAACTCCTGGAAATTTATACTCAGACTTGACATAACTTGGTATCCATCTATGGCTACTGTCCATTGCTATTTGTAAAGCCGCTTTGTCAGCATAGATCCAGCAAATCTGGCATGAGAATAGGAAACACGAGTTACTCAGCAATTCCAAGCTCTTGACTCAGATATGAGATAAGTGGGTTTTGTAATGTTTTCCTCATCCTTACAACACACAATTGCATTCAAGTTCCAGATTAGGCTTAGTTTTAAAGGCAAATCATGGCTCTTTTTATCGTTTCTTGTGGAGGCTCATTGTCAGGAATATTGCCTGATACTAAGATGAAACATTTGCTTGAATTATCTTGTGAACAATTATAACTATAAAGTTTATCACTTAAAATAAATCTTCCACCTTTTTATTCTCCCAACATTCTTCAAATATTGGCAGAATGTCAACATCTCTCCTCTACACTTTACTGCTGTATCTGAGTACGCAAAAAGATATTTAGTGAACTTTCCTGTTATAGTACTGCATGCATTTGTACCTTCTTCCTGCAGAAGCAGCAAAAAGAAGAAATTTCTTTGTTTCAATTTCGATCCAACCTACCTCTTTCAAACCACACCAATACACCAGCTTGCAAACTCCATTAGCTAAGAATTAAAATACCATTGCCATACCTACTTAGTTCCTTCTTCACGGGTCAGCCCATCCACACTACTGGTATCTTGTTACTTATCTCTGAACCACCAGCAACTCAATCACATCATTTTTATAGTGCAGTGCTTACAAATAAATATCATATTTCATCGCTATTGCATCAGAATCTGACTCTCAAAGACAACAGTTTCATGTGCCTTTTCACTGACGTGCACTGTAGGCTTGTATCTACAGGCCAGGTCTATACTTGATAGTTACGTTGCTATAATTTGGATGATCATAGAATCATAGAAAGTTTTGGGTTGGAAGGGACCCCTAGAGGTCATCTAGTGATGATCTTGTTATTTAAAAATAGTGTGCACCTTAATGTGGAGATGTAAGTACAGATGTACTTTAGATAGAGATTGTTTAACTCCGTTACTGTGTGGAATATCTATACCATTATATAGCACCGTTATGTCTGTATGATCACGAGCGCTCAAAGGAGATTGTACAACTTTAAATGTGTATCTTATAGTTAAAGTGGGAAAACTTGCTGTTTAAGATGAGCCTTTTTGGTTCCTCTAAACACTCACACTTTTTCAACTCTAAAAACTTCCAAGTTTTCCCTTCTAGTTAAATATTTGAGCTGCAGATAATTTTTTCTTGAGGTATATTAGCTTTCATTTTTCCCATGTTAGATATCATGGGGAGTTATCCAGCTTCTTTATGACTCCTCGTATAATCTTTCAACCCTCACTTCATTTTCTACTTTCTTTATGCTAGAACCAAAGTGAAGTCTGGAACACACATACACACAGCCACATACATTTCAAATCCCTAAATTCACCTTTTTTTCCTGAAGACTTGGAATAGATTTAATTTCTTCATGGCTTTACACTGTTGTAATGTCACTGATTTCTATAACATAGCTTAATGTGAGAGAAGAGTCAGGCAGCAAGGTTCTGATTTAATGTCCTCTGTTGAAAAGACCCTTATTGACTTCAGTAGGCTTGGGATTCAGCCATAAATCTGTAAAACCAAATGATAGGGTCAATGGTTTAGTACTCTATAAATTTTGTTTAATAAATGAATGCAAAATTTGATCCAAAATGTCCCCATAAATTTATACCTCTCTTTTCTCATTCTTTAAATCGATATAGATGCAACACAAGAAATGTATCATTGTCAAGCTATCAATAGCTCTGCCTCTGTTCTCTTTTGTTTTATACACTTATTCCTTTAAAGCTAGGAATACAAATATCTCTATGTTGTTCATTTTTTATAACTATATAAACTCAAATTCAGAATGATTTTTCTGGTTTTATTTCAGTTATAGTTTAAGAAAACCCAACAAATTCAAAATCACTCAGTGGGAGGATAAGAATCTGTCTGTAAAATTTTAACCCCATGCGATGTGTCAATGAAACAACAGTGTCAGAAACCCAGGGAAAGGAAGCTCTGTAACAGCAGCAATGACTGCTAATGGTGCCACTGCATCATACAGAGCCTGCGGAGGGCATATAGGCATTCTTTAGAAAGATATAGAAGGACACTGATGTATCTCAGAAAGCTGACAGGTCATTGTCTTGCAGAACAGATTAAGAGATTCATTGGTTCTTACTAGACAAAACTGTTCAAAGCAGATAGAATTTATCCTGAAAAGCTGCTGCATTCTGCTTGCTGGTACAAAATGCTCTTCAGCTTTCCATCTTTCAGTTGTTGGCAGGTACTTAAAGAAGAAACACAGAGAACCTGTTTACAGTTATGAGTCTCTGTCCTCACTCATAGTTATAGTTCTTAGATAGATTTTTAAAGCTGTTTTTGTCCAGAATAGAACATTACATGGACCCCAGGGGCACAATTAATCACCCTGCAGATATGTCACCAGCATGATACAAGAGTTGGTAAATTTAATACTATCTTTTTGGATGGAAATCAAAAAGGAGCTATTTGGCAATAAGCCTCAGATCATTACAAAGTTGTCTACCATGGCCCTCCAACCTTGATAGCCACAGATCAGCTCTGGAGGAAGCTTGCAGAGCCAAAGGGGACTTGTAAAACCAAACTGATCCACATTCTGTTATCCTAAATATTTTCACCTGAGGCACTCTGATGTATTAATTATAACAAAGAGTGGGAAAAAGGAGGAAAAAAACTAATGCCTTTTACATCAGCAAACCAAATGGAGCAGTAGTTTGATGCTTACTGATACTGGTGAACAGCTAGCATTTGTTTGGATATTCCCTTTGATGGGACCAAGTGATGGCTTATCAGCTGCATGTGTAGGGTTCATAACCTGGCTATACGTGATCTAGGAACTGATCTAACAGCGGTTTCGTCATACTCTCTGTGTCCACTACCTTTCAAACCACGTGCAAAAAAATTACAAAATCTAAAAAGATGATAGCAAACATTCCTAGTTTATATCCTGCTGTTATAAAACAAATGTCAGGAGAATATACATGGGCTCACAAGTTAATGCTTTTTACAGCTGCGATTTTGTATTATATCACTCATTTCAGAGTACTGGGAATCGTTTTTCAATAACTCTCACACAGTATTACCTGTCTCACTGTGTTATTCGAGATAATGTCTCAAGTAGGCTTGATTACTATGATTGTTTCCTGTACTTCTCTTTGTAGTGTATCTCCATCTTCTTTCCTTTAACTGAAGGTTGTTTGCAAGTTGAAGTCTGAAAACTGCTTCGCCATATACGTTTTTTGATCCTTGACTAGCAGGGACACTAGCGTTGGCTTATATCTCATCTTTTCAAGTCCATAGGGGAGTCTTTTTGAGTGATGAAAACAGAAATTCCTTGATTAAAGAGAAACCAAAACAGTGCCAGCCATATTTCATTGTCTTCCCCAAGCTGAAGGAGAAATAAGCAGATATTTGCAAAAGCAAAATAATAACCTTGTTGCTGGACTTCATTGCCTACACAAATGACATCCGTGAACATCATATAGGAAAGCTAAATCTTGTGTAGATTATAGCAACTGGAAAGGTTTTGTGGCAGAAGTATTGCTTTGAAAACTGGTGAGTCTATGGATTTTCTAAAGAAGAGCATTCATCTTCGATTCTCCTAAGGCTATTGGCAGGTGACTAGCTAAGTGATTGTAAACCAGGGTGAAAAATGGCTTCTGTGGAGGTAGAAGGTATTTTTGAGGTACTTTGTCTCTCTTGAACAGTTCCATTTTGATGTTTAAGAATGACACAGCAATTTTTATATGCTGTTTCTGTTTTGATGAGGGATCATTTGTTGAGAGATCATGGTCAAACTAAGACCATGCATCAATGAATTGGAATATAGTCTACTAAATTTATGAAGACAGAAACTCTTCAGGTTGCCTTTTGCTGTAATTCTGCTGGATAGTGGGTGTGAAGAAAACAAGATGTCCTCGGTTGTAAGGGGTTGGACTAGAGTTTAGAATATCACGATTGCGTAGCTGTTTGTCTTCTATATTGTGCCATATAGGCCTACACATCTGCTATGAAAGTTGGGATGAGAGTATCCTTCTGATGCATAGCCATATTTCAAGACTAAATTATGATATTCTGATGCACAGAAATGCTCTAGAGAGGGGCCAAATTAATGGTAATAAGGTGTGTGGGTGGGGTGGAATTTCTAACTGAGGGATTTTGATGCTAATTTACATTTTAGGTCAGGCAGTCTCCAGTAAATACATGCTCACTCTCCAATTTGCCGGGTTTGACAAGTGTGCATTCTCCCCATCCAAATATACAGTGCCATGGACAGTCATAGCTTCTGGGGTTTACCTTAGGCTCTAGTGCTATTTTCTTACTTCCAGTACTGCATCTTGCTCTCTGCCTTTAGGAAAAGTGAATATATGATAATCAGTTTGCTGTTTCAGGAAAAAAGAGGAGGGGCAACTATACCTTGCGGCTTCTTTCGTTCCTTCTCCTTTCCAGAAACACTCTAGTCTTTTAAACAAATACAAAAATCTGAGTTTCTAATCCTTGAGGACAGCAGCTCTCAAAAGGTCTTTCGCTGTCCAAAAAAAATTTTTAGACCAAATATCTACAACTTAGAAAGAAATATAAAAACTCCTTCTTCCTGTGCTCTAGCTTTCAAATTACTGCACAACAGCTCGATTCCATGTTCTAGGTCATCTACAGGAGTCTAAGTGCTCTTTGGAGTAGCTTGTCCATCAACAGGGCTAAATACCTCAACCTCAGTAAATCCAGGTCCAGGGAATGCAGAATAGCTCACTCTTCAGATTTTACTAGATTTCTGGCTCTTCAGTCTGCACCTGATGATATCTCTAAAAGGTGAAGGCAAAGGTGTATGCTGTAAAATATCTGCTAGAAGAAGGCTTTTAGTGATCCCAGCTTTTAGTGATCGTAACTCTTCGGTGAGAAAATGCTCCCCTTGGATCCACTGCTTATGTCTTTCTCCCTAACCCATTGCAGTTACAGCAAATCAGATAAGCAAGACCTGTGATTTAAATACTGTGAGCCAACCTGGCTCATCTTCACAGAAACATGGTAGGGAATGATTATATGAGCAAAGGAGTCGGGAGACATGAGGCTGAGTTGTAAGGGGAGGGAGAAGAAGGAGTAATCTCTAAGAGAAGGTCAGTAGTGAGCAGCTGTGAGCACACTGGAGAAGGGAATTTGTTGCACTGGCACAGCTGGAGCTGGGCAGCAACAGCCGTCTACTCCTCAGAGGCCACTGCGCTGGGGGCCGAGGCTGAAGGTGCAGAACAGCTACCAGGGGTACCAAAATAATTAATAACACCCCTCGTTTTGGTGCCAGATAATTCAGGAACGGTCCTGTGGTATGATTCAACACGGCTGATAAGAACAGGCTGTGAGAGGGTCCGGTGCCCGCTGTGGACAAGGCAGCTTTAGCTGCTCTCTTCACTGCCCTCTTTCCTCAGCTGCCTGCTCTTGGTGCTCTGGCAGAAAGTCTGCTACGCTCACAGTACCCTGGAGGGAAGGGGGTTTATGCATATTACTGATGCACTTTGCCAAAAAAGGACATTTAAACCAAATTGGTTGACTTCGCACTGAAGCACGTGAGAAATGCTCGTACAGCCACATCTGCTGTCTCTGTTATGGGGGTTGTAATCTCCTGTGGATATGTAATAACAGGAGGTGACATTTTAAATGCCCTGGCTAGTTTTTTTTCAGTGAGCAGCTGACTAAAGCCTGACCCATTTATTTCTAAACTGCTTCCCTGCCACTGATGCAGTTACAAAGAGATCAGCTCTTTGGTGCAGACAAAACCTGAACTGATCTTTAGGGCTTTTACTGATGCAGTTCAAAGTAGACTCTTTCTAGAAAGAATGGGAAGTCAACTGGGAGGCTGGCAGATTTGCCAATGTATGTCAAGCAAAATACGCTTTTGCAGAGGGTGATGTGAAATGAAAACATTTGCTCAGAGAAGTTGTATTTCAGTTTTCTGTGTTTCTTAGTGCCAAAAGGTGACCAAACATATTGCAGGCCTTTGCCTGACTCTAATCTCAGGCAGATGGAGGGTGTGGGATGATTCTGTGGTCGAGTCACAACATTCTTGCATCATGAACAAGGTATTGCAATGCCAGGAGGCTGGCTACAGTGGGCCAGGGTTTGAGATCTCATTTTCTGCAAAGACTGAATTGAAGGAAATATAAGCTCTTTCATTCTCTCTGTGTGTCCCTCTCCTTTTTTTTTTAAGAGTAGAAAAGAATAGAAGCATCGCAATGTCACAGTATTAAAATATTTGCTTTTTTTATCTCATTTTATTCTAATTTTCCCTTTGCCGTATCTGTGCCCTCCTGTTAGTGTCCCCCTTTCCTTCCTCCCCTCCTTTGCTTGTCTCTGACATAAGCTTTCTATCTTCCTTTCCCTGCAATTTATGAAATTCTAGTTTTCCATAAGATTTCTCATGTTACAGGAGTACCATCTAAATGCAAATATTTAAGGGAAAACGCAAGAAGATCAAGTACTTCATCACTGAAGTGTGTATTCAGCTGACTTCAACATTAAGACAGAAGCAACTAACAAAACACTTAATAGTAATCCTTACTAAATTTTTTTTAAATTACTGAATTTTGATCAAAAGGGAATTTTTCCTGTGTATGTCCTATATGAACTGTCTTTTTCTTATTGCTTGTGGCAATATACTTGAAAATCATATTATACTTATTCAAAAAGTGTCCAGTGAGACAACAGTAAAATACAAATCATGCATCTGTGAAGCTGCACTCGATCAGTACGTTTAGAGTGCCAAAACTCCCATTGTCTACTCCACTATAGAACCCGCTGTTCAGGAATTTATTCATATCACCTGTTTATGAAACACATTCAAAACAAAACAGTCATAATTAGGCCTTTATGCCAAAATTTCAAGAGAATTAAAATTCAACTCTTCCCTATAATTTTAATCTGGCTAAAATCAGAGGTAATTGCAGAGTTGAAGGAGCTTTTTGTTGCTCCTAGGATCTGTTTTGGATGAACCCTTTGATAATATCATGTGAGACAAGTTGAGACAAAGAGATTTCCAATACAGGACTGATAGTGACATTGATAGGCACCTGGAATTACCTGTGATAGATGGACAGATAGGTAGGATAAGCAGTTTTAAATCAGTTTTTCTAGGAAATGAAATGTTCCATTGCTAAGATCTCCAGGATAGTTTATTTTAGTTTCCACAGGGGAACTCTTCTATAACAGCACCCCTTACTCCATAAGCTGTGATTTAGGCAGCCAACATTTTCACAGGAAGGAGTGACTCCCTTCCCACTTGCATTTGCAGAAGCCCTCTGACATTTGGCTCCATTTGGGTTTCACTCCATCCACACCCCAGCAGTTCACCCAAAAGTTCAGTGGGGGAATAAGATATCATTGTCCCTTGAGGGACAAATCTCTCACCTTTCACTCCACCTTTGTCTGATGGGCTTACTTGCTTTCACCTGGTATGTCACAGTGTCTCCATTCGCACATTACTGTGAGTTTGGGAAGTGTCATGATCCCATTTCAAAGACAATGATCCAAGCCAAAGGTGCACCTTCTCAAAGACTGCATCCACCCGGCGAAAGTCATCTGTCTTGGCCAGTGGTCCCTTGGCCATAGGCTAAGTGACAGGCTGACTGTACATTTCGCATTGCTCAGTTTAACTCCCTCTAGAACCGACTGGATGCATTCACACGGACTAGCCAATGATCCTGTATATCCTTTTGGCTCTAAGTGGTGGCCTTAATGCATACACCTTTTTTGTGTGTTTTGCACTTAAAAGTGCCTAAACCTGAGAGCTGTCACAGCTCACCAGAGTGATGTTTCTGGCATGCCCCCTAGGGTTCTGTTCTTAGGCATGAAATAAAAGCTTAATATAGTCTTAGATTTGTTGCCTTGGATATTTTACACAGATATATTTGAAGGATTTTATAAAAAAGGATGAGCCAAACCTGGTAGTCTTGTCTGCACTGCCTGCAGTGAGCTGCCACTTGAGGGAAGCTCCCCCACATTTCACCCAAATTAGACCTTGAAGAGAGCAAATTGAATTAGTCCCAAGGAGTAATCCAAGGGCAAAATAACACACACATGCAGTGTTAATGATCACTGGACCAGGACCCATGACTGAAGTGGAAAGCCAAGTTACTTGAGAGTGTAGCTGCACTACAAGTATTAAGACACTTTATTTCTATCATTCTCAGTGGAGACCTGAATCCATATAAGAATATTGGTCTAACTTGTTTGAAGCAGTGGACAAGTTAACCTACTCTCAGTCTGCAAAATATAACTTAAAAAGTCACTCTCTAGCTGAAAATCAGTCTTATGCCTGTGTTTTATGTCATTGGAAATACTTGGTCGAAGCTCAAGATCAGAGCCCTGGTGTTTCACATGATGCTTTGCAATACTAAAGCTAGCTGGAACTTGACACCTGAGCCATAACATCATCTGAGCACACTGTATGCACATGAAAGACTGAAAATAAGTGTCTCACTCCTGTTTCTCATGGACAACAAGTGCATGCAAGGGGCTTACTCTTTGCCCTTCCTCTTTTTCTCTTCTCATTCTCTCTATCAGAAGTGGAGACAGACCAGGACAAAGAAAGTGGATTGTCACTGGGGTACTTCTCACTGTAAGGGACGATCAGGTTCGTGACCAGCTGAGGAACCTGACCATATACAAATTGATGGGACTTGAGGAGATGCATCCCAGAGTCCTGAGGGAACTGGCTGATGTAGTTCCGAGTCACTCTCCATGATATTTGAAAAGTCATGACAGTCAGGGGAAGTCCCCAGTGACTCTGGAAGAAGGGAAACATTGTGCCCATTTTCAAAAAGGGTGGAAAGGAGGGCCCTGGGAGCTACCAACTTGTCAGCCTCACCTCTGTGCCTGGAAAGATCACGGAACAGGTCCTCCTAGAAGCTGTGCTAAGGCACATGGAGGACAGGGAGGTGACTTGAGACAGCCAGCATGGCTTCAGCAAGGGCAAGTCTTGCCTGACCAACCTTGTGGCTTTCTGTGATGGCCTGACTACGTCAGTGGACAAGGGAAGAACTATGGTTGTGATCTGTCTGGACCTCGACACAGTCCCTCACAATATTCTCCTCTCTAAGTTGGAGAGGTATTGATATGATGGGTGGACTGTTCAGTGGCTAAGGAATTGGTTGGAAGGTCACATCCAGAAATTAGTGGTCAACAGCTTGATGTCCAAATGGATGCCAGTGACAAGTGGTGTCCCTTGGGTCTGCACTGGGACAAGTGCTGTTTAATATTTACGTCAGTGACTTAGACAGTGAGATTGAGTGCACACTCAGCAAGCTTGCAGATGACACCAAGATGAGTGATGCAGTTGACATGCCGGAAGGATGGGATGTCATCCAAAGAGACCTGGACAAGCTGGAGAGATGGGCCTGTGTGAACCTCATGAGGTTCAACAAGGCCAAATGCAGAGTCCTGCA
>Ga0181612_147320_pt1 | contig 13100 bp, 11 predicted proteins | sample HoacroProtozoa21_FD_119630 | JGI IMG/M metagenome (GOLD analysis project Ga0181612, IMG submission 119630) | Hoatzin crop microbial communities from Cojedes, Venezuel. Combined Assembly of Gp0051906, Gp0051904, Gp0051908
CAAATCCTATCGACTACTTCCTGCTTCCTATCGACTATTTCCTATTTCCTATCGACTACTTCCTAAAAATCTATTCAAAATAGAAAGTTATCACAATCATCTTTGAGCGGCCTCCGTCAACGCTCTGGGTGAATATCAGGTTGGTGGCGTCGTTGGTGTCTGTGCGGTTCTTCTCAACTATATTGAAGAGGCCATAGCAGAATTTAATCTCCGGTATGAACTTGAAAAACGGCAAATAGAAATCACAACCAAAGCCGGCTTCCAAATACACGTCAAACGGCTTGAGCAATATATTGTGCGATTTCTTTATCGTAAGGTCATACATTGGGTCCACGCCAACCATAGCATACGGACGATAGTTGTTGAATCGCTCGCCTGCCACCTTTAGGTCTATCGGTACTGATATGTAAGTCGATTTCATCGTTTGGTGGGTGATGCTGCCGTCCAACTGATTCCTGAAACTGGTGTTCTTCGTGCCGAAATGCATCGTCGGGATGGCACGCAAAGCCAGATGCTTGTTCAATAACAGTTCGCCAAGGATACCCACACTGAAGCCCGGGTCGTAATTGCCCACATCAGCAAACCATTGGTTGCCGTCGGCATCTATGTATCCGTTGTTCTTATATTCTATGTCTTGCATGTGGATACCGGCAAGAAAACCATAGTGCAACTTGCGCTGGTCGATGTAAGGACGGTTCTGCACAACGCGCTTCTGGCCATGCGCAAACGGCACGGCTAACGTGAATAGAAGTAATGAGAATATTATGTAAGTGAGGTTCCTTTTCACTTTTTCACCTTTCGATTTTTCTGACTGATGTTTCTTTCGTTTTATTTCATTCAGTAATTTTATAACGGAAAATCATCGAAATTATTGCATCAACACCAACAACCGCAATTCTTATCATATCTTATCTCATGTCAGTGGCATAATTCTTCATTTTCGTTGACGAAAACGAACTTTGGTGAATAATTTCCTTTTTTTATTTTGTTCTGAATTTCGTTTGCACTATCTTTGCAACGCAAATAACGGTGTTAATGCCGAAAACGTATTCTAAAAGTATAGTAAATTCAATTTTTAATTCTAATCTAATTATGGCTTACGTAATTTCAGACGATTGTGTTATGTGCGGCACATGTGCTGGGGAATGCCCATCAGAGGCTATCTCAGAGGGAGAAAGCAAATATGTAATCAACCCTGACGCATGCGTTGACTGTGGTACATGCGCTGACGCTTGTCCTGCAGGTGCAATTGCTCCAGGTGAATAAGCATTGCTAATATGCTCTTTTGAGCAATTTACAACACAACGAAAACAGAAGGAGCTGTTCCAATCGTGGGACAGCCCCTCTGGCTTTGTATATGCGGCACGTTTGTTGTGGTCAGCCTTCGAGCAAATCAGTCTTTTAAACATCCGAGCGGTACTATCCTCACACCGTCAGGACGGGTGTATGCCATTTTGCCTCCGGTTAGAATAATGAGCAGATTGGGCTCTGGGATGGGCACTTGCCTTTCTTGTGAATTATGCTCTCTAATAAGACGTTTGAGTTCTATGAGATGACTGACACCTTCCTCTATTTCTTTGCTGCCCAACTTGCATTCGATTAGCGCATACCGGCCATCTTCCAGATGAAGCACAATGTCTGCCTCCAGGCCGTAACGGTCGTGATAATAAGACACGTGGCTATTCACGTCTGCAGTGTATGCCTTGAGGTCGCGGATGCACATCTGCTCGAATATGAATCCGAAAGTCTTTAATTGAACCATTAGCGATTCAGGTGACATTCCTAATATGGCAGCAGCGATGGAGGGATCGCAAAAACTGCGTTTGGTACTGCTGCGAATAGCCGTTTTGCTCCTGATGGCAGGACACCATGCATTAATATCCTGAATAACGAAGAGCTTGCTCAGCGCATCGACATAGTCGTCAAAGGTGTCCATCGAACATGAAACTTCACCCGATGAGGTGACATCATCCAGTAATGTCGTCTTTTTTGCCAACGTTGAGATGTTTCGTGCGTATGAACGTAGAATAAGATTAGCGATTTTCTCGTTACGTCGCTTGTCGTCAATGCGAGATATATCTTCTTTGCAAACCGAACGCACATAGTTGCGGGCTATCAGAAGTTGGGCTTTTGGGGTGCGGGTGAAGAGCGATGCTGGCCATCCTCCGCGACAGGCTGAAAATATCAGATTCTCAATGCTCATTCTCGACGTTTTGCCATCAATGTCGTAGTTCGGGTTGTTGAACAACTCATGCAATGAAACCTCACCAGTTGATTCGTGGGATTCCCACAGGCTCATGGGCAACATGCTCATCGATGCTATTCTTCCCGTACCCGAATGGCTTATTTTCGACTTATCTACCGTGTTTGACCCAGTCAGAATGAACTGTCCTGGCACCCGACGCTCATCAACTTTGGTGCGGACTGCATCCCATAGCACTGGAGCGTCTTGCCATTCATCAATCAATCGGGGTGTTTCGCCTTTGAGCAACAATGAGGGCATCGATGCAGCCGTGGCTAGATATTCATCACGCATATCAACATCCTGCATCTTAATGATGCTGCGAGCAACTTGACTGGCAGTTGTCGTCTTACCACACCATTTTGGGCCTTCAATCAATACAGCGCCAAAGGCATCTAGATAATCTTGCAGCAATTGGTCTGCCATTCTGTTGTAATATTCCATTGATAATCATTGTCTTGTTTCGGCTACAAAGGTACAATGATAATTTTATATTTGCAACAAAATCGGCATTTTTGTGGCATTTCAATCGGCATTTTTGCGGTATTTCAATCGGTGTTTTTGCGGTAAATGTTAATAAATGTTATATATACACACAGAGAATGGGCATGTGTTATACCCATTAGATAAGCTTTATCGGCAAAAAAGCGTATTCATCTATTTCTTTTCGTCTTCCATGCTTGTTGTGGCTTTCACTATGTAGCCTTCAAGCTCGTCGGATGTCAAGCGAAGGTCGAACTGGCCATGTTGTGCAACGCTGATGTCACCCGTCTCTTCTGACACTATTATCGACAGGGCATCGCTCTGCTGGGTCATTCCCAAGGCGGCGCGATGACGCAAACCTAATTCTTTAGGAACGCTCAGGTCGTGCGACACAGGAAGAAGACAACCTGCAGCGACTATGCGGTTGTGGCTGATAATCATCGCTCCGTCGTGAAGAGGACTGTTTTTGAAAAATATGTTCTCAATCAAGCGCTGGCTAATCACTGCATCAATCTTTTCGCCCGAATTGGCTATGTCGTTGAGCGACATGTCGCGCTCTATCACAATCAACGCTCCAATCTTCGACTTGCTCATGTTCATGCACGCCAATACTATAGGCATGACGACAGAGTTGCCGCTGTCTTTCTTCTTGCGCTTGCCGAAAAACAAGCGCATCAGGGAATTGAAATGACGATGGGTGCCCAGAGTGATGAAAAAGCGGCGAATCTCCTCCTGGAAAAGTATGATGAGAGCCAAAGCTCCAACACTTATCAACTTGTCGAACAATGTTCCTAACAACCGAAGTTGGAATATCTGGGAAACCAATACCCACGCTCCGAAGAATATCAAAATTCCGTAGAAAATGTTCAGTGAACCTGAATCACGCATCAAACGGTATATGTAAAACAGAAGCAGTGCTACACTGACTATGTCGATGACATCTTTTATTCCTAAACTGAATGGCATAAATTTACTATATTATTCTAATTAATTGATTGTCAATGTTATTTGCTCTTGTGAGTTTGATTTTTGACTAATGACGTTTTGTTTGATTGAAAATTTTCACAGTTTCTTTGGCGGATTTCACATCGTGAGTCCGTAGGATGCTGGCTCCTTGCATCAAGGCTATCGTCTCTGCCGCTATCGTGCCTGCACCGCTTTCTTCTGCCGACACACTGAGAGGCTCGCGAATCATGCGCTTGCGCGACAAACCAGCCAAGATGGGCAATCCGAAACGCTTTAGCTCATTAAGATGAGACAAAACAGTGTAACTGTCCGGCACGTTCTTGCTTATGCCGAACCCTGGGTCGATGATGATGTCTTTCTGACCTAAGTCGCGAAGCATCTGAATGCGCAATGAGAAATAATACATCATTTCCAGCATCACGTCATCGTAATGAGCGTCAACCATTGATTCGGAAGGAAGATTGGCGTGCGTAAGAACGTATGGCACTCCCAATGACGACACTGTCTTGTACATGTTGTCATCCAGCATTCCGCCCGACACATCGTTCACTATCGACACACCGTATTCCTCAACACACATGCGGGCTATATCCGAGCGATAGGTGTCAACAGATATTATCGCATCCGGATAATCACGCGCAATCACATCGAGGGCAAAAACCAGTCGCTCGCGCTCCTCTGCCTCTGTCGCAGGCGAGAAGCCAGGACGGGTGGAACAGCCGCCAACGTCAATGATGTCGGCGCCCGATACCAGCATTTCATCAATCTTCGCCTTTATCGATGATGATGTAGTGGCACGGCTCAATGAATAGAATGAATCGGGAGTGACGTTTAATATCCCCATCACTAATGGTGACGAAAACAGGCGCAATTCACCCCTGATATTTATGCTGTACGGATATTCTTCCTTCATATCAATTGCAAAACTAATTATAATTATTCATTTTGGGAACTTGTTTGAGGATTTTATGTTAACTTTGTGGCTGAATAAGTTTAAATTTCAGTAATCGTGGATATTTCAAAACTATACGAACTCTTTTTGGCGCACCCCGTAATCACCACTGACAGCAGGGACTGCCCAGAGAATTCTATCTTCTTCGCTCTTAAAGGCGAAAAATTCAATGGAAATGAGTGGGCGGAAAGCGCGCTGCAAAAAGGGTGCGCATACGCCGTCGTGGACCAACAGCAGTATGCCGTCTATGGAGACGACAGGTATATACTCACTGACGATGTGCTCACCACACTGCAGAAATTGGCGAATTATCACAGAAACCGCCTCGGAACTCCTGTCATAGGCATTACCGGCACCAACGGCAAGACAACAACAAAGGAACTCGTGGCTGCTGTACTGTCGAAAAAATTCAATGTCTTATACACTCAAGGCAATTTCAACAATCATATCGGAGTGCCGAAAACACTGCTGAGATTGACAGAGGACAATGACATTGCCGTTATCGAAATGGGCGCCAACCACCCTGGAGAAATAAAGACATTGGTAGATATCGCTGAACCCGACTGCGGAATAATAACCAACGTGGGAAAAGCGCATCTCGAAGGATTCGGTTCTCTGGAAGGAGTGCTTAAAACAAAGGGAGAACTTTATGACTTCCTCAGGAACAGGAATAATTCCAAGGTGTTTATCAATAATGATAATTCATTGCTGACGTCTATCGCTGATGGCCTTGACCTGATAAGGTACGGACAAGACAGGGATATCAAGCTCAACATCAGAGGGGAAATCCTTGGATGCGACCCATTCCTAGAATTCCAGTGGAAAAAGAAATTCGGCAGATGGCATGAGGTCAAGACGCATCTCATAGGGGAATATAATGTTGATAACTGCCTGGCAGCTTGCACCGTTGGTTCATATTTCGGAGTGCCGCCTAAGGACATCTGCCAAGCGTTGAGTGACTATTGCCCTTCCAACAGCAGGTCGCAATATAAGGAAACTGACGCCAACCGCCTGATTATCGATGCATACAATGCCAACCCTACCAGCATGAGGGCTTCCATCAATAATTTCATACAACTCAACTTGCCCAATAAAATGGTTGTTTTGGGCGATATGAAGGAACTAGGAGAGGCTTCTGCTGAAGAGCATCAGAAAATCATTGACATACTGGTGGGATGTGATTTCGATGATGTATGGATTGTAGGCGAGAACTTCGCCGCAACTAATCATCCCGACAATTTCAGGTCGTTCGCCGATGTAAATGAGGTGGCAGAGTTCCTCAAAGAGAACAAACCCAATGACAAGACAATCCTTATCAAGGGTTCAAACAGCACAAGATTGTCATCAATCGTGGATATGCTGTAGGCTCGATAAAGGCAATAATCTCTGAATTATCAGAATTTTATCGTTATGCAAGATGATTTATACATAAAAAATCACTAACTTTGCACAACTCAATTGAATTTATGAAATTACGGGAAATTACAGCTGCCCTTGAAGATTATGCACCTCTGGCCCTGCAAGACGGCTTCGATAACGCGGGATTGCAGATTGGATTAACGGAGGATGTGGACGCTACAGGGGCTTTATTGTGTCTTGACGTCACTGAGGATGTTATAGATGAGGCGATAGGAAATGGTTGCAATGTCATCATTTCACATCATCCGCTCCTATTCCATCCTGTCAAGCAAATCGACAACTCCGACTACGTGAGGAGATGCATAATGAAAGCAATAAAGGGGAATATCGCAATCTATTCCGCTCACACCAACCTTGACAATGCTGAAGCAGGCGTCAACTTCAAAATAGCGGAGAAAATAGGATTGAACAACCTGAAATTCCTGAAAATCGCTGATAACGGACAAGGAGGAAGCGGAGTAGTAGGAACATTGGATTCTCCAATCGACAAAGATGAGTTCGTTGACGAGATAAAACGAATCTTCAAAGTAGGTGCCGTGAGATACAACCAATGGACTGGAACATCAATAAGCAAAGTGGCTCTGTGCGGAGGAGCAGGAGCATTCCTCATTAGTGACGCAATAAGAGAGAAGGCTGATGTGTTTATCACTGGAGAAATAGGGTACCACAGATTCTTCGGGCATGAGAACGACATCATGCTCATGGAAATAGGGCATTATGAAAGTGAGCAATACACAATAGAACTGTTGCAGGAAATCATGCAGCAAAAATGCCCGAACCTGAGAAAGGTCATCATGACCAGCATAAACACTAATCCCATAAGTTACAGATAAAAAAATCAATATAAAAATAAATTCAAAATGGCTAAAAGAAAAGATACACCGGCAGAAATGCCTGTCGAAGAAAAACTGAGAAATCTTTATCAGTTGCAGACTTTGCTTACTGAGATAGACCAAATCAGAAGCTATAGGGGTGAACTGCCTCATGAGGTGCAGGACCTTGAAGACGATGTTGAAGGACTTAAGACACGATTGGACAGAATGACAGACGAAGTCAGCAGATTCAGATCGGAAATCAATGCGCACAAAAACAATATCGTGCTCAACACTCAGAAACTCAACAACTACAAGGAACAGCTCGACACGGTGAGAAGCAACCGTGACTACGACGTGCTTAACAGGGAAATCGAATACGTCACTTCCGAAGTGGAACTGAGCAACAAAAGAGTGCAGGAATTCCAGACATTGGAGGCTCAAAAGGAAGAAAGCATAAGAGTTTCCGAAGAAGAACTGCAGGAGAAGGAAGATGTGCTCAACACTAAGAAGAGAGAACTCAAGGACATAATCGCTGAAACTGAAGCAGATGAGGAAAGACTAAGGGAAAAAGCAAGAAACCTTGAACTCAACATCGAACCAAGACTGCTCACTGCTTTCAAGAGAATCAGGAAAAACAGTCACAACGGACTGGGAATAGTTTATGTGCAGAGAGATTCATGTGGTGGATGCTTCGCAAAAATACCGCCACAGAGACAGCTTGACATCAGGATGAGAAAGAAAATCATAGTATGCGAATATTGCGGAAGAATTCTCATCGACCCTGAGCTCGCAGGAGTGAAAACAGAAAACGCTGCCGAGGAAAAGAAACCAAAAAGAAGAAGAGCAACCAAAAAGGCAGCAGAAACAAAGAAAGAAACAGAATAATTCTTGTTCATCTTTTTTGATGTTTGACTTCCGTATTGCCCATTTGCGACAATACGGAAGTTTTTGTAAAAAAACAAAAAAAATCGAAAACGGATAAGCGGGAAAAAGCAAATGTGATAATTTTGCAATCAATTCCGAATAAATGGCCAATACGACATTCTTGATATTGGGAAATTAAGGATTGATGCTGTTTTTTAGAATGGAATTGAATTATTCTAAGATGCGGTTCGACCGCATTTATAAAGCTTATAAATCGACATGGGTAATAGTAAAAACAGAACTTTCAAAATCGCCAAACTGCAGCAATGGCTAAGCCTGATTACGTGTTTCTTGATGATTGTCGCTGTGGCTGTCAATCGTGACGGAAAAGTGTTGGGGCATGAACTGAAGGATAATGGCGACAAGCAAACGGCACTTGACGATTCTGTGATGGCTGTCAGGATAGTGGATGACACCTTGTTTGTCAACACTACTGATTTGGGAAAAGACATAATAGGATACGCTGGAGCAGTGCCGCTTGAAGTGGCTTTCGTGGAAGGGAAAGTGCAGAGCATCAATCCTCTTCCAAATGACGAAACGCCTTCTTTCTTTGACAGGGCTTTCGAGGGACTGAAAGACAATTGGCTCGGCAAAAAAACAGAGGAACTTGCAGGCAAGAACGTTGACGTGGTGTCGGGAGCGACGTTCACATCCAATGCTTTGATAGCTAACATGAATCTCGCTTTGGAACAGGCAAGCGAAAACAGCATGTCGGATGCAGGAAGCAAATTCGCTTTGGCAGACGCCAAGTCAATCATCGGATTGATTGTAGTGCTGATGGCAGCTATCTTGCCTCTGTTCATAAAAAACAAGAAATACAACATCATCCAACTGATTCTTAATGTGATTGTATTGGGACTGTGGTGCGGCACGTTCATTTCTTACACTCTCCTCGTAAGGCTCGTGGCAAATGGCGCTAACCTTTGGATATATGCCATTCCTCTCATCATGATTGTGACGGCATTCATCTATCCGCTCTTCGGCAGAAAACAGCATTATTGCACTTATGTCTGCCCCTTCGGCTCACTTCAGCAACTGGCTGGGAAATGCTCAAAGAAGAAAATAAAGCTCGGGCAAAAGACTATCAAGGCTCTCGACATATTCAGGCAAGTGTTGTGGGCAGTGCTCATGATTTGCCTATGGTGCGGGGTATTCTTCGAATGGATGGACTATGAGCTCTTTTCAGCATTCATATTCCAAAGCGCGCCAGTGGCGGTCATCGTCGCTGCCGTGGCTTTCACAATCCTTTCCGTTTTCGTGCCAAGGCCGTATTGCAGGTTTGTCTGTCCTACGGGAACATTGATGAAAACAGCAGAACTCAACAAATGAATTAAAAACAACACTAAATAAAACAATAAAAGACAATGAAAAAATCAAGCTGGCTTTCGCTGGTCATGGCTGTGGCATTGGTGCTCCTTTGCGGCAAAATGGCGCTCAGCGGTGGAAAAGGTGAAGTAAATCCTAATGATATGCAAGATTCCATAATTAACAACATCATGACAAGGGTGTCGGTGAGAAAATACACCGACAAAACAGTTGAAGACGAGAAGGTGGAGAAAATACTGCAAGCGGCTATGGCTGCCCCTTCCGCAGTAAACAAGCAGCCATGGCATTTCATAGTTGTTGACGACAAGGCGACACTGGAGAATATAGCCAAGCAAATGCCTAATGCCGCTATGGCAGAAAACGCTCCGCTGGCTATCGTGGTATGCGGTGACCTGGAAAAAGAAGACGACGGACCAAACAAGGAATTCTGGATTCAGGACTGCTCCGCAGCCATTGAGAATATGCTGCTGGCAGCGCATGCCTTGGGACTTGGCGCGGTATGGACCGGCATTTATCCAAGGGCAGAGAGATGCAAGGTTGTTTCGGATATGATGAAATTGCCGGAAACAATGGTGCCTTTGGCCACTGTGGTAATAGGATATCCCGACGAGAACCCGCAACCTAAGGACAAATGGGATCTCGACAACATTTCCTACAACTTCTTTGAGGGTACAAAGGGAGAGACTGTTGAACAGCAGGAAGACGCGAAGGAACAAGAACAAAAGAAAGCATTCACTGATTTTGATGTTGAGAAGGAATTCCGTGAAAATGGATTCCAGTTCTTCCACGGAAAGGGCACTCACGGAATCCTGCTTGCCGTTGGAGATAAGAACAAATCCAATGCGATGACTATCGGATGGGGCGCAATCGGAACATTGTGGGGACATAACGATGCTGTTACGGTGTATGTGGCAGAAAAGCGCTTTACCAAAGAATTCATGGACAAGGCTAAATACTTCACTGTTATGACATTCAGTCCGAAACATGCTGATGTGCTCGACTATATGGGCTCGCATAGCGGCAGGGACGGTGACAAGGCTAAGGCTTTGGGACTTCACACTATGTACACTGAAAACGGAACTCCTTATTATGAGGAGGCCGACATGGTGATAGAGTGTGAGATGATGTATGCCGCGCCATTCGACAAATCGGGATTCAAGAAGGTGCCAGCCGAACTTTATTCTGACTTCCCTGCCGGAATTCACTCGCAATACATAGGACGGGTGGTGAAGGCAATGAAAAAATGAATGGAAGAGACGCATTGACGATAGTCATAAAAATGGTAGAATCTTAAAAACAGGAACATATTTATATGAGAAATCTCAAATGTCCGCATTGTGGCAGAGTCTTTACGGTTGATGAGTCTGAATATGCCTCTATCGCAAATCAGGTGAAGTCGATGGAGATGGAGACAGAAATTGACAGAAGGCTAGAGGAACTCAAAGGCAGAATGGAGGCTGAACAGAAAACTGTGGAGGCTCAAAACAGCAAAATCTTCATGCAGAAAATCAACGACAAGGACAGGGAATTGTCGGAGAAGCTCGCACAGATAGAAAAGCTGAACCAGCAGATACAAACCAATGAGATGGTGAAAAAGGCTGAACTCGACTCCGCGCTTGCCAGAAAAAAACAGGAGAGCGATGCCGAACTGGCGGAGAAGGACAGCATGATTCAGCGATTGAAGCATGAGATTGAGAAAGCTGTCATGACTGAGCAGGAAAGAAGCAAGTCCACTATTGCCGACAAGGATTCCAAAATAAATGAACTGAAAGGGCAGGTGGAGTATGTTAGGCAACTGCTCATGGCTGAAAACAAGGCTGCTTTGGCTGAGAAAGACGCTGAGATACAACGGTTGACGCAGAAAATCGACTCTGCATTGAAAGACGAGGAGCTCAAGGCGCAAGCACGTCTCGCCGAGAAGGACAGGGAAATAGCGGCTTTGCAAAATGAATATCAGGTGGAGAAAAGCACCGCCATTGAAAGGCAGAACGGAATAAGGCTTGATTATGAGAACAAACTGAAGTATGCACTTGAACAAGTGGAATACTATAAGGACATGAAGGCCAGACTGTCAACCAAAATGGTAGGCGAGTCGCTCGAATCTCATTGCAGCACTGAATATGAGCAAAGGCTAAGGCCGTTTATGCCATACGCGTATTTTGAAAAGGACAACGACGCATCGGGAGGTTCTAAGGGGGATTTTATCTTCAGAGACTATGATGAGGAAGGAGAGGAATATATCTCTATCATGTTTGAAATGAAGAATGAATCCGACGGGTCTTCCACCAAGCATAAGAATGTGGATTTCTTGGCGAAGTTGGACAAGGACAGAAAAGACAAGGACTGCGAATATGCGGTGCTAGTGTCATTGCTTGAACCCGAAAACGAACTCTACAACGGAGGAATAGTGGAAATGCACAAGTTCTCGAAGATGTATGTCGTAAGACCTCAGTTCTTCGTGCCAATCATAACTCTGCTGGTGCAGACGTCAAGAAAATGCATTGACTACAAAAAGCAACTGGCTGTGGCGAGAAACCAATCTGTAGATGTCACTAACTTTGAGTCACAATTGCTGGAGTTTAAAGACAGGTTCGGAAAAAACTATAGGCTGGCAACAGAAAGATTCTCTGCGGCAATTGAGGAAATTGACAAGTCGATAGACCACTTGCAGAAAACAAGGGATGCGCTGCTGGGGTCGGCGAGAAACCTGAGGCTTGCCAACGATAAGGCTGAAAACCTCACCATCAAGAAACTGACGCGCAATAACCCTACGATGCAAAGGAAATTTGATGAGGCGAGAGCGGCTAACGATGAGCTGTCGATGGAAGACAATTGACGCAGTTGATTCAGGTCTCGCCAAACGCCAAACGCAATAATCTCCATACTGGAGCAAATTGACGATAAAACATAAAAGAAATTGGGGAAGCTTCATCGCCTCCCCAATTTCTTTTTGCTCTTCGTAGCGAGAGAGGGACCCGAACCCTCGACCTCCGGATTATGAATCCGACGCTCTAACCAACTGAGCTATCTCGCCTCCTCTTTTGCGGTTGCAAAGGTAGTGCTTTTTTTCGTTAGTTCAAAAAAATACACGGTGATTTTTTAATAAACTGATATTAATTGACCAATAAATGGCCAACTTTTCTGCCAGACCACTTAAAAAGATGCAACATTGGGACTAAAAAAAATATAAAATAACTAATGTGTGGTTGCTTTTTGCTAATTTTGCACAGATAGGGCATTATAAATGCCGACAACATCCGATGTTCCGTTCTTGCACGACGAAAAGGGACAATTATTGAATGTGACAAAAATGAAAATAATCAAGAAACTTGACATATTTATCCTTAAGAACTTTATACAACTGTTCATCGGAACTTTCTTCATCTGCCTTTTTGTGGTGATGATGCAGTTCTTGTGGAAATATGTTGATGAGCTCATCGGAAAGGGACTTTCTATGGGGGTCATGGCAAAGTTCTTTTTCTATGCTGGCGAAACTCTCGTTTCTTTGGCTTTGCCTCTGGCAATCTTGCTGGCATCGCTCATATCCTTTGGAAATCTCGGTGAAAGATTCGAACTCTTGTCGATAAAAGCAGCCGGCATATCTTTGTACCGCACGCTTAGGCCGTTGGTGGTGCTGATGATTCTGCTTTGCTTCGCGTCATTCCATTTCCAGAATGTGATAGCCCCAAGGGCACAGCAAAACCTTATGCAATTGCTGTACTCCATGAAACAAAAATCACCCGAACTCGACATACCTGAAGGGGTGTTCTATGACGAGATAGAAAACCTCAACCTTTTCGTGAAGAAAAAGAATAAGGAAACGGGCATGCTCTACAATGTGATGATCTACAATATGCGTGACGGCGTTGACAAGGCGCATATTCTCTTGGCCGATTCAGGAAAACTGGAATCAACAGCCGACAAGCACCATCTGCTGTTGCATCTTTACAGCGGAGAACAGTTTGAAAACCTC
>Ga0181612_155738_pt1 | contig 13100 bp, 8 predicted proteins | sample HoacroProtozoa21_FD_119630 | JGI IMG/M metagenome (GOLD analysis project Ga0181612, IMG submission 119630) | Hoatzin crop microbial communities from Cojedes, Venezuel. Combined Assembly of Gp0051906, Gp0051904, Gp0051908
AACTTTGATGAAAGAAATAAATTCTTTACTGTGAGGCGTTGGAACAGGCTGCCTAGAGAAGATGTGGATTCCCCTCTCCTTGGAAGTGTTCAGGGCCAGGTTAGATGGGGCTTTGAGCAACCTCTCTAGTGGAAGTGTCCCTGCCTGTGGCAGGGGGCTTGAAACTAGATGTTCTGTAAGGTCGCTTCCAACCCAAACCATTCTATGATTCTATGAAATGTCTCTGAAAGCTGATACAAAAGACTGACGGTGGGTCTCTTATGCTAGAGAGAGCACTTCTGATGGTGCTGAATCCCTGATTCCAGTTACTTCAACAGTTTGACTGGTGTCTCCTATGTTTGGAGAGTAATAATCAGTGGTGGAAAAAAATGACTATTCCTGTGCAGCTACTGCAAAACCGTAACATTTTCTGACAGTGACTTCACCTAGTCACATGCTTAGTGTGTCCCCAGAAAGCTGAATTTTAAAAGGTGATATGTTTTCCATTAATGGCTGTCACATAGCAATGAGTTTGATTCCAGGTAGGCTCATTATATCAGGCTTACCTTGTTATAGATTGTGTTGGGAAACACACACTGTGTAGATGCGACTTACTAAATTATCTGTGTGAATCGGGAGGTGGTAACTTTGAGCATGTTGTGTATCTGACCCAGTTGTGAATATAGCCACTTTAAGGGCTGATGTGTTTAGCATAATAGCTAATCTGTCTCATTTAACAGGCGCTGTGTATAAGCTTGTATGTGATATATCTGACTTGGTGCGTGGCATGTCTGACTCAACAGTTGAATAACATTACTCATTCTGGAATGTATCTTCTTTAGTGGAGAATATATATACACATACACACACCCATTTAAATGTTTTGTTAGCAGATGATCAAGAACACACCAGAATGGATCAGTCCTCTTTAGTATGAGGAAGGGGTTTTTCTCCATGTACATCATTCCTCTCACTTGACCATTATTTTACTTATCAGCTGCTGGGATGCATTCAAAGCCTGATGGAAACCTCTGACTTCCAAGTGCTTTGGATCAGGCCCTGTAAGCCAGCCCAATCAATCAGCAGGCAAGACTGAAAGTAGGTAAAATTCATTGCATATCTTCCTGCTCTGTAGTCCCATAAGGTGTCCCAAAGCAGCATTTCTCTTTTCTTTGCCAGACAGCTGTGTTGTATTTACCTTCAAATAAGATGAGGTGGGAAACTCATAGTCTTGAGGTTGATACAGCCTACATTTTTACTTCTTCCACAGTCTGTTGTGGTTTGATTTGGGTTTTTTTCAGTGCATTAGTGCAGGGTAAAGTAAAAGTGCATGGGAGTCTGTGATGGGCAAAATCTGTTTGCAGGCTTTCTGGGCTCTCAGCATAGGGAAGGTTCCCAGCCCCTCAAAGAAGTAATTGTAGCTGTTTTCTGATCACTGCATACTCTACCATCCCTGCTGTAACTTAGTCATCTACCCGGTCAGGGATCAGCACACAAACTTTCAACAGCCCATGCTCTGCAGGATCACATATTTTTTCTTAAAAGGGCAAGATATTTGGCAAGATTTGGAAGCCTAGCAGTGCAGTGCTGCAGGCTAGCTAGTACTCAGTACCATGGAGGCAGGGTGGGGATTCAGCGTCCCCAGAACTGCACTTAAGACCAAGCAATAGCAGAATATCGAAATGTGGCTCAGAAGGGAAGAAGGGCTGCCTCCCAGGTGGAGCTGGCTTTCCTAGATGAACGGTAGGAGAGCGAATGCTTATCTGTTGAGTTAGCAGAATGCCTAATGGGAAGGGAAACTGATCATCTGATTAGCATTGGCACGTTATCCTTCAGCAGCAGGTTGCCTCAGGCGATGGGCATGGAGCTGTTCATCCCGCGCAGGTTTCATGTTGTTCTGCTCCGTTTAGCTTCTGCTTTGATTTGCTTCACTTATTTCTCATTTGGTGGAAGATGGAATCAATAAATCTTGAATACAAGTTGCTCAACAGAGGGCTGCACTATTTTTATTCTTTACGGGCATGTATAGCTGCACACTTGTCCGCCTGTGCTGTTAGCATGTTTACTCTTAATGTTGTGCAGCTTTCGATATTGGTGGGAACAGTCTCGCTGCTGGCTATTTTTTTATTTTTATTTTGTAAGAGATGAGTCCCCACCGTGCAAATCTCCAGTGGTGCATGCTGTTGATGAAGCCACATGATTAACACCATAAGCCTGCTGGTCAAAACGCTATGGGTAGCAGAGCCATTAGTACAACACGGAGAATCCCAAGCTTTGCTTTACATTGCTCAGTCACTGCGCTCCAAGCTCCCTTTTTTCTCATGTGATAAATCTAGTGGGTTTTTTTCTGATTACCACATTAAAAAAAGTCTCTGGAAAGGATAAGTGAAAAGTTGCCTGAAACAGAAGTTTGCGTCTTTGGTCTTGCTTCCAAAACCCTTCACTGCAGCTGCTAAGAAATGTTTCAGTTCTGTTTCGCCTGCAACCATTACCAAGTAGAAGATACCCATGCTTTCTCTATTAGTTTTAGGTGAAACTAGGAATGGGAAACTCACCTCCACCTTTCTTGAGTGTCCTGGTCTAGAATCCGCTGTGTGGTGAGCAAATAGCACAAGTGAGATAACGCTCTTTGTGGGCCTTTTCTCTAAAACCTGTTCCGAACTATCTGATACAAATCAGAGCGCTTCCTCACAGGGAAAAGCATCTGTCAGGAAGAGTAATGCACAGGCTGTTTATCTACCTGTTTTGCACTGTTCACTGTGAGATGGGAATGATTTGTGATACTGTTGATTCTCCAGCATTTATGGAAGTGGCAGCAGAGAAAGCTCTCTTGAGTTCAAAGCTGTCCTAAAATTTGGTTGTAATATAGGTTGGAAGTGGTCTCTGGAGGTCTCTGGTCCGAACCTTTGCTCAAAGTAGGTCCTATAAAAGCAGGTTGCTTGGGTCTTGTTCAGCTGAATTTTGAGTCTTTCCAAGAATAAAGATCCCAAAGCCTCTCTGGACCCTTGTGCCAATGTTTGATCACACTTAACTCAGGATATCTCCTTTGTGTTGCAGGATTAGTAGCAGAGGAAGCAAAAATAGTTACCAGATACTGGCAGCTCTCTGACACTTCTACAGTCAGTGCTGAAAGGGTCCAGGCTTCTTCGGGACTGGAGGCAAATAAATATATATCCTTATGTCTTCAGTGAGATCAGAGATGTCAACATTGGCTGTGTTGGAATACAACATCCCGTACACGACCTGGTAGGTACGTAACTAAAATACATACCAGCTTTTCAAATGGCTGCAAAAGAATTTAATGGGGGCTGAGCACACTGGGAAAGCTTGCTGTGTTCTTGTAACTCTCCCCTGAGCTACTGTTGTTGGCTACTTTCTAGTTGCATGTTTATTTTGAGTTTTATTGGAACGATGGAAAAATTTATATGAAAATAGTAGTCAGGTACTTTTGACAGTAGGATACCTACAAATAGGAACCTACCAGCATTTGTTATGCTAAAATAGTGACTAGCAGTAGGGTTCTAGGTTATTTATTTTATAGTATCTGCAAACAAACTGTGGGTTGTGTCACCTACAGGTAGGATTCAAAGAAACTGCGACACTGTTTTCAAAGATTTCTTTAGTCAGGATGATATGTGTCTTTTAATATTTTTGTGTTGCCCTTTCAGTAAAATAATCAGAGTAAAACTATGTACAACTTCAAACCCTCCCCCCAGCAATAATCAACTTAAGCCATAATTTTGAAGAGGTTATTGATGTGGGTTGCCTGTTTTGAGGAACTGCAAATGAGCCTGATTTCCAGAGAGAAGCTGATCATATGCCTCCTGTAAACCGTGTCCTTGTAAGTTGAAATATTGACCTCTATAATTTTGATTTCCCATTATTCTAGCAAACCTTTTAAATGGGAAATGAATTCTTTCTTTTAATCTGACCAAACATGGCAGTTAAGTTATAACTGTTGTCTACAGAGGTAAGCTGTAGTGCTGCAGACATTTGTCGTGTGAGAATTTGCTGCAGCACAGAATTAGTGCTGAAAATGTTCATGCCCGTCCTCTTTCAGTATTAAAGTGAGTCAAGTTTACTGTAATTAGTTTGCACGTGGAAAACTTTCTCTCTGACAAGAGATAAAGAAGATGATTTTGAGTTACCACAATTATGTCATAAACTGTACTTATCCAGAAGCCTGCCTCTTCCAAAGTAGATGTATTTGTAGTGCATATTCAGTATATACCCCTTTTGTGGTTTCCACACTCTAGCCACAATAACTGACAGCTGAAAACATCATTGTAAGGCTGTCAAATGTGCTGTCTGCATAACTGGGGATCATCTAACTATTCCTCAGCTTCACATATCAAACTGCTGGGAACTGATACTTCAGCACTTGTTATTGGCAACAGTAGGTGGAATTGAGTAATGCGGTCTGAGTGTCAAAGGCCTGTGGTGCTGACAGGAATATTAACCTTAAATCAAATATACCACAATAGTGGTGCCAGGTTAGAGTGTGATGCAGGATCTTGCAAACCAGCCTGGGCTTGGTTAGACCTTACTTGTGGGAATATTTCTGTTGGCTAACAGAGGTAAGGATCGGTAGGCTGGTGCTCTAGCAACGATCTGTTTAACTCAAAACTGGGAACCAAGCAAGTGACGCGTGAGATGGCTCCGTGCTCTGCTGAGTGCATTCCCAGTTGTCCTGCAGCTCTGCCATGCTGCAGAGGCTGGTGAAGAGCAGGGGACAGCTCATCCTGGTTAGGCACCATCGCTGCTGCTCCCATCTGGCTTCTGTCGTAAAATCTTTCAGTGATGGCTGGCCTTGCACTTGCTGTATTAAGTGGAGTTTGCAGGGCAAATATCTAAAATGTCATTGATTTAGAGGCAGCTTGTGACATTCTTTCTTGCAGCAAATAGTTCCCAGTTGCAGAAAGGGCCCCACTGCCTCAATTTAGCTGCTCCTAGTGCCCACAGTGAACTGATAAGGGAAGGTGTCTGACTCCTGCCTCCGTGTTAGCAAATCAACCGCAACTATTGGTGGAAGTATTGTGAGGAAATGTCTGGGTACTCATGCAGTCAACTTGCTTGACTGATAAGTTTATTTAGTGGCTTATGGTCCTTCTAGATGCCACTGTCATATATCCTGTTGCCTTTAGTGACTCTTCCAGCACAGTTGCTCTGGTGACAGGGTTGGCCAGCTCTCTTTTCATAATTAGGTCCTAGACTATTGCAGGTTTTACATGTTCTTGAAGGTCTGTATGTTTGGTTTATTCACTGTGTTAAACAGAGATGATGCAAAAGGAGCAAATAGTGCTGAGTTGTGGGGCAGAAATCTGATTCCAGCTAACTGTACCTGGAAAACCTTTGGGGAAGGGCACTGAAAAATTGTTTTGCAATTATGTGGAGTTTCTCATCAGGGATTCAGCTAACAATACCCAGAGCAACCCAGCAAGCAAGAAGCATAAAGCCAGGAGCTAAGCAAAATACAGAGATTTCATTATAAATTAGTGTTGGAAATTAGAGCCAGGCTGTGAAATAACTGCAATTAAAATTCAGGGAGCAAAGAAGAAAAAGCTTACCTAGTGACCTCTGCTTGCTGCAGAGGGTTAGAAAAGAAGCTGTGCTGCTTTGTATTCTAGCATAACTTGCACATTACTGAAATTGTTAGGAATTTAAGGGAAAACCTAGGGACTGATTCTTAACTGAGGAAAATCAGCATAGCCCAGCTGATATCAAGGCCGCTAAACTGATCTACAAGAGCTAAACATGTGCCTCTAAACCAACAGCTGCCCTCTCACTATGCCAGTGTAGATGGAAAACGAAGCGGCTTTTTTCTGTCAAATCCATGTGTTGATCCTGAACTACATGTCTCTATTCAATGGATATGAACTGTTCAGGAGTAAAGACAATGATCTCAAAGTTAACTCCAGGGGAAGAGGAATAGATCCATAATAAATCAGATCAGTACAAGGTGATTTTTTTGGTGATGGTTTGTTGAGTTTCTTTCAATCAATTTTTTTTACTAATATGAAACCAAATTGTTCCCAGTTCAGATTTCTTATGAACACTAAAACCCTAAAATGCCAAACCCCCCAAAAAATTAATGCCAGGATTCTAACACAAGAGCTCCCTGGAAATGAATTCAAAGGCAGCCAAATAAAACAATATATTAAAATATACAAAATACTGCAATTTATAAGAAAGTCACTGAATTATTGAAATTCCATATGAGAGATGTCACAGCAGTGCTTCTAATCAGCCTCATTAAAAAAGCACACCATCCTTTTCTTTTTTCCCCTCGTTTGATGTCAAGAAGTGTATTCTAAACTTAAAATGATGTATGCAGTTCAGTCAGATTGATCTGGAAAGTTCAAAGATGCTGTAATTTTCTGAGCGTTTATGCTTTATCCTATGTAGTGGAAAGTATGTTGCATGTATACACAGTGTAATCCTTTTAATACTCTGTTGTAGACTACAAACAGAAACCACTCTACTGCAGAGTGAAAAAATAAGCAGCCTCTGTAGAACAGCTCTGTGCTGACCTTTACTGTGCTGTGTCCATACTCAATGCAATCAACGCAGTAAGTGTCTCACTCACGGGAGTGCTTTGTTCTCCCCAACTGATTATTTTGTTATAAATTTTCATACGGCGTTTGCGAGCTGCCTGATAATTGTAACATCAGCTGGCAGTTTGGAGCTCAAGGGCAGCCTCCGGACCCCTGCTCTCCAAACAAGAGTGACATTCTCGCCACCGAAGAGGCGCACAGGGCTTGCGATGGCAGTTTTGGTGAATGATGCACCATCTGGTAGCCCTCACCATATGAATGTGTTTGGGCAGAGCTGCCTCCAAAGGATGCTGATATCACTGTGGTGCTCCATACCTAGGGTGCCCAAATGAGTGTGAGGGGCAATGTGCTGCTAGAGGGGCTCTGTCAGTGTTGGTTCTTGCAAAGAGGAGCTCCTGTTTCAGCAGGCAAAAGGCTTGTTATTTCCACAATGGGACAGAGACCAGGTTTTCCATACATTCTGTGTCTGTAGAGCAGTAGCCCGTTCAACAGACTGCAGAATGGACCTTGCTTGCTTAAGGCCTGTAGCAGGGAATAAACCCAACAGGCATAATTGGAGCTACATCTGTTTACACCAGCCAAAATATGTGACCCGTGATCTGTGATTACTTTGGTGGAGCAGAGTGCTACAGGGCAGGGATTTTTCAGCGGGCCTTTACCTACTTGAATTGCCTGGCCATCTACAAGTTACAGAGACTGTAAACAAGGGGAAATTGGGATGGCAAACCAATCAATTACAAAATGTTGAAAAGATCAAGAAGTGGCAGCAATGCTGCTAAAGCCAGTATGGAAAAGCCTTTCTCCTCCAATAACCTCATTCTTGTGACAAAGATTATAACAAGATGGAAAATGGCACAACATGAATGCATTCTGGTGGCAATGATTGCTGTGAGAATTGGGACTGGTTCGTACTTCACCCACTCAGTCTATCTATCCTAGATGCTGTATCCCAGGCAACCCAGGCAGAAGGTGTTATATTTATTATGTCCCCGTTGCTTTTTATCTCTTGTAGTGAAACCCAACATTAAATTCTGTTTCCAGCTTCCACTCTTTTAAACAAGCAGGAGAATGTGGCAGCGTCACCTTCACTCAGTCTCCGAATTAGCCCAGTAGAATATATTTCATTCTTCTCTGTCTGAGAAGGTCTGTGCCATGGGTCTCTAAAGCGGTTGCAGCTAGCACATTTTCTGCCTCCTCTCGTACAAGGGCCTGCCCTTTGCTTTTGGAGGTGGGATTGGTTTCATTTCCACTACACAGCATGTTTAAGGCCTTAAAGGAGACGGGGTCTGGAGACCGTACATAAAGCTTGAGAAATGGCATGATACCTGTCTGGAAAGGGTAGTGCTTACCCTGTCTGTAGAGGGTCTGCTAGATAGCTAAAGGCCCTGTATATATAAATATATAAATATATGAATTTTATATAAGTAGAAGAAATTTCAGCACATTGGAAGATTTCTGTGCTCAGCTTGTGAAATCTTTTTTCTTTTTTCTGTATTGAAAAGGCTTCTTTGAGCCATTGAAAATACTCTTTATATCCCAGAGGTTGTTAGCGGCAGGAGGTGTGGAGGGAGAAACCAGCTTTGGCAGTCACGGGATCCAACTTGCCAGGTCAGATCTCTATTATATTTGATACGTTAGTGCATGTTAAGGTCATCTGGGTAAGATCAGAGCTGGTAGCTGACAAGAAAGAGGTGACAGCTTCTTACAGCTGCCTTTGAATAGAGCTTGCGGTGCAGCTCCTCTCTCTCCATGCAAAGCTTAACATGTCAGCATAAACTGCTGCTGTTGTGGTGGCAGTTTCACCTGAAAAATGGTTTTAGAGTTTGCCACCATGCAGCTTTCTGCTGCCACCTCCCAGACGACTGCACGTGCAAGTGCCACAAAACATGCGTTAGTTAAGGAATGATGTAGCTTTCGTCTTTTCCTAATGGGCCACTTTCCTTGTGCCCAGTTCCAGTGTAAACTGTGCATCCCGGCGGGGTTGGCCATAGGATGCAAGGCCTGTAGGCTCACAGCGAAGGCCTCTCTCTCTTGCAGGCTGTTTCTGGCCCCAAGATATGTTGGGTTTAGTGAAGTCAACTTAGTTTTATTTCAGCAATCTCTGCCAGCTATGTGATGCTGTAGCCTGTAATTGGGAATGTCAAAAACGAACAGTGAAGTGTCGGCAGCAGTCCAAAGTGGCTCCATCTTCTCTGAGCTGGCAGCACTTGTTCCTGGTCTTCAGGGCAGGACTGTGAGACCCAGATAAAGTCACAACCTGTAAGTGCTTACACTAGCTTGTGAGCTGCTTGCTGTTTTGGATCTCTGGTCACTACTCAGTTCCAGTGGACCAGAGTGGGGAAGAAATGGTCGCAGCCTGGGACCGCAGCCTGTGCTCCTGGCCTAGAGGAACTTATCTGCTGCCGACTCAGGGTCACGTGCAAACGGATAAGCCAAGGGGATCCACACATTCATAAAGACAGAAATCCTACTCTAATCCATTACTGTCGCAAGACGTAAAGCATAAGTGAGTATAGCAGTTTTCAACACAAAATTTGAATTTGCTTTTGTTTTGCCTTCTGTTATCCTTAGCTGAAATGCTCCATACTCCTTAGCAAACCAGGGGTCAGGACTTAGAGTGATAGGTGCTCCTTGGTCTTCACCTATGCCCAGAGAGCTGCAGAAGGCTTTTCCTGCAAGGCTAGGGAAGTCTTCATTAAGCAGCTAGGGAAGAAAGAAATTCCTGTCCTGGTGATGAGGGAGAAATGCCTCCTTCTGCGTGACATTCTGCTTTTCTTCAGCCTTACCAGCATCAGGTTGGTGTGTTGCCCTCACTGTGGGTGATCCATTTGCAGAAGAATAGTTCAAAAGTCACAGCTGCTGTTTGAGAACCCTTTGAAAGTTCTTCTGTCCCTTTTTAGTTATTCTGCAGATAGGCCAAGACAACAGCTTGTTAGTGTTTAAATGATTCCATCCATATTTTTGCATGAAATTCTCAGTCATTTAAGCCTTGTGTCTGGTCACTGTAGTGTTATGATTTGCTCTGTAGTGCAAAGCTTTGCTTTTAAGTCTAACTAGAGTGTAACACTATTATGTGGTCATTGCCTCTCAAAGGAGGGATAATTGTGAACCTAATCTGCCATTTCTGGCTTTATTTTTTTCAGTGTTGCGAATAGAGAGTGAGGTGCAGGAGGATTCTGCATCATTTAAGTGAAAATGAGGGATATCAGAAGAAAATTGGTGGGTAGGTGCAATGGAGCGTGCCATATTCCTGATGCTTCCCTAGAAGAGATTGCTGAACAGGCTGTGTGTCAGGTTCTGTCTTGCTGAAAATACATACCACCCTAGCCAGGGAAGGGCATGCACTAGCTAGCTTGTCTGGAGATGCAAACTGTAAGTCCCCTGTAAATATAGACTCGCATCGAAATGCTGTTGGCTCCGACTGACCCAATACAACCTGATGTTGTTGACTCCCTGCCTGCCAGCTAAAAATTACAACTCACAGTCCTCTTTGGCTCTAATCTTTCTGCTCCTGTGTTCAGGTGCCACAGGGCTTCTGCATCTCCTGCTGGGGTATGCAGACAGGCTGCCTAAGCATGTGGTCACTGTGCTTGCAGGCAAGGGGGACTTCAGGTCCTCAGTATAGTGCAGCTCCAGATGTATGCATCTGTGTACAGTGCAGCTTGCCAAAATGTGTGTGACTGGGATTTTGCTTTTTCCCCTTTTATTTTTTTGGGGGCAGTGGAGGTTGTTTGTCGCGCTTTTTTGCACTGGAGCTTACGGGTGCTTTATGCCAACTAACAATATGTATGTCATAAAATTTGCCAGCTGATGTGCAAGCCAAACTCCCATAGCGATAGTTGGGTTGTATTTTTGTAATTGACTTGGATCCAAGGTTTGCATATTTTAAATAAACCAACACTCTGGCAGAGATCCACACACAGACAAGTACCTGCCATTCTGCTAAGTGACTGATTCTTCCCCCAACAGCTCTCTCTTGATCTCCTCGGAGGTAACTCAACTGTGGCTTCAGGGCAAAGGACGACAGTCCAAAATGAGCTGAAGAAAACTCTCAGGAATATCTCCCCTCCTCCCCATTACTTTAAAAAAAAAAAACTTTTGTTTACTCTGAAGGGTTTCTGTTGCTCTCAAGCCATATCTCCTAATAGGTTTCTTAGAGAAGCATTTTTCTCTATGCAAGTAATTTAAGCCTTACATGCCCTCAAGCTATTTTTTAATTAAAAGAAAAATAGAAAATTCTTGGCCCAAGTAGGGGGCTTATGCTGTTGATTGACTACAATAAGGAATTTTATAGGAATTTTGAATTCTGCGCTGCCAGATACTAAATCAGCCCTGCAAGTATAACCCTGACCTGAGGCTGGGATTTTTAAAATGAGTTTCTTAATAAGAAAGGGAAGAAATAAACTCATCTTTGAATAAGCATAATGCAATTTCCCTTCACACAAATTACTCCTTTATTATATCACAGATATTTACATTTATCTGTCTAAATACTGAAGTCGTAGGCAGCTTCATTTTGCTGGACTCCGCTCAGTCTTGCCTAACAGGGAACCCATTACTAGAGAAGCTTAATTCATACCTGCTCACCCTGTTCATGCTGCCATAACCCACTAAAGGCATGTGGCACACCAGCTCCCCTCCTTTCCCTGTGGCTGAGCCGGGAGTGTCTCTGTAGTAGTGATGATCTGGAGCAGTGACAGTGCCATTCAGCTGGATTTTTCAAGAATTTGGAGTAATTCTCCTTTGGTTTCTCAAAGTATCAGGTTTCCTCAGACATGAGGGAAATTGAGGATGAAGGAGATACCCTAATTTATGCAGCCAAAAGCAAATCTATCCACTTACTGAATGAGCATGCAGTACCACACAGCACACTCTTCCCCTGCTGTGTGGTGTCTTCACCGAAGCAATGCTTACAAGGGCACAGAGTTGAGAACTCTGTGCTCAGGGCGTTCCTGTACATGTGGCTTGTGTTGGTGATCTCCATGGGCACTGGGGGGCATCTGCTGTTCACCATCCCTGGCCTTTTCATTTCAGGGAGAGATGGTCTGTTTTCTGCCCTCTTCTACCAAAATACTCTCATTGGGCTTACTAGGGAAATTAGGGCAAATCTAAAGGGTTGCCATCAAACAAGAAGTCACAGTTGTGTTGTGTGACTTCACCTTGCTGCCAACACATGGATGCATAGGTGCCAACCCACCAGTGTGAGACTGGCTGCTATGGGCAAGAGGCTGACAGCAGTAGAGGGCTTGGTTAATGCAGGAGGGCATGTCCAGTGGGAGCAGGGACTTTAAATAAATAAACCAGTCAGGAAACAGTTAATGGTGGATCTGCCACCTACATGGTATTTGAGAGCTGTTTTCTCAGAAAGGGCTGAGTTTGCACTAGTGGCTGGGTAGAAAAAGGCCTGAGATCATCGTTTCACTTGTCTGTTTTCTCATGTCTTCCTTTTTTTTTTTTTGTTTATTAAGACTGACTTTCTTAGCTGAGAACAGGCTAAGTATGTCCAAAGCAACTCAGCAGCTGGTGAAGACAAAGCTAGGGCTGCCAGAAAATGCTAAGCAGAGGTATTTTTGCAGGTTGAAATGAGGGACGTGAGAGATCCATTTGGATTAAAAAAAAAAAGAATTAACCTTGAACCTCTCCTCAAAGTCTGATTTAAACATGAATGTCATTTGAATTAAAAGAAAAGAGCAAAAAATACAATTCACTGAACTCTTCTATGCAGTGTCTTGCAGTTCCTGGTTTAAGGAATTGAGGAGTTAAAGACAGCCAGAGTACAAGAGAATGGTGCTGAGTACAAGAGAGTGGTGCTGAGTACAGACATCACCTGCACAGGGGACAGAAGCAGAGAGGCCATTAACTTTTCCCTCAGGTTTGTGTCTTGTCCCGTCTGGTGTGCTGGATTGATCATCTGGTGGATTATTGTCCCCTTGAAAGTGCTGATAGAGATTATTCTTTGCAGTAGAGAGGAGTACCTGTGATAGCACCAGAGATGGGCTCCTTACATACAGGGTTAGATTAACCCATGTCTCTGTTTAAGATTTTATGAGGTCCTGGTGAGGAATAATATTCCCTGTTACTCCCTGGTTTAGCTAGAGCATCTCAACATGAAGCTACTCTGCACAGGATGGTGCTGCTTCACACGAGAAGTAGATGATGAGGGAATGGAGGATTGAGCAGGAGAAACTGCAGAAGTTTCAGCCTGCATAGTCGGCCAAGCAAAGAAAAGTGCAGTAAACTGATTGCAAGTGAGGCAGGAGCACATAAATGAATCCAACTTCAAGGCAGAAACCTATAAAAATCTACCACTAGCCCTTTGCCTCTTCATCAGCCTGTTTTCCTGGTGCTTGAAATACTTTTTCCACTACTCTACTCCTACCACTTTCAAATAACTAGAGAAGGGGTAGTAGAGGAATGAGTTTTGCAGTGAGCTCTGAACATGTCTAGAATGATCACAGAATCACAGAATCACAGAATCACAGAATCACAGAATAGTAGGGGTTGGAAGGGACCTCTGTGGGTCATCTAGTCCACCCCCCCTGCCGAAGCAGGGTCACCTACAGTAGG
>Ga0181612_114523_pt1 | contig 13099 bp, 8 predicted proteins | sample HoacroProtozoa21_FD_119630 | JGI IMG/M metagenome (GOLD analysis project Ga0181612, IMG submission 119630) | Hoatzin crop microbial communities from Cojedes, Venezuel. Combined Assembly of Gp0051906, Gp0051904, Gp0051908
CTACCCGCTGGGCCGAGCCTTCAGCTGCGAGAAAAGTTGGACATGAAGAACACAAAAAAACCCCAAACCTCAGAGGTTTCCTTTCACAGCAGAAAGTGTGGACTTTGGCAACAGCACCTGGGAATCCTGGGCAGTGTTTGTGAGCCGTGGTCCTGGCCAGGGCACAGGACATGAGGCAGCCAAGGAGACCCACCAGCCCCAGCACCTGGGTAACCCTGTGAGCAGGCTGGGCAGCACTCGGGGCAGTCATGCCGCAGGGCTTTTTTATATCAGCTTTACCTTCAAGGCAAGATTATTGACCTTTCCAATCCGGTATTTAACAATCCCCATTCATCCCCACTTTTCCCTTCCCTTCCACTTCGTTCCCTTTGTTGCTCTGTAATGGGAGAGGCAACAGGGCACATATTTCTGCAGAACAAAGCATTATCATCCTAATTATAGTTTCCTGGTGTTTTCTTCACTTTCACCATTTTATTAAAAACAATTAGCTGAGAAGAACCATCTTTTTTAATCTCTAGCCTATTGTTCTCATCTCTCTCTGAATCCAAGGAGGTCTTTTCAGAGGCTATTTTATTCATAATTACATATGTTGGAACAACTGCTCAGAAATTAAGCCCAGAAAGGATTCTGACAATACTTTCCTAGTAGGCTTGGTTCTGCTGCCTCTGAAGTGTGTAAAGCTAACAATTTGATAGAATGTATGTGAAAACAAGGGCTTATTTTCAACAGTCTGTGTAAATGATGAATGCAGCCATGCCATGAGCATTGGCCTAATGAATTGAGGAGGAGTTGGAGTCGCAGCAACATCAGGAGCCAAAGAGTTTTGTTTCACTGCCAGACTTGGCTCCCCTGACTCCTTCAAGGAGTCTGGCTGCAGGCAGGCACGACCATGAGGATAATGAAGCAAAGGATGGGGATTTTACAAGACAAAGATCCCAGCTCCATCCATTTGCACTCAAAACCTGCAGGACTTTGCCACTGGTGTAGACTGGAGGAAGGCTGGCCCCATGGTCTAGTTTGGTCCTGATGCTCCAAGTCTGATTTAAGCACAGACAACTCTAGCTTGAAAGATGCCTGCTGGATTTTTTGTGTATGTACAATTCTTATTCTAAAGCTTTCCCCCCAGTTCTGTTTACCTTACAGGCTTTTATTTAAACTAGTAAAGCTACAGAACTGCAATTTTTCATTTGAAAGATATTTTAAAAATTTATTTATTTTTTTACACTGTGGATAACTTTAAAATGTATCTTCTTCAGTCAACTGGCTTTTCACGTTTTGTTTTTTTTTTTTTTGGTTTTTTCTTTCATTTTTTTCCTCCCAAGCTTCCCCTTCACCACCCTTGTTAATTATCCACCATTTGAACAAGGGTCTTCTCCTGCCTTGATCCTGCCGTGAAATCACGATGCTATATTTGTCTTTCTAACATCAAAGTCATTTCCATGGTCACCAACTGTGATGTCATAAACACATTTTTAATGGCTTGTTTACAGCAGGGAACAGAAGGAGAGAGGAGATTATGGGTGGAAGGAAACTGTTATCAATACACAACAGTTTTAAGCACAACTGTGAGGCTGAAGCATGCAGAAAACTTGAGGCCAAAAAAATTTCTTTGGTGAAATAGTTTCTCCTGTGAAGCTCATCCCAGCACAAAAATCCTGTTTTAAGTTACCAGTGAACAAGCAATCCCAATGGATTACTATTACGTCAGTCAACCCAGAGTTGTGCAAGGTACTTTCCAAGCTTGGAAGACAGCAAATCCCCGCCCCAATCCATCCAGCTCCTTGTATAGATGACCACACAACACATCCTCAGCAGCTCCTGCAGAAGTTCTTGAGCAGGACATGGTGGAATCTGAGCACTCTTGGCCCACAAAATTTTATTTGTGTCAGGTCACAGCAAGAATCAGAATCCCCTCAAGAGACACTGCAGTTGGACCAGAAGGTCCTTTTCTGTCCAGCAGTGGTTGTGAGACCCCTTAGCTGGTCCTGCCTCTACATGGGGGGTTACCACATGCAGTCAACCATTCTTGAGAAAGGTTTCTCTTGGAGAAGGGCAAATGCCAGGACCAGCTTGAGCCTTTGGCCACAGGAATAGCAAGGTCCTTCAGGCTGTGTGACCCCACAGCCCAGCCTAGTTCCCCAAAAACCCCAAAGCAATGTGAACTACTCTTAGCCAAATCTCTGCTTTGGTAGCAGGGTTGGGACATAGCCAGCTGAAACTGGGGGGTTGTCCTGGTTCCTCATTTAAAGTGGAAAAGCAAACCCCACATGACCTGCATTCCTCTCCCACAGGACACAGCACAGGGATGGTCTAACAGGAGTCCACCAACAAGTCTGGTCTCTGTTTTGAGCTCTGCTGATGCCAATTCCACTTGTCTTGCTTTTCTTGATTCCCAGTAGCTCAAAGCCAGCATCAGCCTTTGGTTTCCAGTGTCTGCCCAAGGCAATCCTACTCAGGCGCTGCCCATTCTCAGTAGATTAAATGGGTGGACCCAGACACACTCCACGTTGGAGGCTGGCTGAGGCAGCACCTGGTGCAGCTCCTGTTGTCCCACCCCAGGGTAGAAATCAGCTCCTTCAGCCCTAACCGGTCACAGCTCAAGAGAGGGTGGGGAAACCAAGTCACACATAACTTCTCTTAGAAGAATGCAGATCTTTTTCATGGTCTCCAGAGGGCAATTACTGGTTCAGGCATTGGCCAAGCATCATCTCTTCAGGTGACAGGACACTGACAGGGAGCCAAGCATTCCACTCTGGAGGTCGTTCAAGAGAGCCCCAGTTGAAGATTTTGAGATAGCCCAAGACATCCCTTGCAGGTGGAGATTGCTGTGGTGAGCCAAAGAAACCAGCACTTAACACAACTCTTCAGTGCAGGGAAACACAAAACCTTGTTGCCACCTTCTCAAGGGATGTCGGGACTGGCCAACACACTCCGGGGTCAGCAGAGCAACTGCAGTAGTCTCTGCTTGGAAATAGTTTCACAAACTGGGGTCTTGATCAGCTCCAGGGGGTCCCTGTGCACCAGAACCGGTGCACCAGGACCAGGGCTGACCCAGTGGTACGCCCTGGGCCAGCCAGTCTCTGCGCAACCCACTGGCTCCCTCCACATCCAGCCTCTTCCCAGCAAGATCCTCAAATAAAAGCCATCCCGGAGCCTACAGGAGTACAGACTGGAGCTGCTCAAAGACATGGAGCCGTCCCTGGCAGTTGGCTGTCTTGGAGACATCACAGAGAAGCATCCCTATACATATGCTCTGAGGAGATTATCTCCTTCCCCTGCTCAAAAAAAAAATGCAAGAGCAGGGGGGAAAAACTCACTGGACGATGAAATTCCTAAATCCTCATCCCATAAGAGGGATTACTGTAGCTCTTTGCCTGCTCCAGTACCGGGAGCTCCCTGGTAGGAGATCCTATTGTACATCACACACTTGCAAGGGTACATCTTTCAGCGTGCTCTTTTCTGGAGTGAGAGCAGTCCCTGGCACACAGCAGCTGGGATTTCACACACCCTGTTCATCACCGAGGTACAGAACAAGCAAACCACCATTTTGCTGCAGTCCCACAGCAGGAATAAAATGGTGGCATAGATGAAAACTGTCAGATCAAACACAATCCAGTTGCCTGTCACCACCTGCAGCTCTTCTCCGCCTTGCATGTAACACTGAATTCTTAATCAGGTTAATATTTGATTTCTGGGTGCTTAAGCAAACAAATAAAAAGCCACCACAAAAAAACCCTCAACAGCAACAAAAAAATACTATAATAGATGATTAACATTGCAGCCACAAAGTACCAAGATGTAAATGATCGATGTTAGAATTTACGTTTCTCCCACAAAACGGCAAATCCGCAGCTCTGGTGTTTATTCTCAGAGGTGACTGGCTCACCCTAAGCCACCAAGAACAACTAACTGTACCTATATTTAACATACAAAGGGCTCATTCTCTTTTCCAGCATCTGAAGATGCTGTGGCTGACAAAGGCAAAAGTGTTCGCTTAACTGCTCTTACACAGCCCTTTCCCAACGTTACACCAGATTGCTGCTTAACCACGTGGACCGTTCCAAAGGCATTCCTGGAGCATGGCAGGAAAGGAGGCAGGCATGGGGTTTCCAGGGAGGACAGTTAACACCGATCAGACAGGAGAGAGTTTGCATGTTTTCTTTGTGATCTGCACATTTCTTCTGCTCACACACCCAGTAAGCTTACCCTAAAGCTGAGCCTGAGCACTAGACCAAGTCCCAGGTCCCTCGGACTAGGGAAGACACACTTTCTTCACACTTAATGAGAGGTCAGGAACAAAATGAAATTAATTTCTGTCCATGGAGAATCCTGCTCAGTATTTCGCTTTGAGTTTAAATAACAATTTCACTATACTATACAAGAAAAGAATTTTTACAAACAACTTAGTTTTCCAACCAAAATGAAGCAGTGTAATGGCTAACAGCAGTTCTTCCCAACAGCGTAGATTACCTTTAAAATCAAAACATGCATCACCTCTTTAGAGCACACTTAAAATTCCATATTTATTTCTGTTGCAGTCACCAACTGGAACGAAATATTTCTTGGCTTACACTTTTTTTATCCAGTTTGGTTTGTATAGGCTGTGGATTTGCTGCATTCCGCTCAGACAACACTGAATTTGGTAGTAGAACACACTTTCTGTTAGATTCTTTTTGACAATTACTTTTTACCTTTATTTCTAAATACCCAAATAATCGAATGTTGCATAACAAATTATTGAAGTTTTTTATTTTAAAATAAATTTGACTCTTTTGTAAGACATCTGTTGGTAGCAGTTAGAGATTTCTTGTTCCTTCTTTGTCTCGTATATGTTTTTACATCTGTTAGTTAAACCATTAAAAAAAAAAACCCACCCATACTGCAGAAACAGCTCAAGAAAAGGTTGAATGGATAGGAAGAAAAATAAATCCCACTATACTTGACTGGAAATCCCTGACTGACCAGAAGCAGCATCCATCATGCAAGGAGTCATTGTACTCAGTCCACTATTTTATTTCAGACTATCAGGATCACTGGTGACCTGTACATAACTCTTACATCTTTTCAGCTTCCCATCTAGTAGAAATCATTGTACAGAATGCTCAGTAAAAGCAACAGACATGATCTTTCTCCCATTTTGATCAAGAAGAGCCTTTTGCTGGGTTCAGTAAGGTCAAAACCAGGCTTCAGAGAAGCGCTTTGGATGCCCCAGCAACAGGCACAGAACAACCTGTCCCCTCCCCAAAAAAGCCCCACACCTACCCAACCCCAACACCATCAGAAATAGCAAAGTAGGGGAGTTTCCATTGCCACCGTTGCCACTTATAAGGTAAAGATGAGCTTCCTTAAACATGAGCTTAAAGCTTAAAGACGGGGGGAAAAAGTTCAAGCTGGATCATTTCACAGCATTATCTCTGCTGGAGAAGGTACAATGTGAGCTGACGGGGACTTTTCACAGGCGAGAATTAGGAGCGGTGCTTTTTCATTGCTTGATCTCGCAGACTACAAAAGCCCAGCCTTGCAAAAGGGCAGGCGTTGCCACCGTATAATAGTCCAAGTTTAGCCTAGAACATAAATGGGGCCTATACAGAATTAAAAAGGAAAACTGGTTCTGATGTATTGTGTCCCTGGTTTTCACTTTCTCAAAATGCAGCAGAAATGCCAAATAAAACAGCAGATTTGAACAGCTTGTGCCCACATAGAAGACAGGCTTGCAGGTATTAGCCACAATTCTCAAGAGTGGGGTAAAATCTGACCATAAAGTGTTTTTGCATTCAACAGTTTAAAGACACTAATGGAATTTTGTCTTCAATATTAATCAATGCTAAGGAGAGAAAACTTCAGGAGAGGTGACCAGCTACGGGATGCCAGGATAGATAACGTGTAACTTCGCTGGCAGCAGAGACTGCAGAGACCTGGGTCCAGCTAAAGAGCCAGCAGGATTTCCCCCGAGCTGGGCTCGACACAGCCACTCACCCAGCAGTGCCAGTCAGGGTATCCACGCTAGCAGAAGACCCCTCATTTCCCTCTATGTGCTGCTGCCTTTGGCTCCCCCTAATTTTTGCTCTACATCTTTTACATCATTTTTACAACATCCCTAAATGAGCCTGCCGGGCTCTTAACATTAACTGAGGCTTCCTGACCCAGCTTTCCTTGAGGATTTCAGGGGGAATTAAAAAAAAAATAGACACAAAAAAAAATTCTGACACCAGGCAGCCCCTCCACAGAAAACATCACACAGTTGGGTTATCATCCCAAACTCCTTACCTTCCACCCCAGAGACCCACACAATGCTTTTGGGAGTGGGCAAGAGCTGAGAGGTAAAGGAGAAGGCAAGAGGCACAGCAGTCACCCAGGAGCCAGAAAAATTACCCCATCCTGCAGGCATCACAGCTCACTTCCAATTCATTCTTTATTTTAGCCCAGTCATCCATCTGCACCTGCCTGCAAAGTGCTGGGGGAAGGATGTGCTTTAAGGAGAGGTGTGGAGGAGAAGTGGTGGAGAGACGTGGGGGGGGGTTCCCAGGAGAAGGTTATCAGTCATCAGACATCACCCACAGGTGAAACCAGCTGCTCATCCTGACCTGCTGTTTCCAAGCACCATGAAGGCACAGGGAGGGGAAAAAGATGTTATTGTGTTCACATTTTTCACAATAAAATGTTAGAAATAATGTTCTGGAGCATGCAGTTAATTAAATAGGACATCTGGCTTAATAAAGAGACGCCAAAGTGTCGGTCGGTGTATTTTTACACTGGAAGTAAGAAGGGAGGATTAAAATTCTCCCGTACACTCAGCAGCAGCAGAAAACGCCCATCACTGGGCAGCTGGGCGCTTACACCACACCCTGGGAGAGTGGATGGACAGGCAAAACTCAGTGGCAAAAAAACCCCCTCTGATTTCAAAGGCAGAAGGATTAATGCCTAAGTTATTAAATTAATGGGAACCATGAGGGAAAATATTGAATGTCTTTGCTTTGGCTCCCTGTATTTTTCTGAGAAGGCTGCAAAAGGAAATTTGTTGGGGGAAACAGTGTCTGCTGCTCCTGGAGGCGGCCATCTGGGATGCTGAGATTAGTATTTTAGATTTCTATTATCTGAAACTCCACTGGCAGACTCTGTAAAAAGGAGTTTATAAATTCTGCGGTGGGGCTTAAGTAAAACTATTTTATCTAGGGACTAAGAAATATGTGTGATTACCGTAGGTGGATAATGCTTTTTCATTGCCATTCACCAAAATTAGTTTACCAGATATTATTCCTAAGAGGTATAATTAAAATCAACGTAAAACCCAGAACACAGTGAAAACAAAACATTAGGAGATAATGTCTTTAAAATTATTAGACCAAACAGTCCTCTGCACTGCGGTACAAGCGTAATCACTCTCTGGCTGGCAGTGTTTGTTTTCCCTGTACAGAGATGCTTTGAACTCCCAGGCTTCTCGGGCAAGCTGTTACTTTGCAGCCCATTGTAAGAGGCAGTTATTTAATAACACTTCCTATTAAACTCCTTCTCTAAAAAGCAAATGAGGGAACTTTATTGAATGCAGGGTCTTGACACCGTGTTTGCTCTCTGCGTTATTTCCTAAGCTCCCATTGAAAACAGACTGGAAACCTCCACGTTTTTTTAGGCAGGTTCAGATCTGGACCCACGTACCTGTCATTAACTCCTGCCCTGGCAAAACGTCCAGGGATGTACGTGGGACTCGTGCCAGGCTCAAAAAATGAATTTTGAATCCCACGTTGAGTAGCAGGAGAGGCATTTTAGAGCCAGGTGCTTACTTGCACCAGATGTTTAATCCTGTTTTCTGCTCACACAGAGGGCATCACCTGATGTTAGATGCCACCTCTCATTATGAATGTCTGGCCATCCTTGTTAATGAAAGACTTTGTTTTCTTTTTGCAAATGTTATTAAGCAAAGAACAAACTGATTGTCTAAATTGATTAAGCAGATTCATTCCAGTGAAAAATTTATTATTTCCCTAGTTCATTTCATCAAATTAATTCAGATGAAAAAGGCTCCATGAATTTAACTAATCACAAATATATATTTTAAAAGCCAGCCGTCACTGGCAGGACACAGTTCGTGCAGTCAATCACTAGGACAATAACTGAATTTTAAAGCAGCGTCTCTCATTGTTTTTCAGAACCTTCATTGTCTTTTCTTTCACACAATTGGTATTTGGGGGCCAAATTCTGCCCCTATTTAGTCTCCTATATTCTCATTACACTTCTGTGTGTGCCCAGGAGCCATTCTTAGTGAAAAAACCCCGTAATATTCAACTACAAAATAGCAATCATATGCTAATGAGAAAGCTAACTCTGATAGATTGATAAGAATTTCTGAGTGCTTCAGTACAAGTTCCAAAAAAAATATATTTTAAAAAATAAAATGTCATTCATTTATTAGACTGAATGCACACATTCATTAGGCTCGCTCACATCACAGTCGGAGAAGGTTTCTGTATAATCTTTTGCAGGACACAGATGGAAAATTCAGCCTAGAATGCTAATATTCAATTCAGTTAAAAGAAGGGTCAACCATCACATTTATATTTCTCCAGCAAATTATAGACAGAGTTTGGGCTTTTTGTGAATGGATATGTGTGCACAGACACACACATATTTTTTAGCTTTTTTTTTTCCCACAAAGGCAGCTTTGCAACCATCATCCAAGAAAAATCTTTTGTTATCATCTAGATCTTTGCAAACACATTTTTCATGGATGGCTCACTGAAAGCACCTGAGTCTCACCTAACAGTTGATCTAATAAAAATCTTTCTCCAGCTTCTTCCTCTTTACATAAAAAGGTGCAGAGGTGCAGCAGCCTCTCTGCCAGGATCCCCTCGCAGTGTGGCGGTAACTCCTGTGCCATTCACAAAGGTTAAGCAAAGACGTTGTGAGCACGTGGTGTGTGGTACAGCCCAAAGATACTTCTACCACATTTCCATCTCAGTCTCAGGTTAATGGCTGGGCATAATATTTTCCTACCAAATGCCCGTATTCTGTCCCACAGCCCTTTGACAATGCCCATTTCAAGTAACTCCATATTGGACTGTCTGGTGCTGAACTCCCTGAAAGCAATTTGGCTGGCACCCACGGCTTAACACGCAGGCACATGCACACAAAAAACCACTTTATAATTACAGCTCACTGCCTTTCTCTTCCTTTTCTAGTCACTTTTCTCTAAAAGCAAGGGGAAATTTTACCTCTGCCCACTGCAGGCCGAGTTCTTGGGGCAGATGCTCGGCAGCACAGCCCATGTCTCGGCACCTGGCCTTGGCGTCAGGTAGACTTTGGGATCTTAAACAAAAAAAGAGTTTACAACTGCGCAGTGTGAGAGCAAAAGCTATAAATGCTGCAGCATGAGCAATAATTTAAAAGCACGTGCGCAGGCAATAACAGCAAAGCTCAAAAAGCTCACAGCTGAGACAGTAAAAGAAACCTCATCTACAGAACAGCATTACTAAAAGAATTTAGTGCTTTGAAAGACACAGTAATGACAGCTCCGAAGCCTTCATGCCTCCCATGTCCACCGGAGGGGAGGTCCCCGTGTCCACCCCGCCAGGGCTGGGGACAGCAGCATCATGTCAGGAGTGTGCCGGGTGCTGCCAGCCCCAGGGAGCTCAGGGAAAGGAAAGGTTCCCCCCACCCGTGGCTTCACCTGGAGCCCACAGGCCACCTCCCTGTGTCCCCTCAACGAGCATCAGCCACAGCCCCTCCGCTGAGTGGAGCTGCAGAAAGCAGCGGAGGAGGGCTGAAGGTGCCCAGATGGGACTGTAACTCACCGGGGTTCACCACGGGGCTGCCTGCCAGGGCACAGGGACAGTCAGGGAGGTGCCCACCCCCGCAGCACCCACCAGCACCCTGTGAGATGCCTGTGCAGAGCGGCACGAGACCCTGCCAGCACCACCCACTGCCCTGCTCCCCATCGAGGCATTCAGGAGCCCGTTCTTTGGGTAAGCGAATGTTCTGATGAGGGACCTTGACAAGAAAGCAAGCAATGGCAGTTGAGAAATAAACCCAAACACTCCCAATAACAGAAGTTTCCTTCAAAACCCTCGTCTGCTACATCACGCAAAACGCCGGCAGTATATATTCTCACTGTCACTTTCAAGTGTTTTCCCCACCTTGTACTGAACTGGAGTCTACAGTATTTGTTTACTGGTACCTTACATGACATTGCCATGGGTTCAAGGGATCTGGAGAAAATCAAACCTGGGCCCGACATTTTTTTTAACCCCTTTTTTTTTTTCTCTCCTCTTTTTTAAGTTATTCCCACAATGTTGCATAGCCTGACTTCTGCTTTCAAGGGCTGTGCCAATTAGTCCTGGGATCAGCACAGCTAATGAAGCCCGATGCCTCCGATTTATGGGTTCAGAGTTAGCAAAGCAGTGCGACAGAGACAGACAAGCAGCTCAGAAGCAAGAGCCTCATCTCCTTCGGAAACCAAACTAAAATTTCCCATGGCAAGAAACAACCCATGGCCTAAAGACCTCCAGACTTAACGGACTGTTCATTGTTTTTAAATCAATCAGAGGAGGTGGCAAAGTCAGAGGCACGTGCCACTTCCTAGGGCAAATACTGAAACAGATGGAGACAAGCAGCAGCCACACACCCGCCCTGGGCTCCCCGGGACACTGGCTGGACAGTGTCCCACAACACAGCAGGTCCACCAGACCTGCTCCAAGACGGGCGACATGATGGGAGATTCCAGTCATAGGCTGGAGCTCCCCATTCCCACCGACAGAACTGCTGCTGCCAGGAGAAGTGGATGGCTGTAACAGGTATTTCATGCATTTCCCTGTGTTCCAGTACTTCAGATTCAAATCTGGCCTCGGTGGAGGAAAAGCAGATTTCTTTGGGACTGTTGAAGTAACTGCCTTCCCAGTTACCCAGAGACATCCACACTCAACCACTTAACCGCTGAGAGTGAAAAAATCTTTACCAGGTCTTTTCATTTAAAAACCTGTGTATTTGCCATTCTGACTCTTCTTAGTATCCCAAGGAATAGAAAACACTTTTCAGACCACATTTGCCAGCGGAGCCAGCGTCCCCTTCCTTATGGCATTAAGGACCAGGGCAGTTCTCTGGGAAGTCAGGTAAGGATGGAACCCCCGGCATGCAGCACCCAGGCTTCCAGGGGTCTGCAGGCTCGGCGCAGGGCAGAGCGCGATGCCAGGTAAGAGCTCTGCCAGCTCCCACCGCGCCGCTGACAAAGCCTGCTGCCACCTGGCAAGCGACACAAATTGGAACTGACAGAGAAATGTGACAAATTCATTATTAATGGCACAACTATTTTTTAGTACGTAGAAGACTGTACTAGATTAATAAAACCAGGCTTTTATATTCTTCTCCGACAGCAGTGACGGTGTGCGATCTCCAGAAAAGCGAGCGCTGCCGGCTCTGGCTCTGGCTGGCATCGGGATGCTGCAGCGGCTTCGGCAGGGACAGGATTTCTCTCCAGGACATTGCAACTCCTGCACGCTCCAGAAGGTCACGCAGGCTGACTCCGTGGCGGGGTGAAGCACTCACACAAAAGGTCAGAGTGCTGTGGAAACCCGCGCACAGCTCCTCCTCGAGGGGCTGCAAACCTCTTGGTGTTCATTAGCATCTGCCTTGGTTTACCTCAGCCTTTAGTGGGTTTTAAGGCAGCTTGTTTATCTTCTAAATAAAGAGCAACCCGTGGGGCGTATCAGGGACAGAGGAGCTTGCTCACTCCAGCCGACCCCTCTGCAAATCAAAGCTACAGCAGCGCACAGGTGGATTTCTCTCTTTCTCTCTCCACCTGCCTGTACGTGCAAACACATATCCACACACATACAAGCTCTCTAGCAATCTATATCTCAATCTGCATGTGTATACATACCTTTTATATATATATATCTACTTCTATTTTTACTCCAGGTATTTCTACTCCAGGTGTATGAATGAGACCCACCAGCATGTAATATAAATACTTCATTTAACTTCTCATTAACATTGATTCCCTCTATCTCTGAGATTTTTTTTTCCTTGTTCTCTTCAGGGGAAAGAAAACACAGTGTCAGGGAAAAATATTTCAAACGAGCCTTGAAAAGGATGAGTAATTAGGCAAAATGCGTTCACTCATTCTCATTCTTGCCCTCTTTAAAAATAAGTGTAGTTGCAGGGCACGGACCACTTACAAACAACCCTATACAGCTTCAGAGGAAATATGTGGCCGCAGAGAAATACCACTTGACTTTCCAGGTTTTCCTTTTAGAAGAGGCACTGGTTTATTTCTTTAGATAGAATTATTCTGATAACTGGCTGCTCTTTTTCAGCCTCCTTAGCATTTGCTGCAGCTCTTTTGCATCTACCAGAGGCAGGCTACGTCACCCCTTGCTGCCTCCTCGCAGCCAGTATGAAAGGTCTCAGCATCACCCGGTGACACACAGCATCCCCACACAGCATCCCGGCGCTCCTGGGGCTTGGAGGATGAGGCAGATTTCTGCCAAGCCTGGTACAGACACATGGCCGTAGCCTGGAGCTCCCCAGGATGAAACCAGGGCAGGGAACATGGCTTTCAGAAAAACAAACGTGACACCAGGTTGCTACAAACATCATCCAGCCATGAAAATGCTGCCTTGCAAACCGGAGCCCTTCTTCCCCCGTCTCCACTCCGAGAGGGGGAACCGACCCACGCCCCGGGATACCTGTGGGGTGCACTCGGCCGAGCGTGGTGGCTCCCGAGAGCAAGCAGAGGCTTCCCAGGAGGGAGAGGAGCAATAAAGCATGTGGCATGCTGTCACTGCAGGGGAAACGGGGCCGCGACGCCTCCTGCGAGAATTGCAGTTTGTGGGATTCGGGAAGGAGCGCCCAGCAAAGCGGGGATGTGAGGGACGAGGTGTGGGGTGGGAACAAGCCACTGATGCACGTTGTGTGCTGCCGCCCCAGCAGCACCGGATCCCTGAGCAGAGGGGAGTGCTCCTGCCCCAGGGACCCCGAGGACGAGCCCCCAGCACACCTCAGAGAGATGCGCTCAGGTGGGAAAGGCCGATTCCCGGAGCCTGGTCCTGGCCACAAGCTTCTGCCTCAAAATAAATACCAAATTCTACCTACTCAAAGGAAAAGCTCCACA
>Ga0181612_147779_pt1 | contig 13099 bp, 6 predicted proteins | sample HoacroProtozoa21_FD_119630 | JGI IMG/M metagenome (GOLD analysis project Ga0181612, IMG submission 119630) | Hoatzin crop microbial communities from Cojedes, Venezuel. Combined Assembly of Gp0051906, Gp0051904, Gp0051908
CTGGCCACACTCTTCTTGATGCACCCCGGGATCCCATTGGCTATCTTGGCAGCCAGGGCACACTGCTGGGTCATGGTTAACCTGTCGTCCACCAGCACACCCAGGTCCCTCTCCGCAGAGCTGCTCTCCAGCAGGTCCACCCCAAGCCTGTACTGATGCATGAGGTTGTTCCTCCCCAGGTGCAGGACCCTGCATTTGCCTTTGTTGAACCTCATCAGGTTCCTCTCTGCCCACCTTTCCAGCCTATCCAGGTCACGCTGAATGGCAGCACAGCCTTCTGGTGTGTCTACCACACCTCCCAGTTTGGTGTCATCAGCTCGTTACCCTCAAGGCCAGCTGTTGCACAGGCAGTAATCCCATCACACTGGGCAACAGCAGCCCAGACTGGCTACTCTCAGTCCACTGCCACTGTGCCGGAAGGCTCTGTGATCAACACTGCGATGCCTCAGCAAATTCGAGGCTTTCGTTCTGATCTATGGCACCCTCACAGGTTCACATCCCACAGACGTCTCATTTTTCATGTTCACAGTGAGCTGCAGAAGAGTTACACTTGGCACTGTCAGGTTCCTGCACAGTTTCTTGTCTTGAGAATTGAGAAGTCTGAAAGCCAAAATCTGCTCCTGCAAGAAATTGCACCGCACCATGGCTGAGGTTGGAAGGCACCTCTGGATGTCATCAGGCCCAACCAGAGCGGCGGTCACCACCACAGCTACAGGAGCACCTCATTTGTTTGACTTCAGTAAAGCCACCCATTGCCTTCACATAATCATACACCACTAATTTCTCTGTGCATCCATAGAATCACGATATAAAGAACAGCTATTTCTGTGAAATTCTTATTTAATTAAAAATACAGTCCACAAAGTGAGGAGGGGAGTGTTTAAAGAGTGGATCCCTCATGACTAGACATGATGTGCAGTGTCCAGGCCTTCCCCTTTCCTACCCAAGAGGGCAGCTGAGGACTGCAAAGCCATTAATTTAGCAGCGGCGAGCCCTTCACTAGCATCATTATGCTCCCTTACACTGAGAGGCCTGATGCCTGCTCAGGACACCTCAGTTTCCATCACAGGAAGCACCTTCCGAAAGGACAATTTACTGGAAAACGAAAGGATTTTCACAGAAATGCGTTACAGTGGCAAGAGCAGAACAGGCAATTTCCTACTTCCTCTCATTTAATGGAACGCAACCGTTTTTCTTCCAGGGCCATACACTCTGCAAAACTCCATTAGCCAAATAAAAACAGCATTAGGTCATTTAGATTATATATATATATATAAAACACCTATCCTGAAATACTATATTCTAGCTAGAAACCATACTTCCAGGATTTACTAGGACGAGCTCCTCATACGTCTTCCTTCTTAGATTTCTCGCCACGAAAGAGCAAGTTCAGCATCAGATATACTTGAAATCAGAGATTTTACCATGCAAAGTTTTCCCCCATAAAAAAATAGATTAGAGGAAGATATAAACATCTCATTTATTAAATCAAATAGAAATGCAAAATATATTTCACATGCCTTACATGGAAAAGAGATGAACTTCCAAGACTTTAAAGCAAGACTGTGTCAATTGACACTTAGGAAATAGGAACATCATAAACAGTCACAGAGAGGAGGAAGGACTGGGGGGAGGCGACAGGCCAATGGCGGGCAGCTCCTCCCCACTCCAAGAAAGCTCTCCTAAAAACAAGAACAGAGTTTATGCTGAGCAAGCATCACGAGCTTGAAATTAACTATTTCAGAGGAAGTTGTCTGAAGAAGCACAATTGCCTAACAACTAGTCAAAACAGTGGTCTAAATTATGTATACCGCACTCTAACGAAGTGGACATGGGTTTATTTTTCTGAACATCAGTAGGGACAGTAGGAGAATCGGAAACATGAAAAAAAGATTTTAAGAGCTGGCTCAATCCATGGCCGCATTCTGTGCGACTCCACTATTAAAATAAGAGAAAAAGATGAAAAATAGAACCATTTTTCTAGATTTTTTTTAATTACTCCCTCATCATCCAACTCTTCCTCCCTCCTACACACAATTTCTTGGAAGCTGAAATGACACTCAACAGCAAATACAAAGCATACACCAATAGTATATTCCACAGTTTTTCTAAAGAGTCAATAGTCCAGAAATTTTAAAGTGATCTATGTGCAAAAAATAAACACATGAAAGAGTTTATTAAAAAAAATAACCCACTGCAACCTTAACTTCTACTTAAAAAGAATTCTGAGGATTAGCACTAAATTTCCCAGTGGAGGACAGATCAGTAACTGCAAGTATTCTGCCAAACCTATGACTTGGTGTTGCAGAACTGTCAACATCCCAAGTTTACTACCTGGTGGAAAGTGGCAAACAGACTGTATCCCCAAAAGAAGTGGGAAAACCACTATTCATAAACTGGTCTTCTGATACACATAAACATACAGTGCGGGTATGTATTCAGAGACTGCTACCTACGGCTGAGAACAGTCGTCCCAGCATGACTAACAGTAAATGATTAACAATAAAATGTGCAAGATTCGTAAGAGCAGCATTTGAAGTGTTCCTGACTGCTCAACGCCCCTAGGCCTGAACTATCCCCTCGTCGATAGTGGCATACGTCAGGGCAGCTCTGGTGAAGTTACAGTAGAAATCACTGTGCAAGAGGATTTCTGTGTGAGAAGAACAGTCCCTTGAACTACAGACTAGTTCAGTCCTGACTGCACTACAATAGGGAATTGTGTTTAAACCATGAGTAATCATGTAATCATCTCCCAGCATAGTACTTCTTTTCTGCACACATGGAATGTAAATGACCAAGATTTTCAACTGATGATTTTGCAGATTTAATGGATTATATTTCTTTAATGGTTCTGGCAATGCAAACTCAGTTAAAAAAAAAAAACACACGCACACCACCAAAAAAAAAAATCCCACGCTCACTTTTGTCTACGTCATTTAGGGTTTTCTAATAGTGCGTAAATGTTCAAAAACATCAAATTACTTGGGCTGTGGTCGGGGAGAAGGGTAGTCTTATGGTTAAAGTCCAGGTGTGGAAGACACACCACAATAGGTGATAAAGCTAAATCACGTTTGGGCAAATTGTAACTCTTACATCTCTGTCATTAGTCTAGAAAATGGAGCAGACACCCCAGTTCCTAAGCAAGGGCAGTGAAACAAAACAATCACCAGCTCATAAAAAGCCTTGAGTTTCCTAGATGAAAACTCGGAAGGGGAGCAAAACATGAGCGTAAAGTCACTTGGTGTTTAATGGCTTTCGAAGTCACCTTGCAAAACAGTTCAAATATCAAAACTATCCCCAACGTGAAAGCCAAGTGGCAGTGCTCTCCCTTTCACCATCACTGCTGCGTGGGACGGTGGAGCACTATGGAAGCTGGTGGAGACTAGCTGCAGGAACAGGACCAGTCTTTGCCGCTGTGAGGGAGTAGCACACGGGAGCACAGAAGAAGTCTCACCCAAAACCACAACGCCTTGAGGATGAAGAATGAAGGCAAATGCACTTGGGCTGATGCAAATCACATACCTTAATGCAGGAAAATGGTGGTTCTGGTGCAGTTCAAAGCACAGCCAAACTGTTTTCATCCGCTGAGGATGGCTAAACACTAACAACACACATCAACCTGTGTTTCAAGTGCTGTTAGAACCATACTGTATGCAACATTTATCCTTGTTTTCCCCCCTCATAATGCACTAAAGTAAATCCAGACCTTAAAGAATAACTTGCATAGTAAGAAAAGGTCATCAATTTAATCATTTACTTTAAGCAGGCAAGCAAATTTGTAAACATTCAAAAGCGGCAGCATCCAAGTTACAAACAATTTAAGGAAAAAAGAATTGAGATTATTAAGGTTCTTTATCCTCTCAAAAATTTTGGAAATAATCTTTTAAAACACTGCAAACATTGAACACTCGGTTACACCTCTTGTAATCCTGCTCGCAGTCCTGCCTTCCAGGGAGTTCCACATTCTACAACGCACGGTCTCACAATTGCCACACTTTTTCCGCACTTGCCCTTTGGAAGTCAGCTACCAGAGCATTTCACCTCAGCCTAAATCCCATTAGCAAAGGGAATGCTTGTGTCTTGGTTCAACACCTCTTTAACTTCTGAAGGCAGAGCGTCAAAGAGGTGATCTTCCACCACGAGCCCGCTTTTCCTGAGCAGCTGACAGTGGCCCAGCGTGGCTGGCAGACGGTCCAAGCAGTTTCCCTTCAGTTCCAGGTGAGTCAGCTGCAACAGTTGACTAACTTTGTCTGGGATTGAGGTAATACAGTTTTGTCCCAGACTCAAAGTCCTCAATTTAACACATTTAAACAACTGTTTCGGCAAAACGTCAACTTTGTTTCCTGTGATGTGAAAATGCTGCAGATTTTGAAGCAAACCTATTTCCACTGGAATCAATGCGATTGAGTTGTAGCTTACATCTAAACACCTAAGTTTCTGTAAACTGAACACTGCGGCTGGTAAGGATTCCAGTTTGTTATTGGAGAGATAAAGAGACTCCAAATTCTTTATGTGGGTAATAGAGGAAGGAATGTTGACTATTTTATTGTGCCACAGCTTTAAACAAGTCAATCTTTTTAAGTGCTGGAAACTGATGATTTCTTCAATTGTGCGTATGCTATTTGACTTCAAATCCAGTTCCTGTAAGTTAGAGAGGCTGAAGATGGCGTGAGGAATTCTCTCCAGTTCACAGTTCTGCAGTTCCAACTCTGCAACATTAGTCATTTTCTTAAGGCTATTGAGTACCACAAGCTTAGTGCCGTCATTATGAATGACTAGTTTTGTCAGATGTGGTGCCACATCTGTGATATTGGGGGGAATTTTGGTCAAATTGCTCTTCACATGGAGAATTTTAAGGTGTCTCAACTCTCTGAGAGATTCAAGCCCTATCATTTTATTGTTTTCAGAGTTCAAATTGCCTATCAAGTACAATTCGCGGAGGTTTTTGAGCAAATACACCCACGCGGGAATTTCTGCAACATCTGTGAATTTCACATGAAGGCATCTCAAGTGGTCCCGGAGGAAGCTGAAGGCAGTCTGCTCGACCTTCGCAGGGCAGTGGCACAGATGAAGCTCCTGCAGATTTGTCATCTGGGAAATTTTCGCTGGGATTTTCGCTTCAGGAATCAGCTCCAGTTTCAACACATCCAGATCTGTCAGATCAAACACTGCGTCGGGGACCCCCGACAGCATGAAGAGATGCAACTCCTGCTTGTCCTGGGCGTTGCGGGAAACATGCTGCCGCAGCTTTTCAAAAGTCCATTCATGGTTTAAACTAATTTCCCGTAGTTTGTTCTCACTTACCTCTGACAAAAAGACACCAAATCGCTTAGAATACAGCTGGTCGTACTGATCTACCATATGCAAGAGAAACGCAAAATCATTTTTGACATCAGGGATATCACTGAAGCTACTCTCTTCTCTGACCTTTTCAAAGGAATATTCTTTTAAAGGTATTCGAAACAGCCAAAAAAGCGTGTAGAGGCAGATAAAACCATAGACACAAATGAGGGAAATATAGCTGATAAGTAGCTTCTTCAACATGTAAGCCATGTTGTGTGTACATTCAAACTGTGTGTAGCCAATCAGGTGTTCCACTTTTGGGTTGCAGATGTGTTCGAAACTAATGGTATTGACAAAGTTTGCAGTATAGCAGAGAATAAATATGAACTTGACAGTCTTGATGACAGTCTGGCCAACGTAGAGCTTGTAAATCAGATCACTGTCCTCCACGTGAGCCCGGAACTTACGGACTTTCTCAAACAGCGCCTTGGCTTGTTCGCCATCTTTCTTATCTAATATAGTGACGCTGGGAACCTCGATCATCGGCTTGTCAGCTGAAAATTTGAAGCCAGACTTCGTTATCATGGGAGTGCTGGCACTCGGGCTTCCTTCATCACTGCTGGTGGAAACATACTTGGGCAGGGACTGGGCACCAGTTAACCTCTGTTTGTTCTCCTCTGAGTCCTCACACGCTGTTTCAGACAATGCTTTTGTAGTCCAAGGGGACTCAAAGCACTTCCCTAATATAGAAACAAAATGCTCAATTTTTGAGCAAGTCTTGGGATACTTGAACCAAAAATTGCTACTGACTATTAAAATGATAGTATGGATGAGAACAAGATAGGGAAAATACTTTGAATACCAAGGAAGAGCCAAATGATAGCACATCTGGTTAATAAATACGTATTGCTGAAAATCCAAATTTGTTTTACGGCCTGAAGAATCTTTCTGCTCCTTCTTCAGCTCCTGGCCTGATTCAGTGGGTTGATCCTGAGAAGAGGCAGCTCTGCTCAGAGGTACGCTGGGTGTTACAGTAGAGGTGCTTCTGAAGGAAACCGTTCTCATTGATGCATCTTCTCCTTGACCAGTGGTTGTTTCAACAGTGGTAAAGTCAGCTTTCCCTGACGTGCCGGGTTGTGCTTTTGAATTTACAGTAGACTGCAAAACTGGCAAGCAAACCACCTGGTCTTTGGTCAACTGCATGGTTCCAGCAAAAATGGCAACCATTAACATAACAACAGCTAGATAATCCATAAATACATCCCACCATGGTTTCAAGATACGGTAAGTTGGCTGGATGTCATTGAGCGATGCAACTTCTGCAAGGGTAAACATTCCTACAAGAGAACAAAGACAAAATCAGTATTTTTGACTGGTGAGCAGGCTATTTTACCATTTAATAACAATCACACCATGACACACAGATCCTCAGAAGGTTCCAGTTTTCGTAATGTTTTGTTGCCTGTCATACATTGTCCATCATTCCACTCAACACAGTTTTCTCAAAGGATATGTACTGAAATGACACATTACTTCAGCATCAAAACAGAAGTCTTCTCACTTCAGGTCAGATGATATTTACATATCTTTGCTACTTTGTAGTATAAATACCAAGGCCTGCTCTGTGCAGCTGAGATCTGAAAGGTAAAGTGCTGTAGCTGACATATTAGTAACATGAATAGCAACAATTGATTACAGTGCACAAAATCTGATTCTGTAAAAACGACTGCCTGAGTCTGAACACGTGAAATCCAGCACTAACATTATTTTGCAGTACCTTGCTTTTAAACAAAATAGCATTTGTTAAATGGTTTGCACCTTCCTCATGACTTGCACAGCACATTTTAAGTCTCTTGTTCCATTATGAACAAGGTCTCTTATTTCTTTTCATCTAACACAATAACAGCCAATGTCTCCCACTCCTTGTTAGTGAGAATCCACATTGCTTACCAGATTGATTGTCTCCTTTCCCTTAAGTACCACTGCACAAGTGAAAGTCTTGCAGTTACTACATGAATATTTGGCACAGGTTTTTTTTTTAATGTGTTTGGATGTTTTCCAGTGAGAAACAGTTATCACCTATTTACTGGACCAAATGGTACTGTATACATTTTTTTTTTCCCCTCAGGTAATGAAGAAATAATCCTTCCTCAGAAAAATCCAACCCAGCTAACCAAGAAAAAAAGCCCCACAACTCTTTCTTAACATAATGGGGAAAATATTTTTTTCAGATTATCATCACAGCCTGGTGATGACAGGAAGCTGGACAGTCCAGGTAGCACAGGAACAGGCTGCAAGGCTTTCACTTTAATTAAACATAGGCACTGTAAGACAAAGTGACAAACTGATGGTGTGAGAATCCAAACCTCTTTGCAGCTTTAAATAGCTTGCTTTGCTTTTTGTTTTGACAAAATCTAGAGGACTCGACTTCTCAGCTTTTTAAAAAATAAGCTTCCTGTGCAAGCAGGATGTGGTAAAAACATCATTTTAACTGCTGAACTTGTGACCCAAATTTGCCATATCTAAAGTAAAATATGCAGCTTGTGTGCACACATGGAGTGGGGAAGGAGACAGGATGTACATTATCACCCAGAGCCCGGCTCCCTTTGGCTGGGAGAAGAACAGCTTAGCAGAGCACAAGAAGATCAAAGCAGGCAGGATAAAGATGCATCAGATTTATTATTTTTAACTTGTCGCATACCAGTTCGTACAGACCTGCACCTTATAAACCCTAAACAACAGTGTCACAAGCAATGAATGTATAACGTGATCATTTGATTATTTCTAGCCCACATTTCTCTGAAGATAACAACAGATATTTCTATACGCAGAACTCTAATATCAGCTACTGCCTACACGGCCAAAGGCATGCACTACCCCTCTCCTTCCCTGCACCACCGCCAGCAGCCCCCAAGATCTCGGTCTGTGGGAAAGGCCAGCAGCCGCCATTCCAGAGCCCGGCGCAGAGCTCCCAAGGAAAGCGTTTCCTCCACCACGGCGAGGTAACCAGCCCCTGGCCTCCCACGCTCTCCTCCCAGGAGCTTTCACCAGTTTTGCATGCCTAGCCTGCGATCTGGTGAAGGCAGGCAGAGAGGAGAGGGTTTTATCTCACTGCAGCACTCATCACAGTCGGTGCTCTTTGTACGGTTGCCCAAACGTAGAAGTTAAGGCTCAGTTCCTCTGGGAATGGAGAGAAGGAGCTTCCAGCTCTCTCTTTCTATATTTTCCAGTGGACAAATGAATGTCAAATATGCCTCCCTCATCAGCAACACAGGTTGTTGGGGTCTTGGAGTTCTCCCAGCTCCACAAGAGCTGGCTCCCAGGCCTTTCCCCATGCATCTCCCCAGGGCTGTGGCTGCCATAGGAAGCGCTGAGGACATGGACCAGCAACACACGCCGCAGCTATCAAAGCCTCCCACTGCTTCACTTCAAGTTAGGTACAAACTCCCGCTTTCTTTAATGTGTCCCGGTGCTTACCTAGACTGAGTCACAGCATGACTGCTTGCCCTAGAATTGCTACCTTTAACATTTAAGTAACAACCCTGTGCAAAAGAATAGCATTAGTCATTTGTACTAGGTGAACAGATAGACACAAAAGGATCCTCCTTACTCGTAAAGCATAACTGCCACCTGCCCAGGACAGGAGAACCACAAAACAGCAGCAGAGTTGGGTTTTTTTCCTGCATGTATTTCTTCTCTTTATTGGAAACCATTTGAAAGGGATGCTCGCACAGGTCTCCAGGCTGTCTTCCCTGTGGTCTCACCCACCTTGGCAGTCACGAGAGCTTCTCCTCCACTGGGTTACCAGTGCAATAGTTTGTCGGGAGAGCACAGAGCCAAATGCTTTGCAAGGACAAGTCATGCGTGCTTGCTACAGCCATGGCCCTGCACACAGAGCAATGCAACATGCAGGGAGATGGAGGCCAGCAGGAGGGGAAGAGGGAACAAGATGACTGCTGCAACCAACATGGGTAGCTGCTACTGCTTGTTCCTCTGGGGCTAGCCTTTCCCTCAACTTTGCACTAGCTAATTACGTGGGAAGTTACTTCATTGTGGTTTAGGGCACGACACGCAGAATTCCTTTCACAGAATGACGGTGATTTTTTTGCTGCTGCCATGAGAACACGTGGATAAAGCACCAAAACCCAAGTGCTGCAGAGGTGGTGGCTCCAAGCAACTGAAATAATGGAAAAGAAATGCGAGAGCACAAAGTGGTTCCAGCTACAGACTTACAAAGAACAATAAAAAAAGCTAAAGCTAAAATTCACCTCTATCAGATCTCTGTCTTGCACGCACACAAAATGATTTCAAAAAAGGTTAGGAGACACAAAGCTTGTGTAATCCTCTTTGAGAGGCTGTAGGCAGCGTGGTGTAACAGGAGCTTTACACCGAGAAGTACCACATTCAGTGCTCTGAACATGTCTTTTCTTTCAAGTTACTGATACTCACATAAGAGCTACTGTTTTGGCAGAGCTTAGCAGTTATAAAACACAAAATACCCCTCTGTGGCAGTACTGTCTAACACTGTCTCATAAAAGAGACGCAGACCTTCTAGCTAGCAAAAAAAAAATCAATTCCAGGAGCTGAAAACAGGTTTCTGTCCTCATATGCCTACAAATATTTAAATGCTCCCCGTCTTAAAAAAACAAAATTAAAAATGATAAACCTGCACAAAGTATAAGACACATTCTGACTGACAAGCTGCAAATAAATTTGGTATTTTCTCCGTTAAATCCATCATTACATGTTCTGGTGTTTAATTTTACTAAACTAATAACCATAGAAATTAAACTATTAAGAGCTACTCAGAACAACAGGTCTCTACAGTATCATAATGATTTGGGATTTTCCTTATTCCAAGGTTAAGTTTAAACTATTTGAAGCTTTCAAAACCTGCTTTAAAGCTTACTGTCCAGAGTATTCCTTGGAGTAAGGAGACAATATTTTCACTGCTAATTTTCACCTCCTTTTAAGAGTGCCAGATTGGGGCTGGGGTTTTATGATAAGATGCAGTGATGACACAGTAGTACAGAAAAAAGGGAAAAAGAGACACATAAATGCCAGTCTGCGTCTGGCAGGCAGAGCCTGCAGCTCCCTGCCATAGGTGGCCTCCCCTCAAGACCTCAAGTGCAAGCTCTATTCACAACCCTGATGCAGAAAAGTCTGTAAGCAGGTAGCTCAAACTGATGAGCAAAGTATCATGCAGCTAAAAAGCCCAAATGTCTGATTTCTCATGGTGAAAACATGCGTTTCTTTCAGCCCTTTTCAGGGCTTGCAAGGCACTGAACAGACCTTGAGACTCAGCAGAACAGGGCATTTTGACACACCAAGATCTAGACCCAAACTAGAAAACTGTAGTTATTGAAGAGAAATAATTTTTAATTCCCAGTATGGAATTCCAGGACAGAGTCTTCTTTTTAAAATAGTGTATTTTAGTTCAGTTTTAATAAGCACAGATTTTAATTCAAGCCTATTATATTGTGATATTTAGGGCTGTACTGCTACACAAAATAAGACCTTTAATTTTAGCAAATAATCCTTTCATTAGTGTTAAAGAAAAACTATAATAGAAAAAGCTCAGAATGTGATTAACCTGGTGAATTTTTCTGACATATTTCAGACTATAAATGCTGAAATACAAAGTGGACATATTTGGGTTATTTCCTAAGAAACTGTTCTAGCTCAAATACAGAAGTTAGAGGAAAAGGAAGCAGCAGATTGGTATGTCACTAATGTTTATTTACATCCTACTTCTTCCTGTACTTACTGATAAAAACTTCATCTCTCTGTCTCTGTAATTCACTTGCCCTCCTGATTCAAAAGCATATCTAAAGTTAAAGCAAATTCAAAAGTTAAAACAAACAAATAAAAACAGAATCATAGCACATGAACCTCTCATTTTACTTTCAGGTTCCCAAGACTCCAAACAAGCTCACTCTGTTTCAGCAAACAAAAAGATTCTTCAATTAGCCTTGTCACCGCAACCGGTCAAGAATTTCCTAAAAAAACCCCACATTTCTAGTTGAAAAGAAAACGTGCTACCATGAACAAAATTGTTTTCTCCCTTCCCACAGGAAATTAAGGAGAAAAGTTTTCCCATAAATAAAAGGCTTTCTGGCTTGCTTTTGATCAAGTGATCATAGGTTTAAATTTATTTCCACTGTATATTTTACTCTTTTTCCACCAATCATTTCTACTTCCTTTGTTTTTCTACTTCTGCAAAATCCTATTAAGGCAGGCAATTAGATCTTAATGTGGTAAGAACGGATTACGAGATTCCTTCTAGCCAGGACTGCAAATGTCAATTGTTCCACAGACAATCCGCAAAGATCAAGAAGATGGCACCATCCTTCCGCCCCCCCCAGAACCAAGTGTAGGGAGCCCCAGAGCCCTTGTAAAATAATGCATAAAGACATTCAGAAAAGAGCCTATGAATGGATTCATGCATTTTGAGCATACGGACACATTCATCACCTGCAGTGGTTATTCAGTTTCTGAGGTTAAGAGAATTTTAAAAGAAACTGAAGGAGGTTTCAACCAAACACCAGTAGGCTTCGGGGTCTAGTAATAGTAATAGAGGTAAACTGTCCCTGTTACTGTAGCTGAGAATATTACAACTATTCCGAGCCTGGTTTGCAGCTCCTGGCATGCTGGCTGAGGCACTGCCTCTGGACAGCTGTAGAAAAGTAGCAGCCAACTTGAAAAAGAGGAGTTAACTCCCTGCTGCTATATTCCAGGGGAATTATTGTGCTTTGCTCTACCCGACCCAAGTTACAAAACCGGTTTTAGGTACAACTGTGACTACAGCTTCCCTTCTCAAGCATCCTGCAAACCAAATCCCCAAATTCAGCTGAGCATGGATTTGTGTGTTGAGAGCCCCTACTGCCTGAAAAGCCCAGGAAACATTCCACAATAAAATACAACATAGGTATTTTTAAAGATGTGTTTCTCTACTACATGAAATGTTTTGCTACTTCTTCAGCAACAGAAGGTATTGCAGAACATCAGCTAACAGCAGAAGGCAAGGATTACCGTGCGGCTTGAGGTATCAGATACTTCCCGATGAGTGCTTTTGTCTCAGGAAGATCAGAAACAGATTTAACATAAGAATCTGCATGGAAGAAGATTTCTGTTTTGGTGTGTTGTCCCTCCCCCCCCCCCCCCCCGCAAAATTAGAATGACAAGAATTGCCACTCACTATTTCTTCCTTAAACATCTGACTGTGACCAAATCCACCAGTTTGAGATCAATCTGCAAGATCTAAGGGGTTTATTTTTGTTTGGTTACCCCTTAACTGAGCAAATTGTTATTGTTTTGGTCTATTTAATATTTCAGGCTAAGCAAATTTCTATGGGATAGGATATTCATCTGTACAAGCTGACTTTCTTAAAATTAATTGCATGTCACCCTGAAGGTAGTGTTTTAGAGATAGTGTACCACAAGATGCTCTGTGGGCGTAATGGTGATAACTGAATAAGGAGAAAGCAATGAACACAAAGCTGAAAGGAGATTTCCCATAGAGAAAAACATTCCAACTAAGGAATAAGAGTTCCACAATAGCTTTTAATTATAAATAAATCTCATTATATAAAAACATATGGAAAAATATGATGCTGTTATCAAACAACATACATACATGATTCAGGAGGATTAATTATCACCTTTCATACACTCTGTTTGAGGAAAAAAGCAAACACCCCCCCCCCCCCCACCAACCCCATTTCCCCCCCCCCCCCCCCCCCCCCCCCAAATCCCACACCTATATTTTTGGACTTTTTTTTAAAGGGAATATAAATACTCTGCCTAACACACCAAA
>Ga0181612_151326_pt1 | contig 13099 bp, 11 predicted proteins | sample HoacroProtozoa21_FD_119630 | JGI IMG/M metagenome (GOLD analysis project Ga0181612, IMG submission 119630) | Hoatzin crop microbial communities from Cojedes, Venezuel. Combined Assembly of Gp0051906, Gp0051904, Gp0051908
TTGTTGAATATGCACACAGGCCTAGGTCCTGCTCAGAACAGCCAGCTGCTGCTTTGGGGAGTGCAAGAGAGGGGGCACTGCTGCAGAAATCCCGGTTTCGTGACTCATCACCCTAGCAACACTGGCAAGAGAAAAGCAATGCTTATCTTTCTCCAAATCTAGACTATGCTAAATTGGTGTAAATGTGAAAATGATTTACTGAGAAGAGCTATTAGCTTCACAGATAAGTTCCGAAATGTCACTGCTTTGCAGCGTATTAGCCTAGCTAAAGAACTTTAAATAGCCTCTCTAATGGGCACCTGATACACCAGCGAGAATTCTGAGTCCCTGGTGAATTTCCACGTCCTCCCCTAAGGCTAGTCCTTATGAGGATTTGGACATGCCGCATTAATTTTTCTCACCCATGCACTCTCATATCTGCATGCCAGTCCAAGGAAGATGAAACGTCTGAACTGCTCTAAATTCATAACTTTGAGCCAAATGAGAACTAAATCAAATCTATCCCTGATATGGGCTTTGCAAAAATGAAAACTTACCAAGTCCTAATAAAAGCATTCATTTGCTTTCTGTTCTCCCAGCCCTGGGGGATCACTTAGACAAGAGCAACCTCAGGTGTTCCAAGCAGGGCTAGAAAATATAGTATCTGAAGTCTGTGAGACACTGACTTTATGTTTTCACACAGTGTAAGAAGAGGCAATTAAAACACTCGTAGTAAGACTGCCAGATTAATCTATCCAAATAAAATATGGAGATTGAAGGGGAGAGCTAAAACATATATATCAACTATTGATAAGCAACTGCCAAAAGTTCTGAATTTAAACTAAATTTTGAACCAGCTGTGTTTCATCCCCTGTCTCTAAGAGTAGCCCAGGCAATTGGGTGTGAAAATTCTCTAAACTTTTCCATTTGAGCCTTCTGCAACCATCCAGGCCAGACTGAAATCCAAAAACATTCTGTTTGGTGTTAGATCTATAAGTTTTCTTGATAGCTCAGGCTGTGCAGAATTTAACTTCTTTTCTTTTTTGATGGGCTAAAGAATGCATTTCAAATAGTTCACTGCAAGAGCTACTAAACTTTTAGTGACTAACAGGAAATGAGTGTATCTGCTTGTGTGAATATTGATCAATAAAAAGCCCACGAATCAGAATCCTTCAATGTTTTAAGACCCCACAGTGCTCAATAAAAGGTCCCAATGAACTTTGTGATATCTGACACTAAAAAAACACCTAGAAAAACTAATGTAAAAGAAATTCAAAAGCAACATAATTTACCACTATGTTTTAAGTCCTACTTCGATTCTAAATTACCAGCATTTTATTTGCAGCGGAATACGCTGTTTTTCAGTCATCTCACACGTATTCCTCAGATACTGCATCGCAAAGCATTGTAAAAAACTCCCAAATACCTCCACACATATGCACACACCAATGCACACACACACATGCTGAGAGGGAAAGTTTTTTTCATGAATTTAAATCAATGTTAGTATCTTTGTAACTTCCTTTGTATATGGACAGAGCACACAAACGCCGCCTTACAATTTATTCTTTCCAGTGTTGTTTTCCAACTGGAAGGACAAGGTAATTGTGCTGGAAGGTATACAGGATCCTTGTGCACAGAACTGCCGATGGAAAGGCATTATCTTCAAAGAGTCACACTCAGTTGAATGGATTTCCCAAAGTGAAGGTATTATTCTTCTGGGTTCTTCAGCTCTCCCATCAGTGCCATTCGTAGGGCACTATATTGCTCTCTGCCAGAGAGACCCGTCTGCTTACACAGGCAGACAGCTGAGGAGCCTCTGTTGTCCCCTATTGGGGAAATACGTATACAGGCACGGACCAGTACAAAACCCCATACATACATACCCATGCTTCCATTACATGTTTTTTTTTAAAAAAGGGACAAAGAACAAGCAAGGACAGTGTAATGAAAATCACTTTGTTTTCTAGATGGAGGTGATTTTTTTACTGTAACAGTTTGCTGTTACTCGCTTTGCAATTTCTGTTAGCTGATTTCGGAATGCCTTTTCTAAAAACTACAGAGGCTTCTTTTCGATGTGTCCTGCTTACCTCCGTTTTGAGGTAGAGCATTTTAATAGACAACGAGAAAGGATTTTCTGCCATTGAAAGCATTTGGCACAGAGCACTGCAGGTGTGTTGGTGTTTCTCTGATGTGTCTCCCAACCTTTCTTAGCAAGTCTGAACGTTACACTGTATTGAGAGACAGTGCTTTGTGTCCCATGCACACATGCTGCAGAGGCAAGGCCAGGTGAAGGAAGGTATTTGTACCCTACAGTTTCGCTGACCTTGTTCCAGATGCCTGAATTAGGCTGCAGAGGTCCAGGGGCTCACTCTGTCCGATGGGGAGAGACCACGGGACAACACAGGGTCCTTCAGCAACACTCCTTTCCTGGTGCCGCCCGGGAGCGATGCATCCGTCTCTCTCCATCAACCATGGAAACAGCATCTGGTGACCAACCGCTGCCTGGAACCCCGAAGGCAGGCGCTTAAAGCTGGTGTCGTGAGCACGATGCCCGTTTTGGGTGGGTAACCCATCTCATGGCCAGTGGTTGTGGAGCCTGTCAGCCTCCCCCATCCTGCCCTCCCTGCGTGGCAGGGGAGAAATTGGACCCCTGGTACATTTTCGCGCCCACCCACACCTGGCAATGCTGGCTTTGCAGGAGGGGAAAGGCAATTCGTTGCTTCTGTGAATACACCCATGATGCAAAGGCTGGAGACCAGGATGAAAACAGAGCAACATACATTTCCCTCAAAGAGTTATACTGAAAAAGAAAACAGATTTATTTATTTTTTTTATGTCTGGGAAGTGGAAATTAAAACCGCGCTATCCATCAATGAATTTATGGTATCTGAAACTCCCCTGAGCCCTAGGAAAACATAAAGCTCTGTCCTTTGGTCTTCTTTCAGTCTGCCTGGGTAAGCTCACTTTATGAGGCAGCATAATTTGCAGTGACCTTTTCTGAAGCTGTTGCTACACTGCCTGCTTCACTGGAAACCACATTTTCAGCCATGCATGATGTGACTCCACCTACACCGGGGTATAAATTTCAGGCTTTGTGGCCAAACCCTGCAATATAACCCGATGCGGTAGGCAGCCGTAGGGGTGCAGGACGCTGTCGGTGCCGCTGGGCTGCAGAAGGCGGTGCTGAGGGATGGTTTCTGAAGGCCGGTTGGCCCTGGTTGCGCCACAGATACATGCGCGGAATCACTGGGGGCGGGAAATGAAAGAAGAATTTAAAACTAGGAATGTCAGCAGTCTGCTTTTCTCTGGATTGCTGGAAGGGAGGAAAAAACATTACTTATCTAATTCCCACTTTAAAAAATCTTTACATGGATTTGATTTCCTCTTGGGATATTCAGGGTATTCAGATAATCTAATACATTTCTAGGGAGGGCTGTTTCAGTGTCTCTTTTTTAAACTTTTATAATTATTATTCTGCCTCTTACTTGTACAGAGGAAGGATTATGCAATTTTATAAAAGGATTTTCAGATTTAGTCCACCTGTGAGTATTAAAGTGTACCTCTGTCCCAATATATCTAAAGCCTCATACCCACTTCAATATCTACTGACTTTTTAAACCTTGTTTTTGCCATATATAATGTGGCAAATATACATATGCTCATATAAACACAGGCCCTTCTACAGTCAGCGGATGTTTTCCTTTGGTTGTAACTGTTTCAGGATTTCAGCTCCCACGTGTGTGGACTGCAGAAGCATGTGTGACATAATAACACATGTATTTTCTTAATATTTTAGAAATTATTATGCATTGTTATTATTTTATAATTATTTTGATACACAATAATTATATTTAATAGAACTGTGCAAGGCAGTCTGAAACGCTCCTTGACTCACAGAAGAATTGCCATCTAAAGGCTGTGCAGCAAATTTACCCTTGGAATTTGGTGAAACCCTACTGGTCAGATGAGTAGTTCATTTTCTTTGCTTTCTTGCTTTATCTCTCTTTATTTACCTTTATCTCTCTCTTACGTGGTGAAGAACTTTGAGGCTTCTTTTTTTCTTTGGTTAAGGAAATAAGCTGAAGTATCAATGATTTTTCTACTTGAGGAAATTGTATGTTGTGACATGTTTTTCCAAGTAGTGTGCTGGCCTAGCAAAGTAAAGAATATGTTCAGATCGCTTCAGGATCAATGCAATACTTTTTAGATGAATCCTCCTTCACTTAAATGATGACTGTAAAGTTCTTAAAAGCATTAACTGAAAGATATAACTTCCTGAAGCTACAGCGTAGTAATAGGAAATGAATTAATTTATATCCTAAAAAGTTTAAAGTGCAGAATGCATATTCTTATAGAAAAATGCCTAGAAACTGCTGTTGAGTTTGGCAAAAAAAGAGGAATTTTGATGAAAATGAAGAGAAGTAAGGAGAAAATACTGACAAGTTGGGGAAAAAAAAGTTGACATGTTTTTCAATTAAAATAATAATCATAAAATCTTTAATCTGAATTTCAAGAGCTTTCAACTGGAATCTGAAAAATTCTCTTTTGAAATGCAACCCCAGCACACCTTTGAAATTGATCTTTGTAGGTTCTTGCTGCTTCGCTCAAGTAACGGGCAGATGTTCTTGGCCAGATTGCATGCCCATGGCTCCCTGCGGGGCTGCTGGGACATTGCAACAGATTTCGGGAAGTCACAAGTGGTGTGAAGAAGTTTGCCCACATGGCAGGTTTGGCCAGTAGCCCCAGTGCAGTAGGTACAACACCTTTCAGACTTAACTTCCAGTGAGGTGTCACAGCAACACTTCAGATAAAATTGTTTTCCCTTCAGTCAAAGGTTGAATTCACTAACTTTGGGTAGGCCAAGAGCCTGAAACCTTCCAGTTTTCCAAGGCTTTGCTTGCTGACTAGACTAAAGTTTTCACAGAAGGCATCTTTCTTTTCAATTTAAAATGAAAACGGATGGAATCTGTTCACTTCACCAAATGTACCATCAGTGTGTTTGATGATAGCTGGTGGTACAAATTGTGTAGACCTGTTGTCTATTACATTTATTCCAACCATTTGACCCCTGACTATGTTCTTTCTACTTTCTTCTTGTGCTTTGCCCTTTGTTTCATCCACATCAAGATTTTTTCTAAGCTCTTTGAGCGCTTCTCTGAGCAATAGTCATAGAAAAGTCACCCTGCCAAGACAGTATCCTTTTCCACGAGTGGATCCCACTTTTTCCATTGCTTCGAAGAACACCACCACCAATAACAACAAAAATAATGTATCAAAAGTTATGCTGCTGTGAGTCTTAGGATGAGAAAACTTCAGCGCGTACTAGAAACAAGTGTGACATTCTGCATATAGTTCTCTGAAAGATTGTAAGTCAAAATCGTATCATTTAATATATACACAGAAGTGGTACTGTCGTCACATATCATGAGATATGACTGCAGCCCCTGCAGCTTTTCAGCTCCTTTTTTCCCTGTCGTCTGTACAGCTAATATCAGATGACAATGCTGAGATCCACCAGTTCTTTGCTAATACCCTGCTGGAAACTAGGGCCAGCATGTGACATCAGGCTTTCTGTCTCCCTCCTGCACCTCTTCCTTTCTTTCTCATCTCGATCCCTCTCAGATGCAAGTGCATATGCCTTTACCTGCCTCTCATGCGTATTTCTATACATTAACAGTTATACACAGCCTTTTCTTTTTACAGGAAGGATTCAGAACACTACTTTTAGTCATGCGAGATCCTTTTCTGTATCTCTGAGAAAGCTATTTATAAGGTTCTTGACTGAGGAATGAAAGGAAGACTAAATCAGTTCAGCAGAAATTATCTTCTTAATGGTACAATCTGAATTATACATTAAAGTACCATTTATTCAATGAATTTTATTATTCTGTTTAAAAAGGCAGAGACTTTTATGTGTTCCGTATGCTTACAAAGGTTTATTAGCTTGAGTAAAAGGTTATTATTATTCAATTGAATAATTGAATTTTAAATGATTGGTATTGCACTGCATATTGTAACTGCTTTTCCAGATGCATTTGATTATGTCAAATTTGCCTTTTAATTCCCTGTCTGGAGACCATTTTTTTGAATCATGCACTGTTTCTCACCCTCTGTAGTGGTAAACTAATGAAAACACACCATACAGTCTCTCATCTTCCATGTAAATTACTGTGCATACCTCTCCCGGTCAGACCACATCAGAGGCTATCTGGTGTCATATAATCCTGGATACTGATATGTGGAAAATCTTTTCAGGTGATTAATGCCATAGGCATCTAATTTTCCTGCAAAGCACTACTGCGGACTGCCATGTTTATGTGAATGTCAGACTTAGGGATACGAAATGCACATTTAGAAAAGTTAATAATCTGTGCCTAATCCCCTCCAAAAATTATCTGTTGGTATTTCTATAAGTAACTGCAGCTTTATTTCTTGTCGCTAATTGAATCACATATTAATTTATTACATGCAGTGTTCATTAAAAAACTTGGACCTTTGCTATAAATCTCATTGCATGAGTGAACTAAGTACATGTAAAGCTACACACAAAGTATCTTTGTGTTCAAAATATATATTAAGTTAAAAAGTCACAAAATAACTGTGCTTTGCTGTGTGTTTACGTGCTTTGGTGTTTGTTTGCTTAATGCTAGAGCAAATGTGCCCTTCAAAAAGGTTTCTTGTTTGCTAGAAACATAAGAATTTTCCTTGACTGCACACTTGGAAAATGCGGTTGCTGGGTGTAGCACTGAAATTCTCTATTAAGCTAACAAATGGTAAACAAAACAATAATAAAATATCAGAGCAGGCAGCCCTGGAGTGGAATATTCTGTAAGCACTAATTCTTCATTGCTGCGTTCAATAGCTCACTGATAACGTTAGCGTGGCCAAAGGTGCTGCGTTTGCTTGCATGTACCTATGAATTACATAATTGTCTGCTGTTATCAGGCTGCTTCTACCTCTGCTGAAGAGTTCCCTCAGCCAGGGGTTGTCCAATAACTTACCTAGAAGCAGCATCAGCCTTCCACAGCCTTCCGTAATTTCGAGCAAATTATGTTTTAGAAAGTAATCATTGATTCCTGAGATTTGACATAGGAGAGGAAGCACTTTAAAAGTGGCTTTGAATACTCTTAATTAGCTCAAGAATTACAGGCTCACTCCTCTCTCACGCTGCCATTACAAGCATTTAGCTCAACTGATTTCAACAATTGCTTCTCTTTTACATGGGTGTGAGGGAACAAAAAACCCAGGTTGCATAAATTGTTAACAGCTCTTTCATACAGCTTCTTTATTACCAGATAAAACTCTGATGAAGGACATTGACAGAAGATCAATACATGAAACCACTTAAGACCTGACTTTTATGCTACTGGTAGATACTGAAAATCACAGAAAGAAGTATTTGATTTTGAAGCTCTTACTTAAGCCTATGGTTGGTTTGATGCTGCTTTTCCTGAAGAAATATTTCACCTTCAGGAGGTGTACTGCCTCCCAAATAAACTTACTCCACGGCTCCGATTGCAGGGGTGTGGGACCGGGAACAGAGTGCAGTCTTTCATCGAGTAATGAGCAACTTCATCTGACAGCCTTCGTTAGAGGGAATAAGAACCCACCTTCATTCCTCCATTTCTCATGGATGCTGCTCTGGGCTGATGCGATGCACCGGTGTCGGCACCTGAGGGGGCTCCGTGGGAAAGGCTGCATGTCTCAGGAGGGGAACTACGGGCTTCGGGGAAGTCTGGGGCCTTTTTCCAAAGAATTGGGAAATTGCCTCATCAACGATGATCTTCACCTGTAATTTATAGAGGCCAGCTCACAGCTGGGGGATAAACAACAAATGCTATTGAACTGGCCAGTAATACACTGTCTGTGGGCTAATATAGCTCAGGATATATTCACTGCCAAAAGTAAATTAAACATTTTCCTTGAGATTCACTTAGATAGCAGTGTTTGTTTATGTAGTGGTTTATCTGCATGTGAAGAAGTGATCAGGAGTTAAAGTGCAACTGCAATCACATATAGTAAATCCAATTTATATTTATTCCTCCAACCTAATAGCTGGCAAATACACGTTTCTGCACTTCTAGCAGTCTTCCTTAATTTGTTTCTGTCAAATGAAGAGCAAACATTTAATCACAGGTGTTTTGTTTTGTTTTCCTTTCTCCTAAAGAAACCCAAACACACCAACACTGAAAGTTACAGAGGTGGACATTTTTAGAAAGTTACTCCTCAGACACCTAATGAAGACCACCATACTTTACTTGCTTTCTTCCAATAGTTATTAAAGCCATCCTCAGTCTTCAAAATCTGAGCGTTATGAAGTGGAAATGCCCGTGCTGGAAAGCGCTCCGATACGGCTGAGTCTTGATGACAGGCTTAATCCCAAGGTCAGCGGAAGCTCAGTTGTGCTCCTTTTTCTCCCTGAGGTAGTTGAAGAGGACGTCCAGCCCCCCTTCGACGATCTCGGGCAAGGGCCGGGACAGGGGGTTGTGGGCGATGTGGAGGCCTTTGTCCATCGGGTTCCAGGCGATGCGTGGCAGCCGGTGCAGCAGGTAGAGGTTGTCCGGGAGAGTCTGTATGGCGTTGTAATCGACATTTAGTAACTCCAGAGTGGTGACAAAGCAGAGAGACCGTGGCAGGGTGCGTATGTTGTTATTCTCTGCAATAAAGATTTGCAGATTGACCAGATACTGGACACTCTCTGCGATGTTTTCAAGCCTGTTGGACCCCAGGTGCAAGAAGTCTAAGCTCCTCAGTGTGAAAATGCAGAGGGGAATCTGCACAAAGCGGTTGTTGCTGAGGTTCAGTTTCCTCAAGCTTGTCAGGTCGGTGAAGCTCAAAGGCAATTGCGAGACGCAGTTGTGTGAGAGGCTCAAAACCTCCAGCTTCCTGCACAAGCTGAGCTCCGCTGGCACCTCTGTCAGGCGGTTCATATTGATGAACAAGACCTTCAGGTTCCTCAGCAGCCCGATCTCTTTAGGCAGACACTTGAGGCAGTTGCCACCCAAGTTCAGCACTACCAGTCTGTCCAGTTTCCCCAGTGAAGGAGGAATCACCACCAGCTGGTTGCATGAAAGGTTCAGCTTCTGCACCTCGGGCAGTCCCCACAAGAAGTCCGGTGTGCTGGTCATCCCTTTCATTATGAGGCTCAAGCTGACATAACGCAATCCCTGTTTCAGCAGTGTCTTGGGCTCTTTCCCTGAGAGAAGAGCATCTTCCCACGCAGACAGCTTTGGACCTTTCCTCAGAAAAATCATGCTTCTTCGCCCCTCGTTCTTCGAGTGCTCAGTTCCCATAACACCCCGTATCCCTCCTGGGAGATGAAGTGAGGTTTTCCTCCCTTGCAAGTGCTACACCAACATGCAAATGCCAACAGAGGATGGCAGCTTGCAGGAGGTGCGAAAGTCAAAGCAAGGAGACAAGGAGGAGCCTGTGAAAAGCATCTCAGTCCAACGGAGCAGTTTCCATAGCTGCTGAGGAAAGTTTCACTTTTGGGGGCTGATGTTGGTCTTGGTGCACAGTCTGTAACGAAATACTTGCTCCTGACTTGTGAGCAAACCTCTTCAATTCAAACCGAATGCCACAGGGCAGCTGTCACTGTCATTTGGCCTGGGCTTTATTGGACAGATAAGTATCTTCACTGCAAAAAGGTCACAAGGATGCTGTATATAACTTCACCATGTCAGCTTTCTTGGCTATCTGGTGCATACCATGGCTGCAGGACAATTAACAAGAATGACTTCAAAAAACAAACAAGCAAGCTATAGAAGAAAACAAGCAAACAAAGGAGCCATCATTTCAGTTCAGATTTAAAGGACATTTTCGCAATAATTTTTCATTTGATATTTCTAATTTCACTGAAATAGTTACCAGTCCACCAGAAAACTGTGTGCTGCAAAAATTCTGGTAAAGACTTTTTATGCGAGTCCTCATTTTCCATTTAGTTAAAAAAAAAAAAAAGAAAAAGTTAATACTCATAAAAAGTGTTAGTTTTCACATCCCCTTTGTGGTGAGAATAGGCCTCTTTCTTTCCAGAAGGGGTACCACCTTCACTGCCGCAGTGACATTTTCCACTGGTATCTGCGCCCACTTGGATGATTGCTTGCTACGCACGTTGCCAAGTGTGAGCAGTCACACCACAGAGTTCTACCCAAACGACTCTGTCCTAAATGCCCTGTGCTACTTTCACATCTATCAGCGAGATTTTTGGGGACTGGTTCTTTTGTGCTGCAGAAAACATAGCCACTTGATGACCCTTTACCCGTGAACTTTCCTGTTTTTCTGGGCTATTCTGGGATACAGGAGGACTAGCAGTCAAATAGCTCAAACTATAAATGACATTTAACGCCGGGATAGAGGGACTGATGGGAAAGGAAGGAAGCAGTGAAGTATAATAATACCCGACAACAGCTGAAGCTAGCTCTGCTGATGAAAGGAAATTGTGCTGCTACGGGAATATGCAGTGAGTTTAAACTCAAAGGGACCCTGAAAAGGATGCACAAAAACTTCAGGCACCATTTAAACTAGGTGAAAATTGCAGAAAGTAGTACAAGATCTTCAGTGCTTTTACTATCCAGTGGATCCATGGTGATGGAGATGGTGTGCCGCTGCCTGAGAGATCTGGTGATGGGTGTACCCTCCCCACTACCTTGTTTCAGGAAGCCTCACCTTAAAACCTGCATTAGCTCAGATGCTAAAGGACTATGCGTGAAACTGCAGTTGGGAGTCAGGGCACTCTTTGGAGTCAATCCCTGCCATTCCTTCTTACTGCCAAGCACCGCTCAGTCTCTTTTCAGATTTGGGTCCCTCATAGAGCTGCATCTGCTTGGGAGGAGAGAGGACAGAGGGGGGATTCCCACCGTCATGCCTGGTAAGCTGGGTCCTGCAACAGGAGAGGAGCTGGGACCACAGGGAGAAGCACGAGACGGTGGTGAGCTGACCAAGGCACGCGATTAAAATGTGCCTCTTAACAGGGCTGCAGGGCTGAGGGAGCTGGGCTTGTTCAGCCTGAAGAAGAGAAGGCTGAGAGGGGACCTTACAAATGCTTATAAGTATCTTAAGGGCCGGTGTCAAGACAGTGGGGCCAGGCTATTTTCAGTGGTGCCCAGCAATAGGACAAGGGGTAACCGGCACAGACTGCAGCATAGGAAATTCCATATGAATACGAGGAAGAAATTCTTTCCTTTGAGAGTGACAGAGCACTGGAACAGGCTGCCCAGAGGGGCTGCAGAGTCTCCTTCTCTGGAAATATTCAAAACCTGCCTAGACGAGGTCCTGTGCAGCCTGCTGTAGGTGACCCTGCTTTGGTAGGTGGGGTGGACTAGAAGATCCACAGAGGTCCCTTCCAGCCCCGACCATTCTGTGATTCTGTGATTCTGTGATTGATTCTGTGAAGCCAGCTGGTCCTGAGCCTGAAATACTGCATTCTGTGGAGTGCCTGGATGAACCTGAAAAGGGCTGAGGTCAGTTGTAGCTGTGGGTAGAGCAGGCTGGCAGCCTGACCGAGTCACAGATCCCTCCCTTGCAACCACTTTCCACCAGTATTTGTCAGTTTACAAACAAACATTATATCACACCCCATCGCAGTCATAACCTCTGACTCAGTGTTCTTGTTAACCATCACCCGACCACGCTGCCCAGAGTGGCAGAGATAACCCCGCTGCTGAAGGCGGAGGAGCTGCTCGGCAAGGAGAGGAAACCCAGCGGCAGACCAAGCTTGGGACAGATTTGATCTTGCATGACAGAGGGATCTAAGGCTAAAATGTGGCCCTTCAGCCCATGCAGGTGGAGAAGCAAAAGCCAGACCCTCTCGTGAACCCTGACTCTCGGTTGTCTGCCCAGCTGCTGTTAAAAATGCACCTATTATCAGACAGCCTAAATGGATTTGAACAAGGCATTCGCCCTGCAGCCGCAAACACGAAGGGAAGAAAAAAGCCTTTTAGAGAGTGTTTGCAAAGCTGGGCATCTCCCTTCTTTTAATCACGCTGCTGGAAGGAGGAACCTAGCGCAGCTCTGCCCAGCAGCCCTGCCCCTGGCTGGGCTCACATGTGCCCGCGTCCCCACAGTCACATCAGGGCTCTTCCTTCTGGGGGTCACTTCAAGTAACAGATGAAAACAAAACACAAAGGAAGCATGGCCTCCCCATAGCCACAGTTTCCCCCCTGGCTAGCCAGATATTTTTGGATGAGAATGTCGTCCCCAGCTCCAAAACGCATTGGAGTCCACTGCCTGGGGACTTGGCAGGGCCACAGAAATCCCCATTTCCTAACGACGTGACTCAGCCAAAGTGCTCTGTACCCTGCCCTGGCTTTGCATCCCACCACTGGGTTGAAACTAAGCCCGTACAGCCTGAGTCGGGCTGGTGTTGGAAAGCTTCTCCCTGGGCTCTCTGACAAACAAAAATGCTTGCTCTGCTTCAGTCTTGCAGCATCTCCTGCTATTGTGCTGCTGGGTCTCCACTGTTCGTCAGGCAGCAGCAGCAGCAGCAAAGGGGATTTAAAAAAGAAATTCCACATCTGCAGCTTCCATTGTCCGGTTCCCTTCCTGCCTCCGTGACTACCGTAACTGCTGCGCGATGAGAAAAAATAACTGTTTCCTTTTCTTTGTTCTCCAACAGAAAAACAGGCTATGGAGCACTCTTGCAGTTGTGGAGAAGGGAAACACTGAGGTAACCAAATAAAACTCCTTGCTTGAAATAGGGATAGTAAAACCACAGTGGCCTCATCTGGACATCTCAGGAACTAAATTTCTGAACAAAAATAGTCCCTTGTCTGTTGGTGTCCTGGACCGCTTTTGTTCAAACGCGTTTCAGTTCCCTTTTCTCTGCCCTGCCCAGTGCTGTGCCGTGAGGACGGATTGATCCCTTTGGGCCGCTCGTCGGTTGCGGGGCCGGTGAGAACACTGACCAGTGTAGGCACAGCCTGGCAGAACGCAGAAATGAATTTCATGCATGCAAGTTTGGCAAGGGAAAAAACCCCTCCAAATTGATGGGGCTGAGATAATACAGTGTAGTTGATAATTGCTTCGTGGATTAAACAAAAATGTTAGCGGGGGGGGGGGGGGGGGGGGACGAAACAAAATTTGGGGTGGAGGAGGGTGTCGTAAAATACAAAAAGAAAAA
>Ga0181612_158803_pt1 | contig 13099 bp, 8 predicted proteins | sample HoacroProtozoa21_FD_119630 | JGI IMG/M metagenome (GOLD analysis project Ga0181612, IMG submission 119630) | Hoatzin crop microbial communities from Cojedes, Venezuel. Combined Assembly of Gp0051906, Gp0051904, Gp0051908
AGTCCACCCATCAAATCCATGGCTCTCCAATTTAGAGAGAAGGATCTTGTGGGGGACCGTGTCAAAGGCTTTACAAAAATCCAGATAGATGACATCCATTGGTTTTCCCTTGTCCACCCTTGTTGTTATACGCTACAATTACTTTTTTGATCAAGATATAACTTACATATTGTAAAAGTTCATTATTATAGGGAATACATTTAAAATATACTTTATATTTTTTACTTCTAGGTCAGATATTAAATGTCTCTGCTTTATGACATATATCTACATCTTATCTCTGGTTTGGAGTGTTTAGTCACCGAAAGGAATTTTTCACTTTTTGTACAAACTTTGGAATCCCAATTACACGTATGGAAAATTTTTAGATTTAAGGATCTGAAAGAGTATAGTAAAGTGGGTGAAGATTTTTAGCTGCTGGGTCCTCTTTCCCTTTTGAAACTTTGCCTTTCTAGGTCTAACACGTTATATTAGTCTCTGTAAGAATTGTCAGGGTTATCCATCATCGTTGAAGTTGGAGGAAGGCATTCACAAATAAGAGAACATTATTCTTGAAGTCTATAGGTTTACTAAGAACATTTTAGAAGCAGCACAAAATAGACAGCAGAGGGGGCCAGGCTCTGTACATCACCAACCCAGTTGCTGTCAGTTTGTTGCAGTGATTTTGTTCTGTAGACAGAGGTTCTCTGGTTAGTCCATTTAGCTATTATAGCATTTTTTCTGTTCCTGCACTTACTGGGGAAAACAATGGATGTTCAGAGCACTTTTTTGAGTAGCTTTTGTGATTCCTTTTTGTCATACACTTAAAAAAATCCCCAAACCACACAGGACAAAATACATAATCATCAGTTTTCCCATTACTTCTTTTTTCCTGTAACATTAATTTGATCATGTCTGGAGGATGGGGAAAAAAAACCAACCAAACTTCTTTAAATATACAGACCTTATAATGATGAATCACTAGACCATTTTCTGCATAGCTAAAAATCCTGATTCATTGCCTCATAGACTTCTTTTCTTACAAAATAATGAATTGTATATAAATTTTTAAAATGAGGTAATTGTAGTAGGCAGCATTTTGGTGCACATCTTTTTTTTTTTTTCAAGTACTGTATTAGTACCAGAGATAATTAATTTATCAAAAAATACATGTAAAATTCACTCTCTGTTTTTCTGTTTGCAGACGTGCATGCGTTGCTAACGTGTCATCAATGATGATATATTTTTGCACCTTGATGTGCCAGTTAGTGCACAGTTCTTAGCTGTTCTACTTTTGTTAGGTCAGTATTTAGTATTACTGCCTTCACAGACCAACATGTTTTTTTTCTTGAGAAAATACAGCCTATTAAGGATCTCCTAGTGGTACACAGCTTGGGTATGCCTATTCAAATGTGATGCCGTTGCTGTGGCTGAAAAGGTGCCTTAATTTGAGGGGGGGGGTTATTTGAAAAATACTGCAAAGAGTGTTCCTTTCAGCTGAAAAATGATGTTACTTCTTAACCCCATAAGGTAACTTGACTTGATTGTATAAGCTTTGGAAGGACACTAGCCTTGCATCAAGTGTTGCCCCACAGGGGAACTGGTCCTTCTGGTCTTGCAGGACTGGGCTCATTGTAGCTAAATCTTCAGCAAATGACAGATACTTTGGGATGTAATGGTAGTTTTGCTATTTTTTAAATTTTCTTTCTTGTACTTGACTTTAATGTCTTTTTCTTGTCTTTTTAAATGAAAATAGATCAAATACAGCAAAATGGGCCATGCTACTTTTTTAAGGTGATGTAAAAGGTCATTTAGTTACTCTCTCAGGAGATAAACATTCTTCAGCTAGAAACTCAATTCCATCATTTGAAGTTAGTAAAAGGAAATATAATGCATACATTTTTCATTAAATATATCCACTATATCTTACAACTATTTTAAAAAACAGGTCTGGAGCCAACATGGCAATAATGATGTACTGCAGCAGTCCCTGGATTAACGCAGGGAAGATAAGGCCTCTTAGAAACTGCCTGGTGTGCACGCTTGCTGTTGTTGCGTTTGTTTTCATCAATGTGCTTTTAAGAAGCATTGGAATAGGGACTGCATTTCTGATGAGGTGTGTATAAAAAAAGGGAGGGAGGTGGGCAACGAAGGACTAACTCATTTGTATAGAAGGATCAAGGCTGGGAATGGTTGTGGTGGCTTTTGGAAGAGTCAGAAGAGAACATCAGTCTTCTAGGTGTTACTGAGCCTTACATCACTATCTCCCCTCAGGTATGAGGAAGATAAGGGGGAGGGTTAGAAAGTTTTCTTCCACTGCATGTTAATTGCATAGGTCCAGTTTATTCTAGATTACAGAACTTGAATGTATTCTAATTCTTGTTCAGCTAATATAATGTATACAATGTTGCTCTTCTGTTCTGATGGGTTTTTTTAACTTAAAAAAATCTTAAGTTAAAAAAAATTGGAAAAATATAAAAGTTATCTTCTACTATAAAAATACCAGAAGAGTGCAGGTCATCATGCAAATGTAGGAAAATGGCAGTCACTGTTACATGTATATGATGCAGTTCAGTATGGCCTCTCAGCACAGACAGTGAAGGGTTGTTTTCTTCTGTGTGTTAATGCTGAAACATTAACGGAATGGACACTGAGTTTTGGTGCTTTACTGCTGAAGGAGTTGAACGTACACTTGTACAGTGATGTACTCCAATGTCCTTGTGTCTGTGAATGGACTTTTGACAGAACCAGAAGTAGGATTCTATATATATCCCACTGTATGTAGGGAGGTTGTGAACAGTTCTTTCTTGGTATACTGCTGGTGAAAGAAAAACAATAAAAATGCAATTCGCATCAACTGCTGAAAGTCTCTGATGCGTTTAACATAGACAGCAACTTTCAAAAATATTTGAGTCTGCTTTCTGATGAATGCTTGATATCATCCTTTGGGATATGATCTCTTTGTTGGATTAAAGGTACTAGTCCTTGCATTAAATGATGTTGGTTTTCTTCGTCCTGATACTCTTTACATGATCTCTTTTAGATGGCGCTGTCTATTATAGCACTCAGCCTCCTTACGTTTATCTTCCCTATGAAATAGCTATTGGAGTTCACTGAACAAATTTCTAAATGATTTTCCTCCAAGAGTTTACAGGTTCTGAAAAATCCATTCATATCAAAACCAGATTCCCTTTGCTCCGTCCGTGTGTGCATGCATGTGTGTGTGGTATTTTTTATGTTGACCTGAAGATTTGTTTTACTGCCAGACCCATGTGTCTGCTTAGGGGGTTGTACTCCCACTGTGGTGTTTACTCCCATGTTGTCTGATCTATCAGCAATCTAATTCACAGATAGCATCATAATTCATGGTGTAATAGATCTTCCACACTGTTTTGCAGGGGAAACTTATTAAAGATAAAAATCTCATGTGGCAGTTGCCCTTTCAGCAGTTTAAGTTTTTGATTTTTGCTTTCCGTCTTAAATGTATACTGATTATGCCTTGACACCTCTCCTGCTACACATTCGTTTTTCCGTGGTCTTTCTGACAGACTGACATGAAACTGGTTGCTTTTAGCTTTTGCCATTGCTTTCAAAGCATCTGATCTGGGCAGCAAGTTTTATTTTCCTTGGAGGTAAGCTTAATTTACTGGTTGTTTCATCAAATCTTGAACTTTTTTGCACAGAAAAGTTACTATGAAAATTGGCTGGTTAGAAACTATACTACCTCCGTGCTTAGACTGCAGTCTGCCATGACCACTTGTGCTAGATATTCCAGTTCTGTTCTTTCGTAGGTCTGTTGCAGATTATTTAATTGTCAATACTTTATTTTGAAGATAGACAGAATTAGAGTGTAGATTAAACGCAAGTTCAAATTATTATTCATTCTGCTTTCTTCTAAATATACTTTTTTGACACAGGAGGATTTTGTAATTTTTCCATGTAGGAAATATTTTAGCAAGAAATTATTTATAATTTTGCTTATTTCTCTTCTATTGGTTTCTTCAGTCGATCAGAAGCTTTAAGTGTAGGCTTTGATGATAACTTATTGCTAATCATGAATAAAATATTTCAGAAGTCATTTACTTTTTAAAGTCAGAGCAAGCGTAAAATGGTTTAAATCCAGACTGTTTTACAGAATAACTGATTATGTTGCTTAATCTAAGCAGAAATTGAGATTTGTTTGGAAAATAAGTACAGATTAAGGAATGAGTTTAGAAGAGGAGGCTCTTGGCATGTGAAGTTTAACCTAGGTATTGCAGACTGGCATCTGAGTAAACAGAAATATGGGCATAATAAATAAGCAGAAAAATTGCCAAGAAGTGCATTCCATCTCTGATACCTGAAGATAATGATTATAGATGGCACTTGTGATGAACTGAAAAGTTTCAGAATAATTGATTCAACCATTTTCTAAAATGAACAGCTATCATAGCATTTTAAAAGATAGGCCTGTGGAAGAAAATGCTAGAGACCTAGTCCATTCTCCTGACCATAAATTATACTCAGATGTAAGTATTGTTCCCAAATACATGGTTACAATCAAAGTGAAATAATAGTGTGTACACGCAGGATCATAACATGAGTGAAGTTCACCAATTCAAGCGTGAATCTGCTTTGCACTGACTCTTGCTTCAGGAGATGGGTACAGTCAGAAGAATGGGTCATCGAGCCCAGCTGTTTCTGTGCTCTCCCCTCCCCTCCTGTCCCTGATTGAGCTGTCTCTACCTGATGTCCCTTATCTCCCTGTGATGCACTAGCAGCATCACCCCGGGACTGTGCTGCTCCCACCTGACTTGTCTGCTAGAACTTTCATCCTTCCCCTTCTGCATTCCCCCTAGAAGTCTGACATAAGGACATGCAAGAAAGCTGTGCTGTGGAAGGAAGCAGAGGAGTAAATATGATAACAATGTTTTGCTAAATGCAACTATTAAGTAAATCTGTGTAAAGGAGCAGTTGTGTAGGCACCTTTATATGTGCTTGCCCTGCTGTGCTGTAAGGGAATTAGAGGAGGAGAAGAAAATTTGTCTGAGGAACCAGCTAAAAACTCTAGCGCAGATATGACCTAACTTTGAACTAATTACTCAGACCCTTATATGACTAAGGGGCACAAGGCCCGTGGCACATTTCTCGGTCCAGATTGCAAGATTGCAGCATTTGCAGGAGTTGCAGCTGGGAGATCCCCAAAGTTCTGGCTGCACTGTGGTGCGATGTTGGCGTAAAGCTCCCTCTCAGGGCTGAATTAGTGGGTGTTAGTCTCCATAATGACATTGGCGTTGGTCCTTCCAATGTGCATTAGCTGGAAGTTCCTGTGCCATTTTCCATCTGACCAAGTTCCAGGATGGTAGCTGTGCTTGAATAATCTGTGAGCTGCACGGGGCTGAGGAGCAACCTGCTGGCATTCCCTGTATTAGCTGGCCAGAAAGGCTGTACAAGTTGTTAAGAAATGAACACTGATAGGAGTTCCTTTGGTATGCATACCACCTTGCACCTTTGTTCTGCCCTTCTCACAGCTGTCCTTAAGCAAAATGATCTCATGTTATGTGGTATCATGGTGTTTTCTTGTGATCAATTGGATGATTTCTTTCCCCTTATGTTCTATTTGGAGCATCAGCTCTGTTGAGAGAGGCACTCTACTTCTCTCTGGTTGCATTTTCCTTTGGCACCTCCAAGGTAAGTTCAGTCAGGGGTATGAGGTGCTCCAGGTGCCAGAGCAGAGATTCTTTTGCTGCCTGTGGAGAAGCAGGTTGTTCCCCTACAGCCAGTGGAGGACCACACTGGAGCAGATACGCACACTGCTGTCCTTGGAGGACCCCACGCCAGAGCAGGTGGATATTCCCTAAAGAGAGCCTGACGAGAGTCCACACTGGAGCAGGCTTATCCTGAAAGACTGCAGTGCATGAAGACTATCCACACTGGAGCATGGGAAAAGCGGGAGGAGGAAGGAGCAGCAGAGAAGATATGTTATAAACTGATTGCCTCCCTCCTCCTGTTCCCCATCTCTCTGCACTGCAGGGCAAATAAAGCTGAGCCATGCACTGGGGTAGGGAAAGAAGTTGAACCTGGGAGAAAAAGAGGGAGGTGGCAGGAAAATGTTTTTAGATTTTTCTTTCTTACCAGCCATTCTATTTAATTTTAATAACAGCTGGTAAACGATCTGCTCGTCAGCTGACTGGACATGAAGTGTGTGTGTGTGTGCGTGTGAGAACTGTCCTTGTGTAAATTCATATTTTAGTAAGGAAGGGTAATGGGACAAATACAGAAATCAGTTGTATTTATGCTAGAAAACTTTTTTTAATAATTCAGTGGAATAATATTTTATGTAATGTAAGCTTTTAAGAAAGTATTTAGTGCTATACCTGACAAAACTTGGTTAACATTACTCCCTGTAAAAATTGTTGACTGCGTTAAAAAGTACTTGTAGGGTCAGTAAAGGGTAATGATAAAACCTTGATTTTAAGGAATGTGGCAACTAGGTGCTTCTAGGATTTGCAGTACAAGTAAATATAACATATTACTAGGGATCTAGTGGAAAGATTGAATGCTGCATTAATTACATTCACAGATGGTCATAAAATTAGGATATTGAACAAATACAGAGGAGGTTATAATACAAAAGGACAGAAAGAGGTTGGAAATACAGGCAAGAGAGAAAATTTGGTGCTCTGGAAATATGTAAAAGAAAACATCTCAAAATATGCAAAATATGAATATTCAGTGGCAGAAAAGTGTTGAGAATTAAATGTTAAAACAGATAAACATGAGAATGGAAGCTAGTTAGGAAAGCAGTTTGGACAAGACGGGCATACAGGAGAGCAGGATTCAGGTGGTGTGGGCAGCCACTGCAGACACCCTGAGGACATAATTTTCTTTCCTTTGGGGTATTTGCCCTTGCAGTGCAAAGGCTGCTATCTGTATTGAGTTATGCCCATAGGCAGGAGCTTCGGGATTTTATACCAGGGGAATCATCTCAGCTTACTTCCTTATTTGAAGGACAGATCTAGATCTGGTGGTAATTAATTTGATGTCTTATGGCTAGTTTGCATTGACTCACCTGAGCCTTGTCCGTTTGTTTTCAGGATCTAAAAGCAGCAGATCCCATCCTTCCCTGTGACTAGAAGTATGTGTGGAAAAGAGGTACAGACTGTGGGACCGACTTTGTCCAGTAGAAGGGTTCAAGAGAAAATGGTGAAAGCAAGGTAGATGATGTGAGGAAATAGACTTTCATCATGCTGTGAGCACCACTAGGGTGGTGAGCTGGATGAGTAGGTACCCTGGCAACCTACCCAGCTTCCAAGCCTTTTATACCAGAATGTCTCTATTTAGCCTTAAAAAGTATGGGAAAAGCATGGTAGATCTTCAGGTGTAAACAATCCAGTGCAGAAGATTACTGGTAAGCAGTACAGGGTACCTTTAACTTTGAGACAGGAGAAAAAAACACTGCAATCCATGTGGAGCAGATCTTCTTGCTTTTTAGCTAAAAAGGGGCTGGTGCTTGGACTGAGGGATTTGTGTTGTCTGTGTCGTCATATGAGAAGCCATCTGTCTTAAGTGTATTTATTTATGGGTTCTAAATTTATATTAGTTTACCATTTAATGTAAAGCTGGTGTTTGTACCTTGTCTTTATCTGCGTGCAGGATTCAGGGTTGTTTTGTTCATCTACTCCTTTTGTATGTAATTATGTGAGATCATGTTTGAATTCTAAAAAATAAAGAAATGTTGCTAGATTATTATTTGATTATAAAGTTAAATTTAGACATGAATATCCAGTTCAGAGCTGGGGAATAATGTCTGTAGCCAAAAGGAAGGGCTTTGTTGGTGGATGAATAGAAAATCAGGGACAGCTTACAAAACTGCCAGTTTATTGATCAAATGCCCGATAACACGAGTACAGCCGCAATATATAGACTTTTCCAATAGCAGAAGACAACAATTACCCCTAATACAGGTTAAAAAGCATTGCACAGGTGTAGCATCTCATTCCAGCAGTGAGGCTTGCTGTTCCTGGGAGTTGGCACTGAGAGGCAGACAAGCTGGAGAATTTCCACTCGTCTATCTGGTAGTGACATGTCGCCAAGAGAAGCTATGGAAGCATCATCGCCCTGGAAAGGCATTAGCAGTTTTCTTTTCGGTGGGTGTGTGTGTTTTTTTTTTTTTTTTTTTTTCCCTGTGATTGTTTTTGTGGTTTTGTTTTTTTTTTTTCTTTCTTTTCCAAATATACCAGGAAAGCGTTAATGATTGTGGGGATCCTGGGTTTCTGATTACATGGATATCCTATTCATGACTGTGCAACCACTTCAGTCACTTCCATCTCTGGCTGAATTTCCAATGCCTTAAAGGAAATTTCTAAGTGGGTTAAAAATTGACTGAGACGCTCAGCATGTCTCCAGACGAATTTCTTCAACTATTTGCCTACTGGTGTATTGGCAAAGCAGTTGCATGGCTGTGAATTCAGCCAGTCTTCATGTTACATGCTGATGTGTTTAGATCTTCTAGAACACTCACAGTTTCACCTGTTTTCTTCATCAGTGCATTCAGTTCTGCAGTAACAGATTCGTAAAATGGATGTGTGGGATTGACAGTTCTTCCAGGTAGCAAATGCCTGCTACTGCAGCTGGGACAGGGGAAATTCCCACAGTAGAAGACAAAGTAACTCATAATCTCAAGAGGCACAGAGAAACCGTAACTGTCTGTAGGTTGTATGCCATTTACAGCCAGAGAGTGTAAGATGGATGACTTTATATAGCACTAATGATCTTCATATAAGTTTCTTAGCCTTCATATAACTTTCTTAGCTAACTTTACTGACCTTTTGGAGATGTTTACAACAAAAATGCTTCTATACTTAATTATGCTCACTGTTTGACCAGGTTTTGAGCCCTTGAATTTGCATATCATACGAGTTCGTCATAAAATATACACATTCTGGAAAACATGTCTGAATTCTTGGCATTGCGTGTGTTTGGTCTTACATTTTTTTTAGGCATCATATGTTCTAAATGCGCTTTAACTGCTTTGTAAAGGCATGAGTCTACTACAAGAAATAGGTGAATGGGGTGGGAGGAGGGCAGAAATCGCATGATTTTATTTCTTAATGCTATTTAGTGAGAATCTGGGCTAACAAGAATACAATTCATTTTAGTGAAATGACACAGAAGATCTAGCCTCATCGTCTACTATAATCAACAATTGGCTATATCAGTTACTAGTCATTTAACTTTCCCTCATCAGTCACTGTCTGCAGTAGCAGAACCCAAGGAGAGACTGTGCTGGCTGTTGCTCTTGTAAGAAGTAAATCTTTTAAAAGTAGTTTATAGGACTTGCTGCAGATGTCAGAACAGTGGTTCATTTTGGCCTGTGTACTGCCCCTAGAAATTTCCAGTAACTGCTTCGGAGAAAGACTTACAGCTCACAACACTTCAGTAAGCAGATATGGAATAACTGGTTCAGAGGACATTGTTTTTATGAACTCAAATTTAAAGTTGGTATATACTTGGTACATAACTTTATTTCAATTATTCTTCCAAACTCTTTTGGCCAGTTTCTCAGTGATTTAGCTCCACCATAGTTAACACAAGCTTAAGATCTGAACCTGGTATTTTGTTTGGTTTTGCTTCCTTATTTTCAGTAAGTGTTATTTAATAATAGTGTTTATGTTAACCACTAAATGTTTAAACCTTTTTTATGAATCCACCTTATATATTCCTTTGTTTTGTTTGTTTGTTTTTTAAATTAAGAGTTGACCACGTTGGCATTTCTTAATGCTATTTGCTGTTACACTTTCATCCTAAGCAGCACACTCTGCAGCGTTTCTCCAAGTTGTAGGAGTAAGAAACTTTTCCATTGCAGCTAATGATTCCAGATCTCTTAAATTATGTAAATCTAGGTACAATTGAGAAAGCCACGCCCTAAGGAGACAGTGAAATCTTGTGAAGAATATTATGTTGCCACTTTCTATTCATTCTTTCTAGCTATGTGTCCTTGAAGAGGAATGAATGTCTGTCACTGACTGAGGTCTTCAGTCCTATTCCAGTAGTTAAGGAGGTTCCTTGCCACTTACAGGCAGTGTGAGACACAGCAGTATTTACGTGTCTAGTTACACTGCAGCTTAAAGCACGGAGCTGCATAGGGATTATGCATACTTGACTGAAAAATGGCCATTTTATTAGCTGTTAGTAGTGTATATGTGCACAATCCTTGTCAGTGCTTTTCATATGAAATAATTTGAGACACTGTTATTTCTTCTGATCCTTTGATTTTGATAGATTAAAGAATTTCACATACAAATGAATTAATGCTGTACGATGACTAGCCTTTTTGGAGTAGGATTTGAGTTCAGGTTCTTACCACAACCACGGCCTACCTTGAGGAAGAAGAACTAATGGACTGAGGCATTCTCACCTGTTAACTCCTGTCAAAACTGTCTGAATCTCAAAAAGCAGCTAGGCTCATAACAGTCGCAGGATTTGGGTTTGCCTCTCCTGCTATGCTGCTCAGGCCCAGCAGGACAACCAGCTGCTGTGAAGCAGTTCTTTACTTGTGACTGTCTAAAACCTAGTGGTTGCTCCATTAGTACATTTTCTACCACCACTGGGAGATGATTGACCTTTCCGTGCTCCCCCTCATCACTGGTGTTCATTAAATGGGGCCACGAATACACTTTTCCAGTAGCATTTTGAAAGTTTTTAAGTATTTGAGTGATTCCTGCATGTGAAAACACTGTAAAGTCATACCAGTGACAACTTTCTTTGACCGCAGTGCTTGTTGGAAGAGTATTAACCTATTTGAACAGGCTTGCTGAGAAAAATTCTTGTTGTATAACTTATGAACTCTCAGTTCATGTTGATACATTTGAATATGATTAAAATAAATTTTCTCTTAAGCCATACGCATATTAAGTTAAAATTCAAGGAATTGTGGTTTGTAACAACACAGTAAAATTTTATTTTAAAATTCAGAAAATAATTTTGTGTTCAAGAAAATAGCTTCCTCCACAGCTGTTTTGGGTAGGGTTTTTTTTTTTTTTCCTGCCATCTTCGTGTACCGCCAGGGACTCTTAAGCATTGTTCTGCAATATTATTATTGCTGGAGCTTCTCATGATCAGAGCCTGGTATTATAATCATAACTTATTTGCTGGATGTAAATGGATAGTAGCGGAAACAAAATTTTTTTTCACCTGTATAATCAGAAAATATTATTTGGATTTCTACAGGTGAAAGCAGGCAAGCTGAAACTTCATCTTTGAAGAGAAAATTTCAGAGGCACTTTGTCATTGTCATGTCGTGGTGCAGACATCTGTCAGACTCTATTACAAATCCAACTTTCTTATTCGATGAGTTACTCAATTTGCAAATTGAGACCTCTCTGCTTTGTTAAGAATTATCACTGCTCATCCGAAAACCCTAAGTGTTTAAAAGTATAAGATGACAGCTTGAACGCTTAGGGATGTGGACTGTCCTTATAAGGACAAATTACCTTTCTGGATGTCACATTTAAATGTTTGGCTGCCTATCATCTACAGGGAATTTAGTATGATAAATCTTTTTAGATCTCTAAGAGTTGAGGAATTATAAGTGAAATGCATGGAAGGTGTTTGAAGTTCAATTTTTCTTTGTGTGCATCTTTTACAGAGTAGGCTTCAAATGTCTCGATTTCAGGTACTGTAAGTGGAAGATATTGCTTGAGGTCATCTCCTTTATTCAAAAATATGAAGCTGTTGTCTGTCTTTTTCATCTAAATAAGGAATTCTTTGTGTTTACTAAGTATATGTATTAGGCTGTTTTCTAGCATGAATCAGGATGGATGAAGCTAAAGATTAAAAGGTTAATTTTTTTACTTGTGTGACAGGCATACAAAGTTGTAATTGTGGAGTGGATCTGGCCCATCATTTCAGCATCCCATTTTTTAATTTCATTGTCAATCCCAGTAATGTTTGTTACTCTTACAGGAATGAAGATACATGTTGCTTTTTATTATTTACATTAAAACCAGCTATTCCTAAATGCTAGGTGTTGATGATATGGATGTTCCCGTGGCAACAAAAATCTGTTTTCTTATTCTCATTTCTTTGATTTATGTGTATTTTGATGTTGCTTTTCTTGCATTTTTGTTGAGATAAATTATAACTTTTAGTAGTACTGATGTAATTCTTGCTGAATATATCCCATTAGCTAGGTGCCATTCAGCTGTGGGCATTCTGCTTCCATCCAGTACTTTATACACATTTATTTTATTTAGGAAGTAGATTACTCTGAGGAAAACAGCTTTGATCTGCTGACATACACCACCAAAAATTCTATAACCCCTTGGGGGATATGAGAACTATATCTTCAGTTTTGCTTACTGCCATCCTTTTTGAGTCCAGCTTGAAACATTTTTTTCAAGGACTGTTCAGCTAATGAGTGTCTTCAGCTCTGTGCCAGCCGTGGTTTCTTCCTTCATGGTTTGAATAAAGGAGTAGAGGAAGACGCTTTGACAGGCCTGAAGTATCCTTGCGTTTGGCTGTTGCGGAAAACGAGAGCTCAGTAGGTTGCTCCTTTCTTTCCAGATCTCAGGGGTGCGACAGCTTGATCCCTTCAGTGCCAGGGATGCTTCATAGTCCCCTAGTGAATGAATTTGGCTAGAGGCTGGGGGAGACGTGGAGGGTGGGTTGGTTGGTTGGTGGTTTGTTTTGGTTTTTTTTAAACCTCTGGGCTCTTACAGCTGGTATCTGCTGGTTCCTAACACTGTGAGCTATTGCTAACTGAACCGAGTGACTCTGGATTACTAAATTTGCATATGAAGTCTTTGGTGCTAAGCAAAAATCTTTAGCAGGCCTGGAAAGAAGGACTTTGTGAGCCAGTGTGAACCTCACGAGGTTCAACAAGGCGAAGTGCAAGGTCCTGCACGTGGGTCAGGGCAATCCCAAGACAAAATACAGGCTGGGCAGAGGATGAATTGAGGGAAGCCCTAAGGAGAAAGACTTGAGGGTGCTGGTTGATGAGAAGCTCAACATGACCCAGCAAACTGCACTCACAGACCAGAAGGGCATCCATATCCTGGGCTGCATCAAAAGCAGTGTGTCCAGCAGGTCAAGGGAGGTGATTCTGCCCCTCTACTCCGCTCTGGTGAGACCCCACCTG